>Ga0209337_1000987_pt1 | contig 22121 bp, 40 predicted proteins | sample LinPmetageLP53_FD_184044 | JGI IMG/M metagenome (GOLD analysis project Ga0209337, IMG submission 184044) | Marine viral communities from the Pacific Ocean - LP-53 (SPAdes) (version 2) | ecosystem: Environmental > Aquatic > Marine > Oceanic | place: Pacific Ocean | collected 2010-02-08 | reverse complement strand
GTCAGTTGAACCTATTGTGGGCCAATCTGTCGGGTCATTAATCGCAGACCACCAAACCCGATTAGCAACATTGCCGTCAACTGCGTCCCAAGCATTGCCAACCATAATAAAATCTTTAATTTGCGAGATATGCCTCGCCCTTGGAGCATCTGCGGATAAATCAGAAAATACACTCGATGTTCCCATTACATAATTTTGTATGTTTGTTGCAACGCCGCAAACTCCGATAACTCTCTCACCGAATTTTGCAAATTGCCATGTATCATCGTCTGCAACACTTGGCGTTGTTGAGCCTGTAACATTCGCATAAGTGGCTTGATTTAAAAGATACAGTTTACTTTTATCGCCAGCAAAAGAGTTAACTAAACCGCTACTATCTCTAAAAGCGGCCGCACCTTGGCAGTTGTTGTCAAGTGCATTAGTTAAAGGTGTCAATGTTCCTAATGGCGCATAACTATTTTTTGTTCTCGGTATAACATTTTTTGCAACAGTAGAAAAGGTTCCCCCAGCGTCTAAATCTGGTTGGTCAGGGGCAAACTCTCCAAACTGTATCATAAATATGTATCCGTACTAATGTTAAATCGTCTTTCTCTTGCAAGGGTAGAATCGTGACGCATATTGACACGGCCTTGAGTTTTAGAATTAAGCCTGTTTATTTCTTCAATAATTTCATCTCGTAATGGTTTATAAATTGCCATTCGCTTATCTGCTTGTCTTGCCGCCGCAGCTTCAAAACAACACGCATAAAGGTAAGCATCTGGATAATTTGTCATTAGCCAGTTTGTTCCATCAGACGTAAGGTTATTCGCTTTGTAATAAATGGATTTTAAACTATATGCTTGATCTGCTGGACGCTCAAATTCAAACACTGCCGCGCCTACTCTATAAAGTTTAGGTTGACCCGTGCTGGTTTGCCCCCAATGCACTAGGTCACGATCAGTTGCCATTGTAAATTGAGTTAAGTCTGATGCATAATACAAATCAATGTCTGATAAAAATCCAGAAGGCAATGATGCAGTTGAGGCATCCGCGCTCAATGATACAATCGCAGTTGCTCTCATCTGATGGGTTCTTAAACGCCTGTTTAATACCGACTCCCCCCTTAAAACATAGTCTGGGACTGCATTGGTAAATCCAGTGTCTGAACGCGAAAACTCTGATGCGATTGCTGATTTTAGGTTATCAAAATTTGCTAAAGCCATCTATTTTTGCTTTGCAACTTTCTTTCCAGCTTCCTTGGGGCTGTCTTTCCAACCACTAGGAACCTTATCGTCATCTTCAAATAATTTAGCAACAACTTCATCTTTTTCTTTCTTATATTTCCATATAGGCATTTTACTTCTCCAAAAAAAAAGGGGAGCCGAAGCCCCCCTAATTAATTTAGTTCATGTGGATACGACACGCCAATTCTGGACGTATTGCTTTATATCCATATAGGACATCAATACGAGTTGGGAACGTATCAGCGGAAATGCTGTAGTCCCGAACAATACGCATTGAGATGCCATCAAGAGTTTCACGGGCGGCAAAATCAACACCTTGAGGCATGATTAAGTCAGCCGTTGCGAAAGCAAACGCATCTTTGTGATATGCGAGAGAAGTACCAAAGTCAGCACTTGCGCCAATATCAGTAGACGCATCACTCTCGTTTTTGTGAACTGCCGCATTATCGGCTGGTACAGCAGACACATTCTGTTTAGCACCAGTAGCAACAATACTTGGGCTAATTGGAAGTGACGTTGCGCTGGTTCCAACATCCGATGTAATAACAAACGGCTGAAGTCCACCAGTGTCAACTTTAGTCTCAGGATGCACACGATTAACACCAGCAATATAAACAATATCGCCTTTTTTAAATGTGCCAGCACCCGTATCAACTGTCATTGTTGCGCCAGACTGAGATGCACCATTGATTAAGTAATCGCCAGTACCATCGTCAGTTCCAGTTGTGTGCGATGGGATTAAGGTGTTCTCCATGATGTTAGAGAAACCAAAAGTGTTAGACGCAACACGGCCTTCACGATAGTTCTTTGAGACATTTGACTGATCATTGAATAGACCCTTTAACGCATCAACTAAATCTACGTTATCAGTTGTATTCAAGTTTAGGCAACGCCCGTCATAAGGAGCTAAACTATCTGTTAGCACCTTGTTTGCGCTTTGAACATCGCCAGTAGTAACACTTGCACCCACGTCTGTAACATGGTTGAAAACGTCTTTATACATTGACAACGCATCAGCCTCAATATTTGCCGCTAGGACACTCATTGCTGGCTGTAGAAAACGCTCTGAAAAGTCATCAATATCAAGTGTCAAATCATCAGAGGTGAAAGTTGTATCAACACCCTTTTGAGTTGCAACTTGTAAGCTGACAGAGCTTTCAGTTACGTCTTGAGATGACAGTGCCGCGCCTGTGCGAACTGTGTATTGGTTTGGCAATCTGATAGAAAGACTGTCACCAATCTTTGCACCTGACTTTGCAAACCGTGAATCATATTGACGATTAATCGTCCCTACGAAGTTTAGTTTTTGATGCAAAACACGTAATGCCTCGCGTGTCACTGCGGTAGGAGTTAATAAGGAGTTAGCCATAGTTTAACCTCGTTTTGCTATTTGTGCATTGCGCCTTTTCACCCATTCGTCAGCACTGAGACTGTCACTTAAACCACGGGGAGCAACCTTTCGGGGTTTTACTCTCGTAGCTTGCGGAACTGGCTCTGCCTTCTTGGGCTTCTTGCCGCTTTGCTTCGTTTGAATTTCATCAAAAAGCCTCGCCTTATTTAAAATCTCTATTAAAACAGGATCATAATTAGTATTGGCTAATTGACTCTGAGATAAACCGCTTTTAATACCAAAATTAAAAACAGCCTTTTCGGTCTCATCGCTCCAGTTGGGAACTGCTTTCTCTACCTTGGCCCTGTTTTGCTCAACTACTCTAGCCGTTTCAGTTCGTGCTTTTTGTTGAGTTTGGGCTTGCAAAGATTGCAATTTATCCACTGCCTGTTGCCTTTGTTCCCGTAACGCACCCAGTTGTATTTGCGCCTGTTGCGCGGCATTAGGGTCTGTTTGAGACCACGTTGTCCAATCTATCTCATTGTATTGAGCTAGCTGTTGGTCAATTACGCCTAACTGTGTGTAAGACTCAGTGTGTGCTGTTTGCAACTGCAAAGCCTCTTGAAAACTTTCTCTGTCAGTCTCCAATGCTTTCCGCTGTTCAGCTACTTCTTGGGTCTTTGTCGTATAATCTGATTGACGCAAAAAAGCGTCTTTTAATTCTTTTGGGACTTTATATTGTTGCCCCTCATATTCTACAGTATCGCCTTCGTCCACAGGTTCAGTTTGTTCTTCCGAATCCTCCTCTGCGTCCTCGTCCAATTCCTGTTCAGTAGTCTCTTCAATATCATCAGGGTCTACTTCTTCAACAGACTCATCGTCCTCAACGATTCCCTCGATGGGTTCTTCGTCATCCATATTATAACCTCGTTAGTTAAATTCCGACTCCCGATATTGGGTTAGTCGATTACCTGATAGGGTAATTTATGACAGGGCTGAAACTTTGTGCCTGTGCTAAATCTTTTTGTATTTCGGCCTCTGCTTCAAGCCGATCCGTTTGAGCCTCGTAGCGGTCAATCTCGACCTTCTGACGATCTATATTTAACTTCTCTTGATCAATTTGTAACTTAGCCGCATCTACTTGTTGGTCGCCTTCTAACTGTCTGATGCGGTCAACTGCTAGCTGTAACTGGGCCATAATATTTGCCTTCTCAGGGTCTTCTGGCTCACCTTGCGTAATCTTCTCTAGTCGCTTCGCTATTTCATCAGCTTGAGGCCAATCTAAATTCTTGGCAAAAATATCTCCGATAATTGGTGCGGCCTCTGGGAACACTCGTAATAATTCCATCATCTGGGTTGCGGCCTCTTCGCGCCTTGAGGTAAAAGATGGGCCAGAGCGTACAACTAAATCATATTTACCCTTTGTTAAATCGTATATATAGGACTTAGGTTGACCCACCTCATCCATCATTGGTTGCCCTTGCTCATCCATCATTGGAATAGGCTGGTTGACTTGGACATTTTGTGGCTTGTCATCCTCGCCTAAGACCCGAACAATTCTCTCTCCAGAATAAACGTGAGGGATAAGATCAATAATAATTTTGCCAGCGTGTTGTATCGCCCGATTAAGGTTGTCTATAAAATGATAAGTAGACACATCCCCTTCTCTTTGCCGCGCCATAATTGCGCGACCAGATGTCTCGTTTGATGGTGCGCCCATACTCGCATCAAACATTCCCAAGACTTGCTTCATGTCATCTGAAGCGTTTAATGCCTCTTGCAACGCTCCCGCTGGTGGGCCAGCAAAAGGCTGTCTTTGCGGTGCAACAGGGCCGTCATATTGCAGATAAGGATGGCTTTCTGTATTAGCGGTTGCCCATTTGTCACCGTCTTCATCAAACGCCCCTACAGGGCCAACAAACGGAGCTTTTGGGGCTAATGCTACCAACTCAGTGCTTGCCGTTCTCCAATAGTTATAAATGCGCTGGGGGTCTTTCGCGTCCCTTATTAATGACTTAAAATAACGCTTACCCTCTACCCAGTTCTCCTCACCGTAAACTGGAACAATAGGAATGTGCTGACCAACCCAATCAATTTCATCTAAAACCTCAGAGCCTGACAATGTATATCGTTTTACTTTCCAAGACTTAACAGTTCTTGAGTTCTCAACTTCAATTCCTTGCACGTCAAAATAATCTTTGTTTTCGATATAAACTTTTTCATCAATGACCTGACCATCGTTTAATAAAACTATAGGTCTGTCGAACTTCTCTCGCTTCCAATAGTCGGCAACTCTTATTGAATCTTCAGAGAACCAATCTAAATCCTGATCGACTTCAAAGTTTCCATCCCAATCTGATTTTTCTGCATCAGGAAATTCAGCCTCAAAATCTTTCATGCTCATCATGTCGCTGATAAAAGCGCAGTTCCAATCAGAACTATCTGCGGCTGTACTTCGGGGATCGCCATGCACAGTAAATGGGTTGGCAATTCTTTTTATAATAATATCTTGTTCAAACGTATCGTTATAAGCGTAATCAACATCAATCATAAAATAACCGAAGCCACCAGTAACAGCATCTAGTAAAGCCGTGTCATACGCCTCGTCAGCATTACTTGTAATTTGTATATTCCGAATTAGTCCATTTAATATTTCAGCACATTCTGGGTCTGCTGAACTGTCTACAGGATGGACTTTTATTGTTGGGGTGTTTTGCCGCGCATCATTTGCTACCTGACGGATAAATGCTGGCATCCTGTTAATAGTCAACGTTGGACGTCCATCTCTCGCCCTTTTGTTTCTGTCAGCTTCGTCCCACTGCTGGCCTAGCCTTGCAAACTTTATGTCTGAATTAGCATTTTCGCGGTTCTCTTCTTCCGCTTCCTGTGCATCCTCAAACGCCTCTTTTGCTTCTTCTAAAATATCTGTTTCATTTGCCATTAGCTCATCCAAGACCGTGCTTCTTTATTGCGATGGTCAATCTTAGGTTTCTGTCTATTTAACTTTGGGAATAACTCAGTCATTGCCCAAACCAAAGCGTCTACTCGATCTGGTGAATTATCATTGCCTTGATAACCAGAAGGTGTCATCTGGCACATTTGATCTTCTAATTGTGTAAAAGTCCCAGCGTGTGAAACTCGCCCTAACGAATAAAGTGCAGAAATTGGCTCTGCGCGAACGTGCTTCCCCTTGCTTGCCCGAACCTCAACTATCCGTATCCCCAGCCTTACGCTCTCAAGCGTATGCCGAACCATGTCACCACCCTGATTAATTTCTATTACTATCGCGTCTGCATCGTGCTTATCATATGCGGCAATTGCTTGCTCTGCCCATTGTTTTGGACTGCCATGTCTCGATAAATCATCCAGAACGTAACCGCGCTGATCTTCTCCTATACCACAAACAATAATGCCATGTTCGTCACCACCACTTTCAGTGATCGCTGGGTCAACAGCTACAACAATTCGTGTCATCTCTGGTGGGTCTAATCTGCGATGAGCGTGGATTGTTGTTCTCTCCCACAATGCGGCAATAACATTGCTCTCGTACTCGCCTAACCAAATATGTGGGTAACGATCTCTATTATTTTTCTCGTCAAAACTTCTCTCATTTTCCAACTCTTGTGGGAAAAACGGATTGTCAGAATAGTTAACTTTGCGGATGATAGAATTGTCTGGGACAATCTCACCTCGAAATCTTTTGTCTATTGGGTCACTGTTATGACGTGGATTCCAACTAAACCAAATCTCTGACTTCTCTTTTCTTATTGTTGGTATTAAAATCTGTAAACTCTTTTCGGATATCGTGTGCGCCTCTTCAACAAAAACGCGGTCAATGCCCTCCATGCTTTTTAACTGGTCAGCCGTCATTTTGCCTAATCCAGAAAAAATAAAGTTTGTTCCGTTTGCGCCTCTAATTTCATTTTGCAGCGATGTATAAAACGACTCCATTCCATATTCTTTAATCTTGTCATCAAGAAGCTGTTTCACACTATCCTTAATTGATAATTGGACTTCTCGCGCACATAATATTCTTAGCGGCCTCTCACCACCCTGTATTAACAAAGCTGTCGCAAAAGAGTGAGACTTGCCCGAACCTCGTCCACCAAAGAAACATTTGTAACGTGATGGCTCAGATAGCTCTCTAAATGCTTTAGGAAGAACTATTGTCTGGGTCTGCATATTTAACATTAAATGATAAATTTAGTGGGTTCGCTTCATCTCCAGAAAGTTCTACACTAGATAAATCTGGGAGCGTTTTCTTTAACAATCCAAGAGCTACTGTGATCTGGTCTCTGTTCATTTCTATCGGCTTGCCAGTTTTGCCGTCAACGCCGCCTAAAACAAAATTATTCAATCTGTTAACAAGCTGACTTGTTTGGATTTTTTCTCTTGTTTTAGGGTCATGTTTTAAAGTTATTCTTCGCGCCATCAGCTTCTCCCAACAAAGACTGTTTCTGCAAACAAGTCATTGTCAAAGAGACCCCAAACGCAATTATCTTTTCCTGTCGTATTGCCGAACCATTTCACTCGACCAATACTGATAATTTTTTTACAGCTTACCATAAAAGGTATTGCTTGCTTGGTGTGCATCCAATCGGCGTCAAATAAAAGCCACGTTGGTTTTTTTACCCGAAAGAAATCAATTAAAGGATGTAATATATTTCTATCCCAAGGAGGGTTAGTAATTACATATTCTGATTTTATATTTTGGACTTCAGTAAAATCTTTTTTTATTATTCCTTCATGTTGCGGTTCGATGTCACTTGCCCACAAACAGTTCCCACCATAATATTCAAGATGTCTACATAACGCTCCATTACCAGCGCAAGGTTCCGCAAAAGTAAAATCTTGTGATAAATGTTTTATAAGTGGTTCAACCGCCTCTATCGGTGTTGAATAAAAATCTCTTTTTTTTCGTTTAAAGTTTGACCGTTTGCCCATTTGAGAGTCCTATCGGTTGTTCTCAGTGTAAAGTCTCTGTCTCTAAATCATCATCTATGTCTGTAAACTCAATTACGTTTTGAGATAACTCATGCAAAGCATCTGCAATTTCTGATATTTCTGATAATGTAAATTCTTTTTCTATTAAGTCGTAAAATATTTGTCTTATTTCTTCGTCCATGCTCACCTTCAATCAATAGCCTCTCGCCTAAATCTCTAGTTTAAAATATTTCTGTACTGATAGATTTTGCGTAGGCTAAAAGTAAAAAACCCCACTTTTCAGCGAGGCTTTAATTCCAAATTCTAGGCATAGGTGTTGCGATGCGCTAATTATCGTTCTTTTGAATTTTTCGCGCAATACTTAAATGAACTTTTTTTATCTTTTTTGTTGACCATTACCTGTTAATGATGGTAGATTGAATTAAGACAACCAAAAACATAAAGGAACAACCAATGATTACTAGATACAAAGTTGAAGAAAAAACCACAGTACCAAGCAACCCAAACGATGAAGCGACAGTTTATGTTTCAAATCTTTTTAATACCGTAGGGGAAGCAGAAGCATATATTGAAAAGCGAAAAACCCCTCATCCAGAGATTGTTCGTGAGTATCAAATAATTGATGTTGTTTGTAATTACGCAAATAACAGCGGTTATAGCGATATGCACCCATATGAAATTGTTTCAGTTATTTCTGATAAAACAATAGAAATAAGAGAAATGGACTCTGAAGAATTACCTTGGAAACGTGATTTTCACGAAGGTGGTTTTTTTGGACATACAGCTAATCAAGACAAACAAAAATGGGATATTAAATCCAACGAAAAAAACCAAACTTTCAAAGCTCGTTTACGAAAAGACGGTTACTTCCACTCAAATATGGGCAAGCACTATATTGAAGCAGAGCCTCGCAGATTTCACGACTATAATTTTTAATTACATATAGGGGTGGGATTAATTTCTCACCTCTTTTTATACATTTAACTAGGAGATAAAAAATGAATACCGAATACAAAAATGTTCAAGAATTAGCCGAAATTAAAATAAAAATTAAAAGCCTTGAACAAAAAGCTCAAAAAATTGAATGGGAGCTTTTGTCAAAAGGCCAAGGCAATTATCATGGAACGGCTAACAATACTGTCGCGATTGTTAGATTAAAAGAAGGCAGTTCTTCTCATTCTTCAAAAACTCCAAACTTTATGTTGCCACTTATTTATGATATAAATATTTATCAGCAATTACCAAAAAGACCTTTAGAAAAATTGTATTAGCTGGCTCGTTCATAAAATTAACGGAAACGATTTTTTTCTTAGTACGTTAGTGAAGAAACCTTCGTAGCTAATAAGGGGTGAGATTAATTTCTCACCCTTTTTTATAACAAAGATAATATTGCAATAATAATATCAATCATTTTATTTTCCTAATAAAGTTGAAGTGATTTCTTAAACATCTCAAAGTCAATTTTCTCGCCATCCATAATGCACCGCATGATGCTACAAAAATTTTTATACCCAAATCTTCTGACAACCTTGTTCGACCATTCCCGATATAATTTGCCCTCTTTTGGCTCTGGATTATTTGTAGAGCCGACCCGACCCGTTGAGCTATAATCTTTAACTTTGTAATCTATATTACCAGAAGTGACTTTTTTCCCTACTCTTATTTTTACAACGATTTCCTCTAGGACAGCATTTAATTTTCCAGATGCTGCCCAAATTAAAATCGGGTCTGGATTTTTACGAGCGTGATCTAAAGTTTCTGGCGTAGTAAAGCCATGATTTTTCTCCGACTGCTCTGACTTGTCTTCATCCACTGTATTTACTCTTTTTCCCAAAAATACCACTTAGATCAACTAAAGCATTTTCATGCTCGTCTTTTTCGAACGGGCATCCGTTAATGTTGCACGGCATAGTGTGATCTTCTGGCAAAGGGGATTGATGTCTACCTACCAACGAAATCTGGCAATGATCGCAGACGCCCACGACTTTTAAATTTCTTGCTTTCCTTCTCAGCACTTCTAAATTGCCTTCATCGACAGCTTTCAGAATTTGCTTAACGTAATAAATTATTGATTTGGGGTTATTTATCCCAGCCATCTTTTGCATAAAAAGTTTTAAGGCTAGACGATCTTTTTTTAATCGCGTTTTCAAAAGATAATTTTCTTCTCGCAATTCTTTGCTAGTTTTTTCGATTAACTTTATTCTACTCACGAAACCTTCCTTGCCACATTTTCAAAATTAATATTGCCCTTGCTTTGCCGTAAAAGTTTATTGTTTTTCCACTCAGCAATTTTTTCACTGGGAATCGTTATGTCTAATTCAGCATCAGGATTTTCTCGTAATATTTTTACAGCTTGCCCAATCAAATATTTTCGAGCGTCTACAAAAAAGCCTTCACGGTATGCCCGTAAGTTTTTATCAAGTTTTTTGTTAGCGTAATCGTGCGCTTGATTGGTTCGTTTGACTGCCCTCATTTCATCGCTGTCGGTTTCTATCGGCTGGTCATACCCCCCTAGCTTTTTACAGGCGGTAATAAACTCACCACTAGAAGGCCAGTTTTTATATTTGTGGTTTTTCCTTACCGAATGAAACGCTTGCTTTAAAATCTCTTCGGAGAAATTTTTGAGGTCATCAACGTAATCGCCAATTATTATTTCAAGATTCCCATCTGGTGCTTTCCAACCGCGCTCTTGCATCGGTGAGATAATGCACTTTTTTACTTTTGATTTAACTTCTAAACTGTATAAACTGGACATCAGATCGCCTCCAGTATTTTATTGACCTCATCAGATCGGTCAGGTTTTTCTTTCGAATATTCAAGTTTTTTGTTCAGCCAAGTTACACCAAAGGACATTCGGCAGGATTTTATTTCTGTTCCTTTTTCAATATGCCAAGCCTTCCACAAATTAAATTCAGTCGGGATGTTTAAAGAAGGAAATTCTTTTGATAATTCAATGTTCCACTTTTCTGGTAAAACTAAATCTTCAGAGAAAATTATTTTTTGCTTAATCTTCTCTTCTCTTCTCTTTTCTATATTCTCTTTCTCTTCTCTTCTCTTCTCTATGGCATCAACTTGATATCCTTCTGATATCATCTTGTTATCATCCTCAATTATCCAATGATTTAAATGGCTTATGGATTTTTCAATAACTTTGATATCTTTACGTAATCGAAATGATATCGTCTTGGTATCAGGGAGATATCCATCTGTCTCAGAACCAAGCAACCATAATTCTACAAGTATTTTTGCATCGATTGGTTCAAGATTTGCCCACTCAATATCATTCAATAATCCGCGATAAACTTTGATCCAAATTGGGCTTCTATCTTTGAAATGTTGAAAGTCATTCCAGTTTTTAATTTTATACATTGTTGATCCTTAATTGCGTCAGATACTCGGCCTCCGATTTTCTCTGACAGGTTGCACATATATCCACGCCACCTACTCTTATTATTTCTGTTGTCTCAATTTCAGTAATTTCACACATATGCCTTCTGATTATTTTTTTTGGTTGTTTATTTACGAATCCTTCCCCTCTACATTCGGGGCATCTCATTTTTTTATAAGCTCTAAAAATATTTGTTCTGGGAGAATGAAAAACGGGTCTTGCCTGTCCTCTTTAATCACAAGAAAATCATTGTCCCCCAGTGCGTCTCGCCAAAATTTCGGGATAGCTTTTCTAGCTTTCACCTCTCCGCAATAAGGGGCTGGCCTGCCAGCTACATAAACGTCAACGTCATGTGATTTTATTGCCCCAAATTGCCCTCGCCGCGCATCGATTCGTTCAGCCTTGTTTCCGTTGTCTTTGAAAAGCTGAACAACCTCACGCTCAACGCGGGAACCTTTAATTTTTGCGGATCGACCACCCATCAGGCGTAGACATCTACGCCAGTGGTTTTCTTGGGAGCGACTTCTGTCGGCTCGTCTTTTAACGGTCTTGTTCTAAAAAAACCTTCATACTCAGGAAAGTCGTTCATAAATTTACGAGAGTAATATCCGATCTTGTCGTTGGATATTTTGAAGTCTCCAGCGTCTGTTACAACCGAGGTCTCCCAGCGTATACGGTTTATGATAAACCAAGCCGACAACTTTTGATGACCACGCTCAATTGCTTCAAATGTGAAACGCTTGAACAGATTGTAGACATCAGGATGTCTCCCGTGCCATTCGACAAATTTTTGATAATTAGTTGGTTTAAAATCAATTTCAAAATTAAAATCTGTTTGCATCGTTTTCTCCTAAATTTGACAAGGTTGAAGAAACTATGTTTTATGTTTACCATGTGTAAATTATAAAATACACATGATATGTTTATTACACATGATGTGTTATTGTCAACTAAAAGGAAAAAATGATGGGAAAAGAAAACAAGGTTGTTAATTTTGACGAGAAGGTTATGGAAAAATTTAGTGATCAATCTCAATATATACCTGAAAGTTTAATGGGTGACCCCCAATCAAGCAATTTTTATAAAATGTACCCAGAAATTTGCGATTATTTTGCGGAAAAAGCGGATGGCCCTTTTACTCGATATTATGAATTAAAAGCTCGACATAGAAGACGGGCTTTTAGAATGTCAGCGGAAAGTAAAATTGCCAAATTTGTGCAACAAAATATGACAACTTCTCAAATAACAGCTTTTTTTATGGAAAGATTCTGGCGAGCAATGCGACATCACACGTTTCATGTTGGAGTCACCTTTACCGAAATAATGGACGAGATCGATTTTAACACGAGCGAAAATACTGTAAGAAAAATTTTGAAAAATGGAATTTCTTTTGGTTATTATGGTGAGCAAACGTCGAGTTATAAAAAATCAGTTAGTAAATTTTTTCCAACTCCTGTGTTAATTAAATTTTCTGTTGATTTTAATCGAGCAGAATTTTTGTATTACAAAGCCAACGAGATGCATAGCTTATCAAAAGAATTACACGATCGACTTAACGAAAAACCTGATGCTGGGAATTCGAACATTAAACTAAATCCAGAGGCACCGCCTTTTTAAAACGTACCAAAAATTGGTATGGATCGTACCAAAATTTGGTATGGAAATTTTTTTTTACATCAATTAACATTTTATTAACTTGAGCTAAAACAAAAATTGAGTTAAGAAAATGCTACAAATATTAGAAGATCAATCAACCAATTATATCCCTAATGACACGGGGTATTACAAAGAGGACATAGTTTTGGTTAGCCAAAGGAGACCACCCGAATTTGTTAAAGGTGCTGGCGAAAGGCTTAAAAAAGTTAGGCTTGCGCTGGGCTTAAATCAAGCAGAGATGTGCGAAAAATTATTAACTAAAGCGTCTGCTTATTCGCAATGGGAAAGAGGAGTGATGTTAATTGACCCTCTTGTATGTTCAAATTTATCTTTAAAATTTTCTATTCCAATGGATTATATTTATAATGGCAAAGAAAATGGATTGCCCGAAGAAATTGCAAAAAAAATATAATTACACATAATGTGTAAATTTACTTTACATTACACATGATGTGTTTATAATCTCCTCATCAACAGATAAGGAGATTTTTTTATGCGACAATCAGAAGCAATAACCATTATCGATTTAATTGACGAAACATATCCGTTAATTGAATTAGCTGAGTCAAAATTTAAATCTGCCGAAGATCATGGCGCAGACTTAGATTATTCTGAAAATCATTTTCAAGAACTTTTTTCTATAATGAAAAGAATTATTGAAGATGCTAACGAAGCCCTCGAAGAAGAGGCCGCGTAATGAGAAAAATATTACGCGAAACCAACTCCATAGAATTTGTAAAAGACTTTTGCGCCCTCGCCTCAATTTTTGGGGCTGGGGTCATTTGGCTATTTGTAGGCGAGGCTTTACTGCCATAACCGCAAATAAAATCGAGCGAATTCTAGTCATCAACCATAAGAAATATCTAAAACTTTTAAAGGAAGAAAAAAATGGCACAAGCAAAGAAAATTGGAACACACGAAAATACCGATCTTAAAGTAATACCAACAGCAATAACACCTGTTGATATGCTCGGCACGGTTATAGAGAGAGGCGGTGATATTAACATTGATCAACTAACTAAGTTGATTGAGCTTAATGAACGCTATCAGCAAAGCGAGGCGCAAAAAACTTTCAATATAGCGATGTCGGAGTTTCGCAGTAAAGTAACAAGCGTAAAAAAAACGAAAGAGGCTTTTAATTACTATTACGCTGACCTCAATGAAATCGTTAAAACGATCCAGCCTGTTTTAAAAGAAAGCGGTTTATCTCACAGCTTTCGTACTAAATACGATGAGAATGGCATCCACGTAACGTGCGTTATAAAACATATTGACGGCCACGAAGAAAGTACCACACTCTCTGGTGGGCCAGATGTCTCTGGTAGCAAAAACACCGTACAAGCAATAGGGTCAACAGTTACCTATCTCTCACGTTACACTTTGATGGCAATGCTTGGTTTGGCGGCTGTTGATGACGATGACGGTGCATCGGCTGATGAGAAAATGCCAGTAGATTTAATTACACCCGATCAAGTAAAAGACATTAAATCTAAAATAGAAAAAGCTGGGGTTACTGAGGATCGAGTTACGAATGTTTATAAAGTTAGTAAAATTGAGGAAATACCAGCCGACAAATTTAATAGCGTAGTTAAAAAGCTCGACCTAAACATCACGGGGGAAAAATAATGGAACAACGAACCCCAGAGTGGTTTGAAGTGAGGCGCGGTAAAGTTACCGCGTCCCATATGAGAGATGTCACATCCAAAGGGCGTGGCTCTCAGCCATCAAAAACACGCGAAAGTTATATGACTAAACTTGCGGTAGAACGTTTGACAGGTAACGTTGGAGACAATTTTACCTCGCAATTTATGCAAGACGGCATAGACCGCGAACCAGATGCAATATCGAACTATGAATTTTATAAAAATGTCGATGTTGATCAAATTGGTTTTGTAGATCACTTTAAAATTAAAATGTCTGGTGCTTCCCCAGATGGTTTAATTGGAGAGGAAGGCTTAATTGAAGTAAAGTGTCCCAAAGCTACAACGCACTTTGAATATCTTAAAAACAAAACAATCCCCTCTGAATATATAAAACAAATGGATTGGCAACTTGCTTGCACAGGACGTCAATGGTGCGACTTTGTATCCTTCCATCCAGACTTCCCAGAGGAGTTACAGCTTCTAATTATTCGTCATAAAAGAGATGACCAAGCGATTAAAGAACTTGAGGAAGCGGTTCAGATATTTCTGGATGATTTAGATAAAACTGTTGCTGAGTTAACCGACATGAGGACTGCCGCATAAAAGCAAATGAATTTTTAAAAATGCTCAGTCTCATTATGGATATGTGCAAAAACGAAAAAGACTTAAAAGATTGGGCAAAAACAAACAAAAGTGAGTTGCAAAAAATACCGCCCAAGGAATTGGAATATTTTAGATTTTTATATAGCAAAAAACTGAAGGAGCTACGAGATGACCGATTTTGAACATAAAGTTGGAAAAGGAAGTGTTTGGAAAAACGATGACAAGGGGCCAGCTTTTAAAGGTAGCTTTAAGGTACATCGCGCAATCCAAGACGGTGAAACGCTTGAAATTGCCTTATGGAACAATGAGACAAAATCAGGGAAAAAATATATCGGGATTGAAATTCAAGATCAATGGGTAAAACAAGATCAGCCAAAGGAAAGTGTGGAATCAGTTCAAGGGAATGGGCAAGACCTTGATGACGAGATTCCATTTTAATTAGGCGGTGGTTGAGCGTGCAATAGGGTGCGTAAAAGACGTTGAGGGCCGCCATTCTTTCCTTCCCTCAACGTCACCTATCTGGGAGATCGCTATGAATATGATGATACCTAAATATGAATATGTGAGAGATAAAAAGTACAGAGAATGGATCAAGGAATTAAGGTGTAGTTTTTGCCTTACAGAGTATTTACTAGACCCTCACCACGTAAAATTCTTAGGGGGGCAAGGTAAAGGGGGCAAGGGAAAACAGCCCTGTGACACGCGAATAACCCCTCTCTGTAGGCCACATCATACGCTTTTACATAATTGGCCCGCTGGTGAGGAAGCTATCTGGGAAATTTGGAGTAGAGACCCCAAAAAGATAATGGAAACACTTTGGGAGATTTGGAATAAAGATTGGCCCAGATTACAAAAATTGGAAGTAGCAGAGAACTTTTTAAAGGAAGAAGGTTTTAACAATGGAAAATAGTACGATTGCAAAAAGATTTGAAGCGGCGGCAGAAGAATTTGCGGAAGCTCAAAACAAAAGCCTCCGAGCTAAAAACGAATTGAAAGCAATAACCTCGGTAATTTTTTTAAAGATGTCTGGCACGGTTAAAGAGCGAGAATGTCAAGTTGATATAGACGAGACTGTTGTTGCCAAAGAACTAGGTTGGGTCAACGCCCAGTGTGAGGAAAATCTAGCCAAAGCAAAAAAAGAAGCAATGTCAATTTTATTTGAGGAATGGCGCACTGCTAGGTCAGATCGAAGGGCTGAAATGAACCTTAGATGACTGACAACGTAAACCATCCTCCACATTACACCAATGGCGAGATTGAGTGCCTCGATGCGATAAAATCGGCTCTGGGGGGTGACGGGTTTAATGCCTATCTCAAAGGACAGATTATTAAGTATCTGTGGCGCATGGATCATAAGGGCAATCAAAAAGAAGACGCTGAAAAATCACAGTTTTACAATAATAAATTAGTGGAGCAATTAAATGAAACTTTACGCAGTTAGATTAGCAGACATAAAAGAGGCAGTTGGATTTGTTTGCGCTGAAAATGACGCAGATTTATTTTCGCTTGTTGATGAAATTATAGACCCCAATTTGTGTGAATATAAAACTATTGAATTTGGCGGTGGGATGTTTTTCTCTGGGAAGGCAAAAACTTTTCCAATCGATTTAGCTGATGAAGATAGTGTTATGGGAAATCTAGATTTATTGAGTGAAAACATAACAAATGATTGCTCAGAAAATGACGGGTGGGATAAGCCACCATTATCTTGGAATGTCTGAAATTTGACTGTGAAATGAAATGGAGTTAGCTATGGAATTAAAAATGGATGATTACGCCCTTACAATGCAAGAGGTGACGAGCATTTTAAAATGCAGCCGATCTAAACTTTACAAACTAATTGACAACCAAGAAATCGGTTATGTCCAACCGCCAAATGGACAGAAAACTATATTTTCAAGCCACATAAAGGAGTACATCAAAAGATGGACAATTCAACCAGCCCCTATCTCACAAAAAGAGAAGGAAGAAGAAATTGGTATATTGGCTACAGACCTAACGACTCAGCACGTACACGTTTCAAATCTACAGGAGTGGAAAATAAAAGGGATGCAGAACACCTATTAAACATATTTATATCGGAAAACAAAAATCCAAAGGGGCCATTTATTGGGCAGTTATTAGATAAGTGGGTAGCGGAAAAGCCACCAATTCATCTTGATACAAGAAAATGGTTTATTGAAAAATTAAAAGAATATTGGGAATTTGTTAAACCCGAAGATGTGCCAGCAATGATGGAAGGGTACAAAAAGGGGCGGCGGTTTAGAGAAGAACTCAGTGCGTGTCTTAATTATGCAGAGCGCAGAAAATGGATTGTTCGCGCACCTTATGTAGATTTGCCACCAAAGATGCCACCAAGAAACGAATGGATGAGTCGAGAGCAAGCTCAAAATTTAGTTTTAAATGCCAAATTACCACACCTGAGATTGTTTTTAATCATAGCATTGGCAACTGGAGCAAGAGAGGGCGCAGTTTTAGGGTTACATAAAGACCGTGTTGATTTAGCTAATCTTATAATTGATTTCAATGACCCAAATTTGCCAATGACGAAAAAGAAAAGAAGCGTTGTCCCGATTGGGGCGGCTATAGGCGAAGAAATACAAAGGGCCATAAAATTTAGTAAATCTGGTTTTGTAATAGAATATAACGGCAAACGAATAAAAAAAATTAGAAAATCATTTAACCAAAATGCCGAAGACTGTGGTCTTAGCTGGGTGACACCTCATGTAACAAAACATACAGCCATTAGTTTTTTATGTGAGAAATATTCTGTCGATCAAGTTTCTGATATGACAAATACATCTGCAAATACGGTTAGACGAGTTTACAGGCACGTTAACCCCAATAGTTTAAGGCCAATGGCAAGTTATATGGATAATATACTTTTACCGAATGGACAGCCTCTTGCTAATTAAAAGAGAATGGTGGGCGATGACAGGCTCGAACTGCCGACATTCTGGATGTAAACCAGACGCTCTCCCAACTGAGCTAATCGCCCTTTTAACCATTTCTAAAATCACCCAGTGGGTGATTCAGTCATTTTCTCAAACCCATAGTCACTGTACGTTTCCGACTAGGGAGCATATCGGTGTAAACGTGATTGGTTTGTGTCCAGTGGTGTCCAATGGCACGTAAAACAGGGGTTTTTTAACTTATCAGAGTCCAGAATTTAATCACCCTGTATCACCCAGTATTGCATCCCGTCACCCACTGGGTGATTTAATTAATTTTATAAAAATGTAAATTAGGGGTTTACACCATTACCTGTTAATGGTACGCTAGGGCAACGCAACCAAATAGGGAAATAAAAAATGGTTATTTACAGAGTAATTGAATTTACACACGGCCCTCAAAACCAAAACGGAGTAGGCGATTATAGTCTGGGTTTATGCAATGGTGGCTCTGGGAGTTATTTTGCAACAAAAAGTGAAGCCGTTAAAGCCATTCGTAAAGCTGGGTACAAACCTTCGCACGAGGGTTTTCCTGAGATTTATAAAATTGAGCTTGGCAATAAGGCCGATTTTATTGAATTATTGAACAGAGCATAAAGGAGCAAGGATAATGACAAAAAGAACATATTACGAATGGTGCATTGCAACTTTTGAAACTAATCGTGATGAAGCAGACATTGATCATTCTGATGTATTCCCATCTTATCATTTAGTACAAGCAAAATTAGGGAATTATCAGGTTGAAATAGAACTAAAAAAAGACGTTTGCTATTGGGATTTAGATGTTACCAAACAGGAAGTGGATTCTGGTTTGGTAGAACCAGACATTCAACATGAATGTTTTGCTCAGTTTGAAAATGGCAAACTGGAAGAATTTTTCGATGATGGTAAACCTGTGCCAAAACGATTCCACAATGAAATTGAAAAGGAGCAAGGATAGTGGCAGACAAAGAACATTTAGCTGAGTTGAATCGTATTCGAGTTCTGAGGCACTATGAGAATAAGAAAGAGCAAGGCTTCTCAAAGTTTACAGTTTTTTGTCACGTTGATGATAGGCCAGAAATTTTAGATTTTGCTAAGAATTTGAGAAACAAAAGAGAGGGCAAAGATTAGTCTCTTATATACCCCTCCCGTATCTCTGAGAGTATCCCAGAAGCGGAGTAATCACCTTCTGGGTCATCGTTCTCCACAAAGGTGCCAAATCGCTTTTCAGATACGTTAAAAACGGGGTAAAGAAACTCTCCTATATCCATATCATACATTGCGTCATTGCCTGATCTCAAATGTACTTCAATGATATGCTCGCCTCGCCACTCAACATTTAAATCTTCAACATCATCAGGGAACCAGTGCGGTAAATACTGGCACTCTTGCGGAACTTCAATTCTCTCCCAACTCTCAAATAGCCTTAAATTTCTGTCGTTAACTTTGCCTCGCATTGCGTGTATTGGCTCCCACGGATATGCGGAAGTATTACCGATAGCGTTAGTCGTCTTTTTATAATCAACCGAAACATGATCGCCTTCAAAATACTCGCACCAAAAATGGCTAGGGCTTAAATAAGCATGATCTCTGATTGCTTGGGAATCTTTTTCTGGGTCTAGCTCTATTACTTTTGCATCAATGCCCATCCCATAAAGATTATAAATAGGTCTGATGATGTACTTGCCCTTTTTAGAAATTGGAACACAAGCTGGGCCAGCGTCATATCCTAAAGTTAAGGCAAGTTCTAATTTATTAAAAATCCAACTGTTTTGGGGGTATGCCTCCCAAGCGTCTATATCATCCATTAGTGGCCTCGGAAATGAATTGTGTGCGTCCACCATGATTTTATGAAAAATCTCTCTCGTGCTAAAAATCTTCTAATTATCCTCTTCAACTTTTTCACCTTGGCAACACTCTTCAATATTACATTTACATTCTGTGCATTGTTCGTGTCCGTGAACAAACACCCTACCCTCTCCCCGACATCGAGGACATTTCTCGCCTTTTTCCATTAATCCTCCTTTAAAAATAACTGTTTTTCTGCCTCTCGCCTTTTAACTAATCCAGCCAATATTCGCCCACCACCGCGCCTCCACTGCCACCAAATATCGGCTGCACCTAAATAATCTTTTCTGTTTAAGCGCATTCTGATTTGACTTTTTTGGAAGTTGCCAGAGCCAATGTTAAAGGCAAGGCTTACACACGCTGAAAACTGATTTATTGTGAGTGGCTGTTTAACCAATCTTGCAACTGCAACTTCAGTTCTTTTGAGGTCTCGCCTAAGTAAAAAGTCCCCTTCCTCTTCGGTAACATCTCGATGATCGCGCTGAACCCGATTGCCATCAAGACCGTAGATAGCACCAAAAGCGATAGTAAAATAATTACTGGGACACAGATACACGCTAGAACTGAAGGACTCAAAAAATTTAATACACTTAACAGCTTCATCATTGGTTATTTGCTCCATTTTTGTGTAAGCCGATTGCCGAAATAAAACGAAATAATACTAGCAAAGATAAGCGAAGTTTCTGGGTTCCAAACCGTGTTAAACATAGCAGTATCTATAAATCCAAATGCCAGTAAAATTGTCAGTATAAAAAACTCTAACGCAAAAAAAGCGCATATCGCTGGCCTAATTAAACCGCAAATATTGTTCACCCATTGTGAGGAATTATTAGCCACTGTCTGCACCGTCTTTTGTATTTCGACATTGGCGTCCCCAATAGACGTAATTACGGCCTCTTCGCGCCTGTCTGCACTCTGTTGGGCAATCATAGCAAGCTCGTGCGCCTTATCTTTCGAGTCTTGCCTACTTTCCATAATTTGTTTAAAAATGCTGGGGCCAGTGCTACTCACAAACCCTAAAACAGAACCTAAAATTGTTAACATCAGACCTCTCTTATAATATCTCTTGTGCTTTGGCTTAACCCCTCTAATGCATCGCCAATAGATGTATCTTCAAATTTACCAGCAAAAGAAAAAGCAGTTCCAACAGCCGTGCCTTCTTGATTAAAATCTACGTGGCTATAAACCTTGCCGAACGGGGTCTTTACTTTCTCTGTAATACAATAATATCGTGACACTTCTTTTTCCTTAATCATGGCGTCTCTCCATTCCAGCGACCACCTTTTTCCAAAATCATAGGCAGTAACTTAGGTTGCCCGTCTAGTATTGACCCACAGCCGATTATAGGGCGTTTGAGCGTGTTCTTATTGTATGCGAAGGCAAGTGAGGCATCGTCAATCAAACAGCCTACAGTCATGCCCCAGTTTAGCTCTAGAGGTGTTCCGTTATTGACAATTTCAAAGGTTCCGTGGTGGTGTCCTTGAACGAAATTCATGCCGATCATCTCAACATTTCTTTTTGTTGAAACGCTCATTCCATGCACAAAATAAACATCCTTACCGCAAATGTTTCGCGTGAAATGTGGTCTCCACCGCCAGCCGTCTCCGCGATTTCGGGCTATCGTTCCATCTGGCAAATGTTCGCCAAAAATAACGTCTTTATACCCCAAGAGCATATGTCGTGGGAAACCATGCGCCTTGCCTTTACGATAGTGCATTGACCCGTGATTACTATCGACTAGGTCAACAATGGGGAATACTTTCTCTAACTCCCAGAGAAACTCCCTACCCTTTTTTAACTCGTCACCAGCCGCGCTCAAATCGGGATCGCTGTCATGAAAAGACATCGCATGGTTGTCAAGTTCGTCACCAATACAAACCACCCACCCAAACTTATATTTTCGTTTGAGAGCTTTTAAAAATTCTAAACTGTCAGGGTGATGGTATGGTGCGTGGAGATCAGATATAACTAATCCAGCATCCATATTTTTTTAACTACATTGTTAAATTAATTTTTCTTCTATCTTAACACAACCAGCTTTCGCCTCAACGATAGAGTAGTTGCCTTGGTAGATAACTTTAAGAATATTTGCCCCTCGTAAAAGACACTCTGAAAATGTTTTTGTGGGTGGCAAGGGATCATTTATAATTGTTGGGATGCCAACTTCTCCGGTGTAAATAAAAAGAAATATCACAGCTTTAAACATTATCTACTCCACAGTTGGATGTTTGCCGTTATGCATACGCTCTAACTTAGAAATTCTATTTTCATTAGTTGAAGCTAAAACTAGTATTCGTTCCAATTCTCGGTTATTTTTTTCTAATCTTTCTGGTGACATAATCCCCGATAAAACATGAGTTTTTTGTGCGTTCAAATCTATGAGATTTTCTTGGCGGTCAGTTCGTTTATCTAAATCCCGTAAACGATCTTCGTAGTCACGAGTTACTTTTTCTAACTGTTGTATAACCGCAGATAATTTTTGCTTAACTATCGCCGCCGCTGACACAATGCTTACCAGCATCCCTCCCAGCGTAATAATCAACTTTGCATCTA
>Ga0209337_1000986_pt1 | contig 22145 bp, 12 predicted proteins | sample LinPmetageLP53_FD_184044 | JGI IMG/M metagenome (GOLD analysis project Ga0209337, IMG submission 184044) | Marine viral communities from the Pacific Ocean - LP-53 (SPAdes) (version 2) | ecosystem: Environmental > Aquatic > Marine > Oceanic | place: Pacific Ocean | collected 2010-02-08 | reverse complement strand
GGTGATTATACTTTTGATGTAGATGTCTTCGCGAATACAGAGAATGTTTTTAGATGTCCTAAGTGTAATAATAATGTAGAGCTTGGAATGATGAAGATACCTGTTCTACAAACTAATCCTGAAGAAGTAACAGGAGAATAAATACTTATATGTGTAAATTTATAACTGCATTTATTGCATTGTTTCTGGTAAGCTGTGATGGTACGTATACATCTTATTCTTATGATACGACTCCGACAACTACAGTAAGGTATATACCTACGCAAACACACTTTGCACGTACCCGGCTTTATACCACTAGGCAATATTATGTTCCTTATTATGCTTCACGGCATTACCCACCATATACCTCATATCGGTATAGTTCCCGTCCAGATGTTCCATTATGGTCGCGAACAACTCATAAACACACGTCAAAACCTGTTCGTGTACGTACAAGTAAGTATGAGAGTAAGACTAAGTAAGTCATAAGGAACTATCGTATAATTAGGTATGGAGAATGATAAGAACAATCAATCAAAATACGAACTATAATACAATAATAATAAATGAATAAGAATATTACTCTAAATAAGAAAGACGGTACTACAGAAGAAATGACTCAAGAGGCTTTTTCTCGATGGGCATGCCTAGTTGAAGGTATTCAAGCAGTAGATCAGAAGTTAGTAGATGCTAAAGTACCTGATTCTGATACGAAGTGGGTAAAGCCACTCGCATTTGAGAAATATATTCAAGAACGTTATCATTCTATGCTACGAGACGTTGAAGTCGAGCATGAGCTAGGTAATATTTAATTTTTAAATCCGGAGTAGCTCAGCGGTAGAGCGGGTGGCTGTTAACCACTAGGTCGTAGGTTCGAACCCTACCTCCGGAGCCAATTTGTAGTTGCATCTATAAATATATACTATACAATAAATACGATATGCTAAAAACTATTATATTAACAACGTTGGCTGCAGTAAGCTTCGCTTCTGCAGATATTACAGTACCGCCAATTGAGGTGTTTTCTACTTATAGAGACACAGATGTCTGGCGTGGTGCTAAATTTGGGGATAATGATAAAGTAACAGGCATTGCTACCGGTTATGATTTTGATTTCGCACGATTAGAAACCTCTTTCTCTTATGCCGATAACTCCGAACTTAATAATACTAATCTATCTGTTGGATTTACTCGTGATTTCTCTTTAGAAAGTGTTGGTGAGTTTTCAGCTGGAATCGCGTATAAGCGTTACACAGGAGGAACTGATCTTGCAGGTGATGTCACTAGTGAAATTGGAGTTTCTCTTGCTAAGGAGCTGTTTGATACTAATATTACAGGTACTCAATACTTTACCACAGAAGGTAACGGATTGGGTTACTTTGAGCTTAATGCTACCCGCTCTATTAACCCATTTCCATATGTGCTTGACAATCAAGTATTTGTTGATCTGAGTGCTACAGTTGGTTATAGCTTTGATGAGTCAGAATTTACTCACACACAACTCACACTTAGTAAAAATTATGATCTTAAGTATTTTGGCGGTATTACCGTCACACCGTTTGTTTCCTTTGTAAATGTTGCATCTGATACAGCTGGTACAATTTACACCGGTTCAGATGACGAGACCCTTACAGGAGTCTCCTTCAGGAAGTTCTTTTAAACTAAATTAAAATAGATTACCCCCTCGTGTATAATTATACACGAGGGGTTTTTGTTGTTAATTTAACAACCGCAGCTAGGACAGCTAGCACAACAACTTGATGGTGTAGGTGGTGGTGGTGCTGGTGTCTGTGTAGATGTAACTGTGGGTGTAACTGTATTAGACGGCGTCTGAGTAACTGTATTAGACGGTGTAGAGGTTTGCGTCGGTGTCTGAGTGCCTGTATTACTCGGGGTCTGCGTAACTGTATTACTCGGCGTTTGTGTAGGTGTTTGCGTACCTGTTTTAGTAGGTGTCTGTGTAGCAGTATTTGATATAGTGGTTGATGGAGTAGGTGTTTGCGTACCTGTTTTAGTAGGTGTCTGTGTAGCAGTATTACTAGGTGTTTGTGTAACAGTAGCTGATGGTGTTATACTAGGTGTTGGTGTTTGTGTCCCTGTAATAGTATTGGTAGGTGTTTGCGTAACAGTCTTAGACGGCGTTATACTGGCTGTAACTGACGCTGTAGGTGTAATAGTATTAGTAGGTGTCTGTGTAACAGTCTTAGATGGTGTTATACTTGCTGTAACAGACGCTGTAGGTGTAATAGATGATGTCTGTGTAGCTGTATTACTTGGCGTCTGTGTAACCGTATTACTTGGCGTTCTTGTTGCAGTATTTGATATAGTGGTTGATGGTGTAGCTGTTTGCGTACCTGTATTACTTGGCGTTTGCGTAACCGTATTACTAGGCGTTCTTGTTGCAGTATTTGATATAGTGGTTGATGGGGTTTGCGTCTGTGTTCTAGTATTTGTTGGGGTCTGTGTAACCGTATTACTAGGCGTTCTAGTAACAGTAGGTGATGGTGTTATACTCGGTGTAGCTGTTTGCGTACCTGTATTTGTTGGGGTCTGTGTAACCGTATTACTAGGCGTTCTTGTAGCAGTATTTGATATAGTGGTTGATGGGGTAGGTGTTTGCGTACCTGTTTTAGTAGGTGTCTGTGTAGCAGTATTACTAGGTGTAGAAGTCTGTGTTTCGGTATTACTAGGTGTAGGTGTCTTTGTTTCAGTTGGAGTTGCAGTAGCACCGGCAGAACAAGTAGTAGATGGTGTTGGAGTCTGTGTTCTTGTATTAGTTGGTGTAGGGGTCTTTGTTTCTGTATTAGATGGTGTAGGTGTTTTAGTACCTGTTTTAGTAGGTGTAGGAGTTCGTGTACCCGTTTTACTAGGCGTCTGGGTGACTGTATTACTAGGTGTTATACTCGGTGTCGAGGTTTGCGTACCTGTGTTACTCGGTGTTTGCGTTACTGTATTACTTGGTGTTCTTGTTACAGTAGTTGATGGTGTTATACTCGGTGTAGCTGTTTGCGTACCTGTATTACTAGGTGTCTGGGTAACTGTGTTACTAGGCGTTCTTGTAGCAGTGTTAGACGAAGTTCTAGTTATAGAAGGTGTTTGTGTAACTGTATTACTTGGCGTTTGCGTAACCGTATTACTAGGTGTTCTAGTAACAGTAGTTGATATAGTAGTTGATGGTGTAGCTGTTTGAGTACCTGTATTGGATGGTGTCTGGGTGATTGTATTACTAGGTGTTATACTCGGTGTCTTTGTTGGTGTCTGTGTTTTTGTATTAGAAGGCGTCTGAGTGACCGTATTACTAGGTGTTCTAGTAACAGTAGGTGTAGGTGTTCCTGTTTTTGACGGGGTAATTGATGGTGTTACACACGCTGTAGGTGTTTGTGTTCTAGTTCCTGTATTTGAAGGTGTCTTAGTAACCGTATTACTAGGTGTTATACTTGCTGTATTAGACGGTGTCTGTGTACGCGTACCTGTATTACTTGGTGTTTGCGTTACTGTATTACTTGGTGTTATACTTGCCGTATTACTAGGTGTTTGGGTTGCAGTTCTCGTAACACTCGGTGTTTGGGTTGCAGTTCTTGTAACACTCGGTGTTTGAGTTGCTGATGGTGTAATAGTAGCCGTAGGTGTATTAGGAGGAGTCGGGTTAGGTGTTGGTGTACCTGATTGCGTTTTTGTAGTTGTAGGGGTGGGTGTCGACGTACCAGTCTTACTAGGGGTTCGGGTAGTAGTATTAGTTGGGGTCTGTGAACGTGTTGTTGATGGTGTAGTTGTCGGTGTAGCAGAGTTTGTTTCTGTTACAGGCGGTGTTGGATTAGGTGTTGGAGTACCTGATCGTGTATTTGTAACTGTGGGTGTTGGTGTTTGAGTTCCTGTTTTTGTCGGCGTCTTTGTATTTGTCGCAGTATTAGTAGGTGTTTTTGTAGCAGTATTTGAATTTGTATTAGTCGGTGTAGGTGTTTGCGTGCCTGTTTTAGTAGGTGTAGGTGTTTGGGTACCTGTTTTACTAGGTGTGGGTGTTTGGGTAGCAGGTCCAATAGTTGGTGTTTGTGTTGCTGTTCCAGTATTTGTTGGGGTCTGTGTTCCAGTATTTGTTGGGGTCTGTGTTCCAGTACTTGTTGGGGTCGCAGCAGGGCATATTTCTGGGCATTCTAATGTATAAGTCCACGCTGGCTTATCATGCACCGGTGATGTAATTGTTACAATGGCTTCATCAGTTACGAACCGCGCAACTTTAGCTTGTAAAGTGTTTGATGTAGTATTATTTACATCTGGGAACCCGTCAGCAGATATTAAAAGTCCGGGGAATTCATTAGCAACGTAACCCAGATCGATTAAAGCATCAATAAATATTTGCCTTTTACTACCACTAAAATTGTAAGATGAATGGCCAATAAAACCAGTATCAAAAATTTCTACACCCTCATATGTAACTACGAATCGGTCCGGACCATCCACAACATTATATTTAAGACTAACACATCTTTCGAAATTATTAGTTGGAGTAACACTAGGGGTTTGCGTCTGAGTAGCAGTATTTGTCGGTGTTTGTGTCTGAGTAGCAGTATTTGTCGGTGTACCGGTAGGTGTACCTGTCTTTGTAGCTGTATTACTTGGTGTAACACCGAGAGTCTGTGTTGTAGATTGGGTCTGTGTAGGAGTGGCGGTAGGTGTATTAGGAGGGGTAGGGCAAACACCAAGCGAATTAGTTGGTGTTTGTGTCTTAGTCATTGACGCAGTAGGTTGTACAGGGCATGTATTTGATGCAGTAGGTGTTACTGTGCCTGTTGATGTAGGAGTAGGAGATAGCACGACAGGGCAACCGGAAGGTATACCTGGGCTACCCGATGGTGGTGAGGGTATACTAGACTCACAACCAGATGGTGTTATACTTGGTGTTGGTGTTTGAGATGCAACTATGACGCCTGGACCGGTAGCCGAATGACTAATTGTTGGTGTAGGTGTTGGTGACGCAGCAACATCATTAACAGTTACTTTAAGTATCTTATCCGCTTCTTGAGGAAAATAGTAAATAGTATTACCAATAGCATAACCAAAAGAGAAATAATCTTTACGCGTTTCGCCAGACTCTACAAGTGTACTAGTTATGTCTTTGTAACTAATAACGTCTGTAGTCGGATTAATCCAAATAAGATACGGTGCATTAGCGGGTACAGAGTAAACAAAACCATTAGGACCTAAAACTGAATTAAGCGATTTTTCAGCAAACTCACCAGCAGGTAATTCAGCTTCGAACTCATCAATTGCAGTAATAAGAGCTGGAGGTAGTGCGATTTCTGTTGTAGAGTCATCTGATGTATCGATTTTAAGAATAGCATTTGCACGCTTAGGCATTGAATATATGCTATTATTTGACGCTAATGTACCACCTGAATACATGTTAAAGAATGGGAATGGTTCCAGATCTTTTGTAGATGAATTAATTGGATTCGTATTAGGTGTTAGACAACCTGTAACAACATCACTACCAAAACTTACTTTTTCTGCATCTGGCTTAGTTGTATCTATTATTAGAATAGCTTCACTAGACATCGGTGTCCCGTAAATCTTATTATTACCACCACTTGTCGCACCACAGAATCTTCTATAAACATCTTCTACAATGCCTTCATCTACTGCAGTATTACGTATGCTGTGTATTGGGCCGGATGTTGGTGTTTCTGGAAAAGGAATACTAGCACCAATAGTATCACTACATGTGCACATAGTACGAACCTCAGCAGGTCCTGTAAAGGGCACCATATATAAACACTCACTTGTACCGGAGCCTCCTATCACACCTCCAGCTGTTTGAAGACAACAACGCGAATTACAATCTGAAAAATAACTTTGACTAACTGTAGCTGGTGATACACAAGTATCTATAACTAAAGGCCCAGTAATAGCGTTAAGCGGGTTAGCGTAAATCTTACCACTTGTTGGCTCTAAAACACCTCCACTATACTTACATGACTGCTCGCAAAGTGAAGGATCTACTGATCCAAGATCTGCAAACTGATTAACAGTAGTATCAGTTCCAGGGTCAAATTTTGTTATATATCGAGCTTCGTCTGGTATAAGATAGAAATTTCTATCAAGACCAAGAACAGCTCCTTGAAACTTTGCTCCAGTTGCACAGCCCGTGTTGTATGTGTTAATAAGACTTGAACCAACATACTCGAAAGTAAGATTCGATCCCAACGTATTAGGTGTAATGGTTGGAGTTGATGGAGGTGATGGAGATGATGCTGACATGACTTATGAATATTCTGGAAAGACTACTTTTCTAAGTGTTTCGTGTTGTTGTGTTAAGCCACATAAGTAGCTATCTTCCGTACCGCAAGATAATGTGTAAAAAGGACACCCGATGAAAGCTATCCAGTCGGTTGATGATAGAGGTGAGTATACATTTAGTGTGATACGTGAAGAATCACTATCTTTATAAAAGTAACTATTACCCGCCGCTTTAGTAGAATCGACAAACGGGTAACCATCAATTGCTATAGCACTTAAAGGTAGTTCTATGTCTGATCCATGCGAATAGCTCGACAAAAGACCGGTAATAAAAACTGAACGAGCCGAACCGTTGTAATCGTATATACTATTACCAACATAACCAGTATCATATACTGGTGTATTTTCATGCGTATATACAAATCTTGTAGGAAGTTTAAAATTTGGGGTATTCCACTGTAGATCAACATCACCAATAAAGGCAGAAATTGAATATAAGACAGAAGAAGGAAAAAAGTCACCTTTTGCGTTAGCATTTGTAGCGCTTAATCCACAGCTAATAACAGGGCACCCAACATCAGGCTCAATACCCAAAAACGGTAAAGGTTGTTTAGCTTCTTTAAGAGGGATAGCATCTTCCGGTTCACTTAAGTTAATTGAAGATAGTGTAAATGGTATGATAGGTTCGAAATTAAAGTTAGCCGCACTTAATTCTGTAGTAGGGGGTTTACCTTCTACATGAAAATTAGATACAATTACTTCCCCCTTAACGTTACCTGCAGATAAAGGCTTAACTACGGTAAAGCCTGGTCTGTATCTGCTGAGAGGGGTAAATGGTAATCTTGTAATATTTGCTGTAAGCAAGTTAGTATAGAATACATCACCTTGTGATTTATAATCCACCTGTATTTTACTACCATAATTTCCTAACCTCGCTCTTATAGTTTTAACTCCATCACTTATAAGGTTAAATGCACTTACTGTACCTACACTAGTTAAATAGCTATAATTACTATCGCGGACTGAGATACTGTTAGCAACTCTATCACCTGCACCAATACCATCACGCGATTGTGAATTAGAGTAGGTAGATGATAATGCAAAAATACCAAGAGAATCTATACCTATTCCTAGCACGGCACCTGATAGAGCTTTATTTACATTTGATACAAATTCTAACCCACCGGAATATCCTAAATCAGAACCAATACCTCCGCCTTGAAATGTAAAGTCTGCATCTTGTAAAAACATACAAAATCCTAATTCATCTGCTGGTGCAGAATTGCTTAATTCATATGTAAACGACCAAGTTATATCATATTCAGGTGATAACCCATCTTCAAAAATTGCAACGGATGTTGCAGATAATGGTAATCCGTCCCACTGCTGCACAAAGGGATCAAGATTTATATCTGTCATAGTATATCCTGACGCAGCAAATCCTGATGCTAAAGCCGCATAGGTAGTATCAACTTCAGTAATCATCCGATTTAGATCATTATAGTTACGCGCGCTACTTATATAAGGGCCTGAGCTAGCAGTTTCCCAGGTTCCCAATACAACTACTTCATTATTTAAAAGCATCATTACTGGGCTACCGGAATCACCTCCAGAAACCGTCGCGTAGAACGTAGATGCTGGAGCAGTACTAGGTACTCCTGTTTGAAAAGTAGCATAAGCACTCAATCCGTAGTTATTAGGATCACTATCTTCAAGACTACCAAAATTAATTCGCGATAATGTACGTACAGCAGCATCTTCTGCTTGATTAGTATTAAGAATTAATACATCACTTATTGAAGAGGTCCATGTTGTAGCGTTAAGAGCAAACTCAGTTGGATTAAAATACCGGTATGAATCTTTTGGTAAGACTTTAACTATATCGATTGAAGTTGGTAAGTCAGATTCTAAAAGAGCAATTCCGTAGTCAGAGTTAGTGGAAGGACTATCCTTAGTTCCAACTACTCTACGCGTAATTAATTCATTATCCTTTGTTACAAAATATACAGTATTATGATATTGAAATCCTGCGTGCTTCGCATATAAAATGTGCCTCTTTGTAAGCGCTACCCCACCTAAGCGAGTACCACTTGGTGTACCACCACGTACCCTATCATTCCAAGCTATTAAGCCTGTGATACCTGAAACATTATGAACCCAGCTGCTTGTGTTACGAACTAGATTTTCTACCGCGGTGTAATCACTAAATAATACCTTATCGGTAGCTGGGTTCTTCCCGTTAATAGCAGAAAGAATAGAGCTAGTCGAAATCTCTTGTATTAGTGGTAAATTAGACATTAACACCTTTATTTAATCTGGTGTATGTCAGATACAAGTATAATAAATAGAATTTAAGCTCCCCATTCAAATTTAACTAGGCCAGGCTTGGTATCGATAGATTGCTCATCCCAAGATCCAGCGCCCGCTCCAGGAGCATTATCTGCGCCCCAAAATGAAGCTGTAGCACCAATTTCCTCATCATTGTTGTTTGTTCTCCAACCACCACGACCACCAGGTATAATATAACCACCTATTATCTGTGCATTGCTAGTAAGAAGAGTGCCAGAGTTAACATTACCATCTGGATAAACATTAGATGTCTGATGATATTCTGCTCCATTACTAATCACTAGATCTACACTACCGATCCTAATTTTACTTAGATTTCCGTCTGTTGCCGCTGTAGATTGTCCAGCACCTACAGTTACATTAACAGTAGTACCAGGTTGAGTTGAAAGTATAGCGTATACTGTTGCTGCAGCACCACCTGTTCGTGAGCCACCTTTAGCTCCAGAACCAGTTACCCAAACCTTTGTGTGTTCTGCTACAGTAACAAAAGTACTTGTACCTGCTGCAGTAACGGTATGAATACCTGGAGGAACTGGACCAATCTTAATTGCACCAGCCAGGGAATTTATAGGAACACCATTACGTACCACTACATTATTGTTAGTAGCGGTTAACCCACCGTTAATTGTTAGTGTAGAGTTAACTACTGTATCGGGTAATGCTTTAATATAGTAACTTACTGCTTTAGTTGTGTATGTAGCACCGGTAGAGTTAAGGGTACCATTACTAAAGCTCTCAACGTCTGCTTGTCCTACATGTACAACATCCTCATAGTTAGGTAAATTAAAGTTATTACCTGAACCCCCGTACTGCGCACCGATAACACTTGAAAGTACACCATACGTTGTATTAGATACTGACGCGCCATTGCAAAGTAACCAACCAGTTGGAAATGCCCGGCCACTTGCAGCAGCCATAATAGTACCGACGGGTATAAAAGCACTAGCAGCATTAACATAAAATGTACCAGTATTGAGCGGAGCTTTCCATGATAGTTGACCGGAAGAATCTGTACCTAAGAATGCATTATTAGCAACTCCACCAGTAGGAAAATTATACTGAACAGCATTAATATTAAGCTTTTCCGGCAACTTAAGATGAGTAGCTGTATTAGTGTTAATTTGATCTGTCTTTATCTGAGTGGCGCTTAAAGAAATTCTACCACCTACTAATTCGATAGAATTACCAACTGCATCGTTATCGAAGTTATTTGCCGAAAGAGTACCTACACTTATAGTACCATTTACTTCGTTAATAGTAATTGTACTATTACCTGCCGCTAATACTTGTGAAACCTTTACCCAGGCACTACTAACATAAGCATAAAGTGATTTAGTTGTGGAATTAAAGGCTATATCACCTTCCACCATATCAGTTAAAGTTAAATGATTGGCTACGGATCCTAAAAACTTGTTACCAGTTATAATGCCTCCTAAAGTCTGACCATCACCTACAAACAAACGTTTATGATCAGTAGTAAAACCCAACTCTCCTTGATCAAGTATTACATTTTTACGATCTGGATCCTGTCCGCGCCGGACTAAAAGCTTTAAAAGAGTATTTTCGAGAATTTCTATTTTCTTTGACATAATATTATTTTAAGAATAGTTGTATACTGGAATTGCTAGCTTACCACAAGTACCAGAGTCAATTGTAATAAACCCAGCAGAGCATAATTCAATTGTAACAGCAGCAATATTACTACCAGTATCAGCAGCAAAACTTCCAGATTGTGCACAAACAATTGTTCGTGCGACAGCTGTGGTATCAATAAGATCACCGTAAAATGATTTACCACACCCGGATGTATCTATACCGGAAAAGTTACTAGTAATTGTGTTATTAGTACTAGTAACTCTACCAAACTGATCAAATTGTATATTATTGAGTGGATTAGCTGTACCTGCGCCTATTGACACCATACCAAGGCAATTTGAAGTCATTTGCAATCCATTACCAACTGTACTTGGGTTAAGTGCACATGCGCAAACTGTGCAACTAGGCACGTTAAATATCTCTAATTTACCTCCTGGTAATCCAAAGGATGAGCATGTAAAGAGACCTATTTTACTACCTCCACCGCCACTTAAACCATTACCAATACAGCTAGTAGGAACTGGCGCGCCTAAAACACTAAGTTGACCAGTAGTAGAGTTTACTCTTATAGACGTGCCATCAACAGCAGCTGAAAGACCTTGAACAGGGTTTAAGATTATGCCGCCGTTGGTGGCTACAACATCTGAATTTAGCGACGTCGCTGATATAGCACCAGTAACGACGTGAAGTTTGTTGTTAACATCATAACTAATAGATGCAGTATCTGTTTGTGGTCCTATAAAAGCCCAATCAGTAGCGGATGCATAATTTGTACCAGAAAGTTGAAATAGTAAATTATCCTCATATACTAAATCATTCTGCACTGCTTCAGCAAGTGATGTTTTAGAGCCTACTGCTATTGGAGCATGTACTAGATTACCAGCAACATGTCCACCTGCAGTAAAGCCATCACCAACCCAGACTCTTTTTCGATCTGTAGTATATCCTAGTTCTCCTTGTTCAAGGATGACTGACTGACGTTGTGAGTCAGTACCTCTTCTTAATTTTAGTTTTACGATTTCGACGTCAGGCATTTTTTTAAGTTTTAAGATGTTCTTTGCCATACATACAATCCGAATGATGGTGGCATATTATTGTGCGGTGTATTACTTCCTGTATTTTGAACTATGTCATTTGATAATCTATCATTACCATTATTTGAATTTCCAACTCCTATTGTATCACCACCTAAAGATACCGTGCCTCCACCTGAAAACTTTGCTTCATGTCCATGTGAAGGTAATTCAGCTGTTGCAAGTTGGTGATTATATTTACCAATTGTATCATTACCTGCTGGGATAGTTTTAGCTTCTGTACCATCATTGCCAGTACCAGTACCAGCTATAAATCGACCTTCTGATATCTGCGTCCAAGTGGTTCCTGTAAAACGTGTACCTGGGTTATTGTTATCTTGTGAAAATATAACTGAACCAATAGGGTATATTGCTTCAGCAATAGCAGCTTTAAACGAAGCACCTAATGTACCATCTACATCAATTCCAGCTCCTGCTCTTCCTACTTTTAGAGCACTTTTATTACCAAACCCATCATAAAGATCCTCTTGCCCGGTTGCTGGTAAAGCTGCACCTTTTGCATGCAGTACACCAACATAGGTCTCGCTAATGTTAGTATTTGTTAAAGAGGTACTTGCCATATGTATATTTATGTCAATGACAGTATTAGGCAATTAAATTTTTATAGAATCAACAAGAGTAAATGAAGGCTGTACGTTAGCTTCAACATTTACTTGAACTTTATTAATTAGTTTTTCTTGTAAATCGTAAATTATGCTAAAACATCTATTTAAGACACCTGTAAGATTTTCTTCATTCCCATGCACATACAAATTCTCGATACCCTGAGTTAGGAGCTGCTTAAAATCAATTTCATAATTATAATCATCTAATTCAAGAATGTCATTTTTAAATTTACCTGTAAATCTACCTACAATATTGTTTTTAATATTAAGAGTATCATTAAGAACCTTATAAAGCTCTGTATTTACAGTAGATTGTTGTATAAAACTATCCGTATTTAAAGAAAACGCGGCACTACCATAATTGTTATAGTTAGAGTCTTTCAATACTCGTTGATATGCTGAGGAAGTTGGCTCATCAAAGAAAAATAACCTACCAGTAGTTAGCATAATAGCCCTATCGAATGAACTAGCGCCTGGAAAAATAGAAAAAGAGGTTATATCATCATCTAACAGACCATTTACCTCTGTCGTGGAGGTAACTACCTCAGTTGTGTATTGTGGTACGATAGTGCCTAGATTCCAATTAAACTTAGCACTAGAAAAACTAATATCATTGAAATTCCATCTATTATTAATAGATACGGTTTCGGTAGTTGTAGTTGTTTCAGTAGTTACTACTGTTTCTGTAGTATCAGCATAGTTAAGTAAGTATAGCCGTTGTGTACGAAATTTGCCAATAATTTCTGCCGGTCTAGTTTTAAACTTTTTATATATAGTTTTATTTGTACCAAAGTACCAGTAATTACTATCAGTACCAGAGAATGATAATGAGTTTATCTCCTCATTATCTTCAATCGCTAGAGTATCATTCATTGTAAACTCTTCTTTAAAGCGATAACCGTCTCCACTAAATCTATATAAAAATGTAGTTCTAATAGTAATATCATCTGTCGTTATGTCCCTAAAAGTAACAACATATAATGAACCAAAATCTGGATCAAAATTCATTGCACCGAAAGTCTCTTTATTAAAGTTAATCGACGATATTCTAGTTATAAAGTTAAGTTCATTATCAAAGAGTTTAATTACTCTGTTACCAGAATCGAAAACAGCGAGCTCTGTATCACTAGCTGCTAATTTAGTAGGTCTTAAAAATTTGGTTTGTCGAGTTTCACCTCCAAAACCTCCAATTAGTTCAATATAATTTCTTCGGTTACGAAGTGAACTATCATTATTACTATAACCAGCTATATCATACTTTAAAACTACATTATTACCAGTATCTGAAAGATATAAGAAATCTTTTGTAGAAGCTAATCCCCCAATTTCGTTAAAAGAAAGATCATTTTCCTTACTTTCATAACCAGTAGAATCTTCAACTATAGTGAGTTTGTCATTATCACCAGTCAAGCAAATTAAATTAGTTGTAGTAGCAGCAAACAAACTAAACGGATTATTAGTACTAAGGGATTTAACGTTAGTCTGCGCTGTTGCTGCAACTATATTACCAAAAGCACTCAAATAATAATTTTGAGCGAATTTTTTATTACTAATATAATTAGGATTATTATTATCTGAAATATTAATCGTAAATTCTTGCGCATTTACTGTTGCAACACTAGCATATCGTAAAGTACTTGCAAACGGTAATTTGTTAGACGGTATAAATAATTTAGAATATACAAAAGTATTATTATCTCTTAACTGTTCTAACTTATACTTAAAAAGATCGTAATTAAAATTATCGTTTAGATTAAAAAGACATTCATCTTTGGTATTAGGTAGAGTTAAATCGAGATCACTCACTACTCTATCTTTAAAATAATCAGTATAGAAAAGATCTGTTCTATAGGTATTCTTAGGTACTAATGTTTTACCTGTGGATGGTTCTCTTGCAATTCTATCTGATGTTTCTGCAAAACCAAAGAAATCACTACCAGTTAATGTAAACATATCACCAGAGGTATAAATCTTCTTGTAGCTATAATAATTAGGAATTTCCATGATCAATGAATGTTATGTTATTAATTTTTGTACCAACAGGTAAAAACTGTTTAGCTTCTGCTAGTATACTTGTTTTAATCTGATCTCTAACTTCTGTACTTGTAATATTAAGATCCCTAACAACTACATCTATTAAGTTAGATGAATTATGTCTATTAAACTTAAAGAACTGCTGTATTTCAGTTTTAGATGTTCTTTGCCCGCCTGGTAGAGATAAAGTAATATCATCCACATCTTTCGATGATAAATAAATTGCATATATTTCCTCTTTACTAATAGCTCTATCATAAATGAGTGGATTATTTATAGTTAAATCTTTAGAGTAATAATAATTTGGTTGCCTTAAATAAGTAGCGAGATCTAGATTACTTTGAAAGCCGGTTGATCCTATAAAAAATTCATCAGAGAAAATATCTTGAATTTGATATTTTCCTGGCTGAAACGTTTGATTTTCATATAAATCACCATTTATGTATAGTGTAGAATTACCTTGTAATGTATCTAATCTATATGTAAAGTTATAAAATCCTGGTTCAAACGAACTTGGTTGAAATGATATAGTTTGATTTAGTATATCTTCTGTATTTAAATAGTTTGTTAAACTTAATTTAAAATCAAGAGATGTTTTATCGTATATACGGTTAAGAGTGTTATAATTTGTTAAGTTACCTTTTTTAGTATTATCAGCTACTGATACACCAGATAGAGCAGCAGCTGTTAACGTAGGGAATGTACCTTTTGCCAAGTATAGATTATTATCATTATCTTTCGCTAGACATACCGGGTAAGTAAACTGATTACCCCTAATATACTCATTTACCCAATCGATTGATATAAACGAGCAGCCAGATAAAGACACTGCTTTTGAAGCTACTGGTATATCGATAGAACTAATATTAGCAGTGTAGCTAGCTACACCACTAGTGTTATATACGTAATATCTATCTGTAGTTAATACAGCAATTTGATCTTCTAAAATATTGAAGTCAACTATATCATTACTTGATGTAAGAAATGTTTCCGGTCCTAGATCTATATTATGCTTAACTATATAGTTACTTACCTTATAAAATAAAGTATTAGCATTTTCCCATCTAGTTTTTGCACCTGGTAACTTAAAGAGAGTATCTTTATATTCAATTACATTATCATATAAACACATCTTACTCTCACCTTTATAAACATCAAACTCTGTAGAAGATAGCGCAGATACAGACATTGTATTAACATTCATCCGTTGAACTTGCTGGTTAGATTGAATAAAATCAATATAATCATGCTCCATATGAGTACCAAAGTAATCTAAAATATCAGAACCACATTCTAGCTTAATCTTATTACCCTGGGTATTAACTTTAAAGTATAAATTACCTGCTGTAGCTACAATATAATCATCTAATGCACTTCTTTTGAAAACTTGTTTAATCTTAGTTTTAAACTCCACTTTATTTAAAAGTACAAAATCGGTATTATAAATATATAAAGTATTTTCACTTACAACATGTATAAATGGCGTTACTGTTTGATCTTGAAATATACCAAACCCTCTATTAGTATTATTACCTATTAATTCTAAGCCATATTTAATAGTAGGGTCAATATACATATCAAAGTTCAATGTAAAGGACTTTGCTGCATCAATATCCTCTTGAACATTAAACCTTACATACTGCCTCCCGCTAAAAGTAAAGTCTCTACCATTATAATCATTACATATGTTTTCTGTTTCACCCCGCACAGTCTTTGAAGTAAAAAAGCTATTATAGGTGGAGAGAAGTGGGACTGAAGCATCAACAATATCGGTAATATCAGCCTTACCAACTCTTTGATACTTAATATTAATATTAGGTTCAATAGCAGCATCACTCTTTTTATCAAAGAATTTTTCTCTCGCTAATACAGCATCTGTAACAGCGAGATCTAAACTATCTACACTATCAATTAAAGCAGGTGCATATCTAGCGTCACTTGAAAGAGCAGCAGTTTTTGTAATTTTATCTGGGTAATAATATCGATCTACCCACTCCCCAGGCTCTCCAAGAACACCACCAGAAAGCCAAGTACATAAATATCTACCATTATCGTATTGTGTAGAGTTAAGTCGTTTAATAAATAACTTATCAGAAAGATTAGGTGTAGGGCCTGCAAAAGAGCCGTTTTCTATAAATTTTGTATCGTTGACATTTAACCTATTATACGGATATATCGATGATGGTGCTTGAAAGAAAGTATCAGTACCATTTGCAATAAATACATCTTTATTATAAAATGTATAGTTAAGAACAGGGTTATTTAAACCACCTTCCTGATCATTACCTATATATAGATTATTATATTCTCTATTATCATAACCAGGTAATCCGTAAGGAGCATCTAGCATATTACTACCACGTTTTATAAAGTTAAATTCCGATCTATTAGTATCGAGAGAGAAATAATTAATTGGCATCCTATCACTTGATATAGTGTTATAGTTGCTTGTAAAAACATACTGACTTTCATTATCATATGATCCTCTCAATGGGTTAACCATTAAGTTTGAAGAATCCTTAACGTTATATGAAATAAAACTACTATTAATAAACTCTTTATTTTGATCTAAAGAATAGTCAATATGAATTAAGTTGTCGATACCACGATTTAAACTACCAGCTTCCATTGGTGCCGCTACTAACTGACCTGCACTAAGAGTAACAACATTTAATACACCACCTACGGATTTGTATAGTTGTAGATAACCATCATTATCTAACGCATAACGAAAAACGTCATTTCTCTCTCGAGTAATGTTTCTATAATTATCTAGCCCTTTATAAAATACAAATTTGCTATAAGTTTCGTTATAATTTAGATAGTAGTCAAATACACCATTATTATGCTTTATTCTTAACAAATTATTATTAAGCGCTTCTAATTCAAAAAAGTAGTTATTAGCAAAAGATCCTAATTCATCTAAAGCACGTATACCTACTGGTTTTTGTTGATTACTTTCTGCTTCACCATTAGCCTTAAAAATGTATAAAAACTGATCTGGTGCATTATTTACTTGTTTAAAGCTGAGTCTAGATACTAGCGAAGTTGTTTGATCTACTGCTAGACTCGATAAAGTTAAAAAGTTCGACAGCTTAGCTTTATCGGTAATATTGAAAGACGTGTAATTATTAATTTTAGTATCCCTCGCACCAGAAAGAGCATCAATATTATTTACATGAAACCCTTGCTCCAGCACGCTCTTATATTGATTAAGAGTAACAAATCTATCATCATATTCCCCTGTTGGAAAAGAGATTGAACTAACAGATTTTGTATAAGATGAACTCATTATACTTATTTAATCTGGAAGCTAGTTGTTGCTATCAATCTTTATTGAAGAATGTAGTGTAGGTTCTTTTATTAAATTTAGACTGTAAGTTGGCTACAGTATTTGATGCTGACGTTCCAATCATCTGAGTATTGAGAATTCCTAGTTTCTGGATACTATCATAGTACGATTCTCTAATAAGCCTTATAGGTTGCAACAAATTAGCATAAAATCCATTACTAAAATATATTAGAAATTGTGCTGTTAAGTTAGAAAAAAAGCTACTTACTCCAGGAACATAGGTATGGTTATACTGGTCTAATATAGATCCGCCTACCTTACCATACAGTACCTCGTTAAAAATAGATCTTTCCCTATAATTGAAGACTATATCTCTTTGAAAGTATTCTATCTGAGACTCATCTCCCCAATTAATATCTAGTGAAAGTGCTTGACTACTTCCTTCATCTATACCTGTTAGTACATATACTATAGACGGTGCTCCTTTAAAATCTATAGCAGGTAACGTTTCGTCATAGCTTGAAACTGTTGGAGAGGTAGTGTTAATAAAAATAGTAGACATTAGATTGTAACAGTAAAGGTATTTGTGTTGCGTGTAAATGCACCTGAGTTTGAAGATATAGAACCAAACATAGTAGATAATCCAAAAGTATTCGACCTTAGAATTGATTCATCGTCTTCATATTTATAGATATTTTGTAAAGTTAAATTGTTATTAATTATCTTATATGTTGCATCAACAAAGTGTGACATGTCATTAAGATCATTTAAAATATACGTTAATTTAAATAAATTATTTCTTTTATTATAAGCTATTTTTGGTGTATGAACTTCTTCAATGGTATAGTTTCTTAAAGTAGAAAGCGTACTATTAGCAGTGCTGTTAACATCAAATACACTTAAAGTGGCTGCTGTTGTGTCTGCAGGAAATACTTTCGTTACTTTGTTTTTTAAGATGGAATATTCATATATCTCAGGATATACAGTAATATAGTTTTTAGGTGTTGGAGGTAGAGTAGCTGGTAAATCTATAGATTGAAATCTTGCAAAGTACACCTTACCAGTCTCTTCAACGTAGAATCTATTTGAGAAGGTTTCTATTCCATCCGCGCTATTGACACTATAAATGGTATTAACAGTACTAGGCTTAATAAACTTACCTTCATTATATTTGATCTTATCTATTAGTAAGTTTGATTTTGTTTCTAAAAATAAGGTATTTTGTATAATATCAAAATCAAGTAGAGATACATTAACATCTGTTTGTACGCTATCGGAGTATTTTTTAAGTATATCTGCTAGTGCTGTTGAAAGAGGAAGAGAATCTGAATAAGGACCATTTTTTACATATAATCTACCATCTAGAGCTTTTCTCTGTTCAGTAGTTAGTATTAAATCTTCTGAGGATAATTCTGATAGCACTGTCGAGCCGCGTGTATCAACTGTATTAAGATATCTATAATTATCTGTATAAATAAAATCATTCGGTAACACTACCTCATCACCAAATAAGCCTGCATCGTAGTTAGTATACGGACTTCCTGCAGAAAGATAATATCGAACATCAGTAGCAAAGTCTAAATTACTCTTTCCGGTAATAAGTTCAAACTCAGCTTCAGTTATGATATTCATATTCACAGCTGATAGTATTGTTTGATCAGATAAAAAAGTACCCTCTGCGAGAACTGTATAATAATAATTTAATGATGAAGGGTACCCAGGCGCATCACTACTTAACGGGTTTGGCAATTCACTACCATCAAGAAATGCAAATGATCCTCCGTCTCGCCAGAAAGGTTTAAGCTCTCGAGTGTCTTGTAATAGATCCTGATATGGGTAGAACTCTCTAAAATATAATGTCAGAAATTGATTTAACTCGCTATAGCCATTAGTATTGATCGAACTAAATCCGGATTTAATAGTATTACCTGATACACCAGTAAGAGCGTAGTTAAAGTTATAACCTTCATTGCTGTCGAAAAAGGTATGCCCGTCTAAAAGCAAGCTCTTAATATTATTACCTAAATCAAGTTTCGGTTGTAGTGGAGTGTATTTAAATAATGCATACTCATTACCATAAATATCGGTTTGATATTTATCTACAACCCCTTGGTTAAAGAGATCAGTAAAGTTCAGTTTGTAACTTATATCGTTAAGCTCTTTTAATTGAGCAGTATTACGTTCTTTAGTGGTATAAGATTCGAACGTAGTTGCTTTATTAGTAATTTTTGGATCACCAGCTGCAACTCCACTAGAAACGTTTCTCACATTATCACGATAATCAAATTTATAATATACAGGATAAGAACTTACTGGGTTAACAGATACATTACCAAATCGATTAGGATCAGGAAAAATAACAAACTCATTACCTAAAGTAGATATATCAATAGAATATTGAAAGTTTTCCGATTGTAGCTTAAATAACCCAATATTATCTGGTGTAAAATTAAGACCTATATCTCGAAGTAATTTAACATCATTTGACTCTACCTGTGCAGCATCTGCACTTTGCAAGTTTAGTGCATTAGATGCTGGGTTATCAGCAGCAATTAATAATCCGGATGTGGGTGGTGTAGTTGTATTATCTACATAATAAATATCGGTACCTAAATATTTTTTAATTAAAGATCGTTTGAGACTATATACTTCTGCTAGACTGAGACCACCTTTTTCATATGCATTAGTTACTTTTACAAGATCATTATCTGGGTTACATATAGCATCAAATTCCTCCGGAGTTATTAATGGTGGATTAATTTTAAAGGTTCTAATAGCACCAAGAAAATTCTCGTCATCAGAAATAGCTTCAATAGCCAAAGGATCTAGATAGTACTTAGTATCAACAGTATTAATATTGTTCGCGTCTCCTCCTTTAGGTAGATCAAAATAATCACCATAAACATCTACAAACTCTTCTAGTTCAATACCTAATCCACTGACTGCAGCTGCAATGCTATATGTTTGTGCATTGTAAGAGTCTTCAGCTGTAAATATAAAATTATAAATATTATCGAAAATTGCTTTTTCTACCCCAGATGTACTACCCTTAAGCTTATTTCTATCAATAACATACTTACCTTCATCTCTTTTCTTCTTATAAAAAAGAGCAACATCTTTTAATCTATTAGCAAAAAACGGAATAGCGATATCGAGATCAGCTGGATCATTAAAGTTTATATTCTCTAGAAACCTTTTTTCACTCTCCGTTGTATAACTAATAACAATCTCTTTAATAAATTGCTGATAATAATCTTTAAATTGTTTTATCTGCTCTGCTTCTGATATATCTTGAAGCGAATACCAATTTTTAAGGTAAGCGCTATAAAAAGAACTGTATTCATCCGGTGAATAGTTTGCTTGAGTATTATTTATAAAGTCTAAAAAAGAAAACGGGGTAATATTATCCCTATAATCATCATTCTCAATATTTGAGTTTGTGATAGAGTAATTGACTACAACTGTTCTGAGTGATTGATTAGACATCGATATAAATATTTAGGTATCAAAAAGGTTCAAGCCTTCGTAAAGTGAGTTAGCAAAGATATTAGACATAATACCGTTATCTTTAGACCAATCGGTGTAAGATGTAATACCATACGTTAGTGTATTATTAGGATCAGCAAAATTAATAATAGCATCGGTTATATCACCAACTGAACTTGCATGGTAATAGAATGAGTATATATCTGTAATTTCTCTTCCACCGCCTGATAGTAATGGCCATCCCCAGGTTTCATTATAATCACTAAGACAGTAGAATTGAGAAGATGAAGATAAAGCCTCTGTTAAGATTTCCATATCTACACCAGATAGTAGGTTGACAGTAGATGCTTGCTCTAGAGTTATAGGTACTCCTTCCGATGTTTGCTCACTAGCAGCAGATATTAACGACCCAGTAGATGTACCATACACTATACCTTCTGGTATAGTAATAACTGGTGTAATTCTCGCGCTTAGTGGTAGAGTAGTATTTAGTGTTGTAAACTTACCACTATATAGTTCAGTCGCTACTATTGCTTCACCAGGTATTATAATACTACTAGGTGTAAGCTTTTCACCTAAATTATAACCATAGAAATTATTAGATCTATACCCATAAGATTGATATTGTGTTTTATCTCTATTTCTTCTACCAAAGAGTCTAGACTTACTAATAGAAAGCATATCCATTAATCTTGTAAGTTTAGGGGGTAACGAATATCTATTAAGCTTTGGTAAATCAAGCATTTGAAGTAACCCATCAAGCTGATCGATATTGCTCTCATCTATAATTGTATTATTATTTAAAAAGTTTTGTATTTTTTCATAGGTAGCTTTACCTATCGAATCTTGTGTGGAGCTTAAGTCTCCAAAAATAGATCCTAAAAAGTCTTTCATTAATACCCTTGCATCTGTAAATAAAGGTTGTATCGCGATTTCCTTAAATGCATCTTCAAAATCTATATTTTCATTCTGTTTAGCTATAGTATAGTAGCTACTAGGATTAATAGTAAATGTATTGCTACGCCCGCTTAACCCAGCTGTGTTGAAATTGACTTGCGATGCAAATATCTGTAAATCTTTTGAAAAACAACGTGAATCGTTGGTTACAAAATACCCTTTAAAGAAGCCGCCTGTAGATAAAGATGAAAGAGCTCCTAAATCGGATGTAAATACTGCATCATAAGAATTTAAACCAGGTCCTGGATAACCTGGATCAGTTAACCGCAATTGCATCGCGGTACTAAGTGTAGGGCTATAGCTTATTAGTGGAGCACCTCGATTACTGAAGTTATTACTATCTTTAATTTTAACAACAAATGCTATTTTAGTTCCTGCAAACTTTTCTGTATTAATATTAAATACATTAAAGTTATCGGCTCCTTCACCATCTACACCATTTGATGAAATGTGAAACCCACCATTATAGCTTGCATTTTCAGTAATTTTTGCTGATACACCGTAATTAGTAGTATT
>Ga0209337_1000985_pt1 | contig 22173 bp, 26 predicted proteins | sample LinPmetageLP53_FD_184044 | JGI IMG/M metagenome (GOLD analysis project Ga0209337, IMG submission 184044) | Marine viral communities from the Pacific Ocean - LP-53 (SPAdes) (version 2) | ecosystem: Environmental > Aquatic > Marine > Oceanic | place: Pacific Ocean | collected 2010-02-08 | reverse complement strand
TGTCACGGATATCATGAAAAGCCGAAGACAGCGCATGACTGATGCCAGTAAGGGCATAGCATTCCGCCTGCTCAGTGCGCTCGACAGGATCACTCCGATCATTGTCGTGTTCACTGGGTTTGGTGGGTCATCCAATCTCAAAACAGGTGACATGGTTCAGTCTTGGGTTATGCTCGAACACGTTAACCCGGTAACCGCATGGCAAACACACGAGGACTTTGCTGTATGCGGTGACTGTAACCTGCGGCATGGTGCAAGTGACGTGCGTTGCTATGTCAACAAGGGCCATGCACCGCTTGCTGTCTGGAAAGCGTTCCATCGTGGCAAGTATCTTGTAGTCGGCGTAGACATTGAGTTTGAGGATGCTGTAGAGCGTATCAACGATGCCCCCAATCGCGGGGGATCATACGGCGATCCGCTTGCTGCTCCCTCTGTCTTCTCCAGACTTTCATCTGTTACCTCTTACACCCATCAGCAAAACAATCCGATCATCGGTGAGTTGATAGAGGATGGGCAAGACCCTCGCATTCATAATATGGCATCAGTCGAGACCGTTTATGACAAGCGAAAGGCTAACCAATCTGGATGGCGCACATATCGAATCGTCAAAGAGACAGACAATCTTGAAGATGACGAGATCATGTGCCCTTGGAATCCAGACAAACCAAGGAAGGTTCAGTGTGTCAGTTGCAAGTTGTGCGGAGGGGCCAAGATTCACGCCCCAAATATAGCAGTGCGTCCACTCGGGCGCGAACACCATTAATGCAAGGAGAAACCCATGTTAGACAAAGTACCTTACGATGTATATGTATCAGACCCAAGGCCCTTCTCATTTGATATGCCGTCCAACTCTGTGGACAAGGGCGGTCTATCTGTGATGGATAAGATATCCAAGGGTCAACAGGTTGTTGTTATCTTCAAATCGAACCTGCGCAAGGATAGCGCTTGGGTTCAGGTGATCAGGAAAAAGATCGCCGTCAAGCAATTGAACGGGTACAAAAGTAAAAAGAAGTTCAAGATTCGCTGCGAAGTGAATGAGTCTCCTAATTCTGTAAAGAAACTTAGGCGGAATGTCCATCTGGTAATCGAGCGAGTACGTTAGCGCGTCTGTCGCTCCTCCTAAGGTGCGCGGGGCATCTTTAACGTCCTATGTCCGGCAGGCGTGTGGGTCATAGGCATAGGGCGACCCCGCATTCTTTTCATTTAACTTGTAGTACTACAAGTCTCAAGGAGATATTGATGACAGAATATTACGTTACATACAGCAAGGCAAACCGATACAAAGTTCCACAGAGCAGACAGAATCGTGCTGACTTGGAGCAGACACAGAAAGCCCATGCGTTGGCTCAACGGCAACTCCAACAGTGGCATTACGAGATGCACAAAGTTGACAGAGAGTTGAGGAGGCGCTTATGAAAAAGCGCATTCACGTTAACAGGCATCACGTTGCCTACAACAAGAAGCACAGGAATGACCCTGACTTCACACCCCGCTCACCAATCACAGTAAAGACGTACAAAGGTAGTACGCCCACTGATTATGTTCGCATCATTGGTGACGCAAAACTTGTGTATCAACCATCCAATCCATTATCATGTGGTGCAGAGATCTGGATAGAGACAGACTCTGACATTTACATTGGATCAACCAACGAAGTTATATAGGAGAATAACGATGGACTTAGCAATAGCACCATGCAATCCTGACAGACTTTCAGATGGCATCGCCATATATGACAAAGATAGTCCGGGTCACCCTTTATTGGTCATCTCTGAGATGGATCATATCGTAAACCTTAACCGTCAACTGTTCGCATGGATTGAGTGGTCAAGAGTAGCCAAGAGTATCCCTGACATCGAAGAAGACCAGATGCCTAAGTCATACGGAGGTACAAAATGAAAAGCAGGTTTACTGCTCAGAGTTATGAGCCGTCACTAGATCCGCCTGAGATTCCGCCTCGTGAGTTAAGAGAGGGAATGTCTGTCAGTTACTGGGACAGGTGGATGATAATAGATGAAATTATTAGAAATGATTTCCTTCTAGTTGACAAAGACGGCAAGGAATATTGGGTCAAGCGAGAAGAGATGGAAGTGCTTGAGCCTCTAGAATAGAACTATAGCGAAGGGTTATATCTCAGCCCTTCTTATTGTCGGATCCAGTTCCGTATTCGTTAACCGCTTCCTGCTAGTGTCTTGCGTCAAGGTTGTGACGGAGCATCCTTTCAACTTCTCAACGGAGAAACAAAATGAAACAAGGTAGCATCAGTACCATGCATAGGTCAACATACGAAGCGATATCGGCCATGTGCGAAAAGGCTCGGGAATATTCTCTGAGCAAAGTCGATGTCGTCCTCCCTGCAAAGAGCATTAACATTCTTGAGCAGCCAATCGGTTGGTCGGCGGTTCACCCCGGATACAGACAGGCAGAAGTGAGAATGCCTGACGGTGGTGATGTAAAGGTCAAGTTTGACTCGATCGCTCAAGACCAACTCTCATCCTTTTGCGCTCCCGGTGCAGTAGCCTATCTAAGGCATTGCGCTACGGAGGGCAGGTTTGATCTGGTTGCTGACAACCTGAATGCTTGGTTAAGTCACTCACCTAAACTCAGGATGTTAAGAATGACAAAGACAGATCACTCAGGCTATGATTATGCGGTCAGGTCTTTTCACTCTGAGCAGTATGCAAGGATAGATAACGAGTTAGTCCTAGACTATGCTCGGCCTGTTCTTGAGAATTACCCTGCTCTTGAGGTTAAGTCTCTAAATTTAGGAGACAACGACATGTCTATGAAGTTTACTACTCCGCGAGTTAGGGGAGAGGTTACCGTTGGCGACATTGTTGAGTCAGGTATCTACGCCAGAAACAACGAGGTCGGCAAGGCTCCTCTTGAATTCTCTCAGTATCTTGGGAGGCTTGTATGCCTAAACGGAATGGTCTCAGACTTTCCCTTGGAGCGTATTCATCGCAGGCATAAGGGTCGCAAGTTAGGTATCGGTATACTTCCTCAGTTTCATGAGTTGTATGGTCATACAAGAACTGAAGATGGTCTGGCAGCATACGGTATAGAGTCCGAGATGATTCAAGGTCTCAGGTTGCAACTGGAGCGAGCAATCAATTCAGCGCTAGACAGTGATGTATTCAGGTCTCAACTTGAGAAGTTATCCAAGTCTGCGCGACAGGAAACTGCCCTGAGTAGATTCTCTAGGGCTGACTTCAAAGACCACAACGCCTTCCCTGCATTGCGTGTTCTTGAGAAAGACTTTGGCGCTCTCGCTGATTATGTCAAGACAGAGATCCACCAAAACTTTGCAGCAGATGGTGACCACACCAAGTGGGGCTTTGCCAATGCAATCACTAAGGTCGCTAACGAGGCGAAGGCTTACTCTACCGCTACTGAGTTGGAAGCCCTTGGCGGTAAGGTAGTTGCCCTTAATGACTACCGTTGGAAAGCATATCAGGAAGCGGAGTACATGGCAGAAGCGGCCTGATATATGGCATCTGAATCAGCCAATGTTCCTGAGATGTTCAAAAATGTACCGTGGCGATCCTGCACAATCAATGTTAATTTTGGTGATTGTCCCGAAGACGTTACGATCTACTTGGCTGAACGAGGTGTCGAGAACATTGTCTATAGTTCCGAGAGGAGCGACAGGAAAGAGATGGTGGCCTACGTTTCCAGAAATGGTGGCGCAGACTCAATGACCCTTCCAACAATCCTGCGTATGAAACCGTCATGGAGAAACACAAAGTTATTCGATGCGGTTTTGTACTACTGTAAACTTATGACCAAGAAGTACAGTTATGTTTACATCGGTACGCCAGACAATGACCCACATGTCGATAAGCGTGTAAGGATTATCTCTCAAAGGTTCCGAGTTCTTTCGGTATCTAAGGGAGTCATTACCGCTGTACCAGACTAGACCTACAATTCGCCCCCCTTCTTGGGGGGCACTTTTTTTTGTGCCAAAAATCCCCAAAATTAGGTAACTTGTAGTACTACAAGTCTCGCCTTATCTTTCGTATAGCCTCTCTACCCATTCCTCATCTTCTTGATCCGCTCTTGGGATCTCAGATTCCTCCGATACATCCTGCTCGTCTAACTCCTTCATTTTTTCACTGATAGAGAACCCTATGTCTCCATCATAATGACTTTTCTTTCTACTCATGTACATCACCTCATATTCTGATTATACCATTTTGCGGTACAAAAGAGGGACTGCGAAGTTTGAGCGATGATGACAGTATTTAAAAAGAGGGGCCTTACAGTCTCTCTCTCAGAACTTTATGAATTTCGTACTCAAATACGTCAAATATACCTAAAATGTCGTGGTTAAATCTTGTTTTCCAGTATCTATGCCAACTTCTTGGGCTCATGTTCATGAACTTAGCCCTAACAACCTCTGTTCTTTGGGTTTTGCCAGTTCCGTTGCACTTAAAACACTCAATGACCTTGTATCCTGTGTGTAGATTTCCTCTGCCGTTGCATTTGCCGCACTTGTCTGAGCCTGCTGACTCTACCAAAGCAAGATAAGCGATCATTCCAATAAAAGTATTGTAGTTTTGATACCCTGAAACTTGTTTCTTGTGGTTCCACTCATGTTCTTTAGCCATTTTTTCTGTTGACCAGTAGACATACTTCCAGACATCAAAAAAATAGTGTCTCTCATTTGCGTATTTTAACCTTGCGTATTTAGATACAATGGGGCTCAATCCCGCCATAGCAAAGCATACATCTTCCCATGGCATTCTGGGGTTGTGCCATATGCTAGATGATTTGGTAGTTAAGGATTTTATATTCTCCTTAGAATACTTCCTCAATTTGGGTCTCCGCAAATATCTTTTTTGTTGGTTTCTTTTCTAGAGACAAATCAATTTCTCCCGTTTCAATGTAATTCTTGAACTGCTCGCAAGCCATCTCGCTTCTTGCGCACAGTTTGTATATGAATGCGCTGCAATCATCGCATGGGCAATCCTCGTCCTTGAGTATATCTAAAAGTGTTGCCCTCATTTTTCTTTTCCTGAGTCCATAACTGACATGAGTAATCCTCGCATCAGGTTATGGCTCATTGTTGTTCCATCAGGAAATTCAAATTCTCCCTCCTCTGGAGGAAGTATAGACCTGTCTCGATAATATTTAAGATAATGCGCGAGCGACTCAAGTCCGGTGTACCTTTCTCCTGATTTTTTTGCATCATCCATGCTGAAATACCTGCTTCATAAAATTTTGGGCAGATCCGTCTTTAACCATTCCAGTGGTGAACCTGTAGACAGACCAACCGTCAAGTGCCGCGAGGTTGTATTTTTCGCAGTCCTTGGCAAATCCTGATCCTCTGGTGTGCCTGCCCATCGAGTATGTTCCCCCCTCTATCTCTACGGCAATGAGAAAAGGAGGCCAAGCGAAATCAAACCTGAATCTCCTGCCATCAAGGAAGACATGCTCTTCCTCCCACGCGGGAACATTAAGTTCTTTAAGCACATGGGCGAACAATAACTCTCCCTCACTCCTCTTTGTAGCCATCTTCCATTTCTTTAGATGTTGGTTCAATTAATTTTGGCGTAGGTGATCGTCTGCTTCCCTTAAATGAAAAAGCCTTTCCGCTGAACCAAAGTGGCAGCGTTGGATGCTCTGGATCATAACGATTCTTTAGGCACTTAATGTATCCATCCGGCTTTCTAAGCCACTCCTCATCATCTGGGTTAGAAAAAAGTTTCTCCTGCTTCTTGACATCCTTCCATATCAGGAATGCGTAGTCCGCAAGATCTGAAATCTCACCACTACCTTTGATGTCCATCTTATCTCCCATCTTTGTTTCTGATTCCCCTTTTCTCATATGGGCTACCAGATGTATGTGAAGTCCGGTCGTTCTCGCTGCCTCCTTTAGCATGCGAACAAAGTTCTTCTGACCCAAATTCAAATTGGCCTGATCAGTATTTAGATCTACCATCATGAGCGAGTCTATCACAAGATGAGTGAAGTTATTCGCAGAGGCCCATCTGGCAAGAGCGATTATCTCCTGACCCCTGACATGCTCCTCTTTTCCGTATATGTAGACCTTTCCCTGAAGATAGTCCATTACATAACTTGCAGCCTGTACTGTCGGTTGACCTATTCCAAGAGACTGCTTGACCATTCTCTCAATCTGAACGTGGAATGCCATTTCAGGAGACCAGAACAGCACCTTCTCCTTCTTGTCTGTAAATTTTCCTGCAGACCACCATAAGCAAAACTGCTGAAGTAGCGCTGATTTACCATGCCCGTTGACTCCAGCCCATATTGATAGAGTTCCGGGAATAATTCTAAGGTCTGTATCGAGCAGGCATGGAATCTTGCAGCCTGACTTTAAGTTACGATTCTCAATCCACTCTAGGGTTGCATCACGAAAGTTGTTAGGGGCGAAAACATGCCCTGAAACGTCTTCAGGTGTCATATAACCATCTAAATCAGGCGTGATTAAGTCCATCAGGCTTCCTCGTATCTTGACATTGGGTCATCATTGTATTCCACCCACCGCTCTTGTTCAAGAAATTTTTTCGCACCCGGAACCCACTTGCCAGATTCGTTAGACCATTCTTCTGACTCTGCATGCTGCTCAAGGCATTTTATTATCTTTACCGACTGGACCTCTAGACTATTCAGGATCCAGTATTGATGCAACGCTCTTCTGACTCCAAGTCTGTGCTTTGGATAGATACTGCAGAACTTCCAGTAACCGGGGGTCTTTGGCTTTTCCGTAATATTATTTTCTTTTAATGATTCTTTTAGTCCTACCACGTTAGTAGACTCAGACCCTACCATGTTGGTAGACTCTACCTCTATTGTGGACACAGAATTCAGTCGGTACACGTTGGTGTCGTTATACCTCTGCTCTCTCTCAAGAGTTCCGATCTTGACCATTTCTGAAATCATCTTGCTGCAATAAGAGGGCGTATGCCCACTTCTTTGGGATATCTCCTCAAGGCTTGGAAAGTATGGCTGAGGGCAACTTAGTATTGCGCCTAGGACTCTAATGTGCCCTGCCTTGTGCCTGTGGTCACGAAGAACGTATACTGGGATTGGTCCCCAGAAGTCTCCACGGTTCATAGCATTCTCCATTGGTGCAATCTGTAATTGTTCTTTCTGGCTACCCTGTCAACCTCTAACTGTATCTTGGACTCAAGGGATTTTATGACTCTCTTGAGGGAGGGCTTTGAGGTTGTACAGAGATCACAGATTTCCCTTTGAGTTAGATGGCATCTCCCATCGGAGTCTGCCTTGAAAATAATAACGAGAGAGACCATCTTCTCCAGAGTCGAAAGAGACCTTGCTCGGATTATGACGGTCATCAAATGCTCTTTTTTTTCCTGAAAAGTCAACATTTTCAATAACTTACATAGGGGTTGTGTTATGCAAGACCGTATGGTAATCTACCCTAAATGGGAAGTCAAGACAAATACGTCAAGTGGGTCAGAAGTCAGCCATGCTGCGGGTGCGGAGTCTACGGAGTAGAGGCTCACCATGTTAGGGTTGGAACCGGAATAGGGAAGAGACCTCTAGATCTTCATACAATTCCCGTTTGCAGGGCTTGCCATATGAAATGCCATGCGTCAAAATATACCATAGAGGACCAACTAAGATGGATGTATCAGACACAGAACCGAGCAACAGCAGAATCTCTTATAAAGTGGTGATCTTGACTACTCTTTGGGTAGACAATGGTCCAGAGCATGATTCCATAGCGAGTCTGTCAAAACAAATTGTCGAGCATGAAGTGACTGAACTTCTTGATGGGGCTGGATTTAGAATTGGCGAGACCGGGTACGAGTTCAACACCGCTGTTAATTCCATTGAGTTCGTACAAAGGAACGACGTACACTGATGGTTAACAAGAATTGGATTCTCAGAAACAATCAGATCAGGGATCTTTGCTCTTCTTGGGTTTCTTCTTTAGAATGCGGTAACTCTCATGGAGATGAGCAGGTAATTCACATTACGGCCAAGCCGTACAAGAGAACAAGATCACTTGAGCAAAACGACAAGTTTCATTCTTGGTGTGGATCAATTGCCGAAAAGACTGGGCACACCAAAGAAGAGATTAAGTACATCCTAGTGGAACAAGTGTTTGGTTCGGAGGATTACATTAATCTTCAAGGTGAGCCAAGGTCTAGGCTCAAACAAACATCTTCAATGAACGTTGCAGAAATGTCAGAGTTAATAGAGAGAGCAACACAAATTGGAATAGAACTTGGGGCGGATGTCCCAGAGGTGACTTATGAGTAACGGACACTCAGCAGAGGCTATAGAGGCTACTTGCCCAGAGGAAGATGATTGGGCTCAACAGGAATACTTAGAGGAGCAGCAAATGCAGGCTGAAGAAAAGAAGTTGAAGTTCAAACCAATCAAGACAGGTCAATCAAAAGGTAAGGAGAGCAAAAAAGAGTTTCTTACCAAACTGGTAACTGATCACGGACTCATTCCAGAAGAGGACATCTTCAACAAGGATGGCAAGTGGGCTATCATAAAACTGACTGGAGTAGAAAAGATCCAGAACAACCTTAACATCAAGGTCAAGTTTGAAAGCGTTGTGATTCAAAAAGACTTCTCTGTTATCAAGGCGACGGCTATCGGTCAGCACGAAGTAGTAGAGAGTTACGGAAGCGCTGCGAAAGGAAAGCATCCAGATGGCAACGTGTCCCACAGTTACGTTGTAGAGATGGCTGAGAAGAGAGCAAAGAATAGGGCTGTTCTTAAACTATGCGGAGCATATAAGTACGGAGTATATTCAGAGGACGAATCAGAAGACTTCAGGCAAGAGTAAAGTGTACAACGAAACTATTTGGCCCCTTCAAGAGTCCGACATAGATGCGGGCACTTGCAAGAAATGTGGAATATGCTGTAGAGTAGAGATTAGGCCAAATTGGAGGGATCCAAGACAGTTTGAATGGCTTGAGACTATCGTTAGCGAACACTCTAACATAGAGTACAAGGACGGTGGAATAAGCATAGTATGCTCCCATCTTGTGAAACTAAAGGATAAGAACGGAAAGACCGCTCTCTCTCAGTGCGGAATTTACGAAGACAGACCTCAAATATGCAGAGACTTCAACTGCGTAAGTTGGGCAAAGTTTACAAACAATCACTCTCAGTATTACGAAGTCCTTAAGAAACTTGGAATCGACAAACCAGAAAAGGAACAGTCATGACAAAGAAGACAAGCAAAAAAGTTGTACCTATAACCTCCGATAAAAAAGAAGCGGAAAAAATTATTCTTGATCTTGTAAACGCATCATCTAGCGTGGTTAGATCTGTCCTTGAAGTTGGAAGCGCAATGGCGGATGACTGTCACGATTTAGACGATCTTGTTCGAAAGGCAGCGGAAAAGTACAATTTCAAAAGAGAACACTATTATCAGGATTACAAACTGTGAGCCACTGGTACGACAAAGAGGGTAACCCAAAGTACGAGGTTCTTGGAAAGTCTGGAATCAGGCCAACCACTCTAAGAGATGCTAGGAAAGCGGGTTGGGTTCCATCAGTATCCACTGTATGGGGGGAAGTTGTTTCCAAACCTATGCTGAACAAGTGGAAGGAAGATGAACTTGCGAAGTGCATCTGGAATGAAGCAAAGTCTCCAGATAATTTTGGCAACCAAGACTCCTCATATCAATCTGCTTATAGGTCAGCCAGAGAGACGTTTTCTAGGGAGCAGCAGGCTATAATGAATAGAGGCACTGTAATCCATGATCATCTTGAGAGTTATTTCAAGGGGCAAGAAGTAGGCGCAGATTACATGAGAATATGTCGAAATGTTCATGATAAACTGAACGAGGTTTGCGGAGAAGCGCCGTTGTCAAGTTGGGTTTCTGAAAGATCCTTTGCTCATTCAAGCGGATACGGAGGAAAGATTGATCTCTGTAACGATGACTGGGTTGTTGACTTTAAGACAAAGAAGTTTGTTGACAAACCGGCAGCAAAGAAGATGGCCTACGATGACTACGGCGTACAACTTGCTGCGTACAATCAGGGAATAGGTAAAGGAAGAAGAATTTTAAACCTGTTCATTGATATTGGAGAAGGCAATCAAGTTCTTGAATGGGAGTTTGAAGATGTTGGTAGGTACGAAGGAATGTTTAACCATGGGATGTCTCTGTGGAAATTAATGAAGCAATACGATCCATCTTTTAAAGACCAGAGGGTAATGTAATGAATGTGAACAAAGTAATTTTGGTGGGTAGAGCAGGAAAAGATCCCGAGTCAAGAGAGACGAACAAAGGAGAGACTGTGGCAAACTTATCTCTTGCAACGAGCAGCGGCTATGGAGATAAAGAAAAAACCGACTGGCACAGGGTTACCTTTTTCGGTAAGGTCGCAGACACCGTTGTGCAGTACGTCAGAAAGGGTTCTGAAATGTACATTGAGGGTAGGATAAACTACAGCAAGTACACTGACGCTAACGGAGTTGAAAAGCACTCAACCGACATTGTTGCTTACACAATGCAGTTAGGTCAGAAGCCGAGCAACTCTTCAGCGCCCTCAGAAAAACCGAATACAGTGGGTGTAGATGACATTCCATTTTGAAGTGGCAAGATGACTTAGATGAAACTTTCAAGGTTTATTATCTTGCTAGATGGGTGTGGAAAGTAAGGGATGAAAAGTCCCCTAAGGGTGTTTTTTGGGCTGATTGGTTTAAGAATAGAGTTGGCATGGGCTTGTTTGAATTCATGGACTGGTCTATCGAAAACGATATTAAATCAAAAGCCGCTCAAGACAGAAAGAATCAAGGGTACAGGAAAAGAAAAGGCTTAAAATGATATCTGAGTACCAGAAGTTTATACATAAGTCTAGGTATGCTAAGTATCTGGATGATCAGAAACGCAGAGAGACTTGGGAGGAGACAGTAGAGAGATACATAGAATTCTTCCAAAGCAGAACGTCAAGCAATCTGTCGGATGTTCGTGATGCCATAGTTAACATGGATGTCATGCCTAGCATGAGGTGCATGATGACTGCAGGCAAGGCACTGGAACGAGATGCAGTCGCAGGATACAACTGTTCATACCTTCCAATCGACAGCCCAAGATCCTTTGATGAGTGCATGTACATACTGATGTGCGGCACAGGTGTTGGGTTCTCAGTTGAGAGACAGTATATTAACTCTCTTCCGCATGTAGCGGATGAGTTCCACGATAGCGACTCTGTTATTGTTGTGAGGGACAGCAAGATTGGGTGGGCCAAGGCCCTCAAAGAACTGGTCAGCCTGCTGTATGCAGGTCAGGTTCCCACATGGGATGTGTCCAAGGTCAGACCTGCCGGGGCGAGATTGAAAACTTTCGGGGGTAGGGCCAGTGGACCGGACCCGATAGACAAGATGTTCAAACACTTTATATCAGTGTTCAAAGGGGCTGAAGGTAGGAGACTAAACTCTATTGAATGTCACGATCTGATCTGTTTTATTGGAGAGTCTGTGGTTGTAGGTGGTGTTCGTAGGTCAGCCACTATCTCGCTATCCAATCTGACTGATGACCGTATGAGAGGGGCTAAGACTGGTCAATGGTGGAAGGAGAACCCTCAACGAGCATTGGCTAACAATAGCGTATGCTATACAGAGAAGCCTGACATGGGAATATTCATGAGGGAATGGACTGCTTTGTATGAAAGCCGTAGCGGAGAGCGGGGCATCTTCAATCGTGAAGCCGCAAAGAACATGATCCCAGAGCGCAGGGACAGTGAGCATGAGTTCGGCTGCAATCCCTGTTCGGAAATTCTGCTCAGACCCAAAGAATTCTGCAATCTTTCAGAAGCAGTATGCAGAGAGGGAGACACACTTGCTGACATCAGGAACAAGGTAGAGATCGCCACTATCATTGGAACTTTACAGGCTACTCTCACTGACTTCAGGTATCTGTCTCCCGCATGGAAGCGCAACACTGAAGAGGAGAGACTGCTTGGCGTTAGCCTGACAGGTATCATGGATTGCCCTGCTGTAATGAATGCCAGCGCAGATGAGTTGGAATCTCTCAAGGCTCATGCTGTCAGCATCAACAAGAAGTGGGCGAAGAAACTGGGAATTCCAGAGAGTACCGCTATCACTTGTGTCAAGCCATCAGGAACGGTCAGCCAACTTGTGAACAGTGCATCAGGTATACACCCTCGTTACAATTCACACTTGATTCGCAGGGTTCGAAACGACAAGAAAGACCCGCTATCACAGGCGCTGATTGATTGTAATGTTCCCTACCACACTGACCCTTACAACGCAGAGGCTTGGGTGTTTGAGTTCCCTCAGAAGTCTCCCAAGAAGTCTCTGACAAGACATGACCTTTCAGCCTTGGAGCATCTGGAGATATGGAAGAAGTTCTCTATGCACTGGTGCGAACACAAACCTTCAGTCACTATCTACGTCAAGGAGCATGAGTGGATAGAGGTAGGTGCATGGGTGTGGCACAACTTTGATATTATATCTGGCGTATCATTCCTGCCTAGCGCAGACGAGGCGCACTCGTATGAGTCTGCTCCGTATGAGGATTGCGACGAGGAAGAGTACAAGGAAAGAGCCAAGCAAATACCAAAGAAGATTGATTGGGATTCGATCCTTGAAGAGGAGGACGTTACCACTAGCAGTCAGGAGTTTGCTTGCACGGGAGGTGCATGTGAACTGTGAGGATAAACTGGGGAAAGGAGGGGTCATTCAACATGGGGGTTATAGATGGAACCCAGTACAGATGTGAGAGATATTGGGTTCCTGACAAAAAACAAAAGAAGCACTGGTTCCTTTTAACAAAACCAACTGGCAAACACTACCTTTGCTCCAAAGGCCCATTTAACAGTCCTGAAGAAAGGGACATTGCAATAATTGAGGAGGTTCGTAAACGTGAACTTGCTAATAATTCCTGACGGACATGCTCACCCAGATTACGACAACCAAAGGTTTCGTGCTTTGGGCAAATTCATTCTCAAGGAGAAACCAGAATACATCGTATGTCTTGGAGATCTTGCAGACCTACCCTCTCTGTCTTCATATGATAAGGGAACAAAGGGCTTTGAGGGAAGGAGGTACAGAAAGGACGTTGAATCAGTCATAAATGCTCAAGAACTTTTGTTTGAGGATACTGCCAGATACAACGCCAGAAGAAGGAAGAACGCTAAGAAGCAGTACATTCCAAAACTTACCATGTGCTTGGGTAATCACGAAGACAGGATAAGTAGAGCAGTTAACTCTCAAGCAGAACTTGATGGAACGATAGGCATCGCGGATCTTAAGTACAAGGAGTACGGGTGGAATGTTGTTCCATTCAAGAGAGCGTTCACAACTCATGGAATTACTTTCTCACATTACTTTACAACAGGAGTTTCAGGGAGGCCCATATCAAGCACTCATGTGGGCCACACGCTCGTTTCCAAACTTCACTGCTCTGCCGTACAGGGTCACTCCCATTTGTACAACCACGCTGAACACACGCGCCCTGATGGGCAAAAGATATTCGGGTTGTCTGCAGGATGTTTTTCGCATCCAGAATACTCTGAATCTTGGTGTAGAGACACAGAACATCAGTGGTGGAGAGGAGTTGTGATGCTAGAGGACTTGGACGGCGAAGGTTACTACGATGCTGTAAGGGTAATAACTCTGAGGAAACTTGTCAAAGAATATCTATGATCTCTTCTATGCAACCAGTTGGAAATGCAGTTATGGCAGACCAATCACCCTTGTCATCTTTTGTGCTTGCAACCTTCACAACTCTTTTATCTTTGTGAATAAGATACCCAGTTGTCTGTATAACTGGAGGATTAACTTCCTCTGGCTTTTCCCACCCTGATGTTCCGAGTATGTCTCTCCAGACAACCTTTACAAGTTTAGGATTCTTCCTCACCCAGAACCTCGTCAACTCTCTTGATTAATCTTATCCTTAGATCCTGCATCTTAACTTGAAGTTCCTCAATTCTGCGATCCTTTACGTCAGACCTAAGATTTCTGTTATAAGATATTCTGTTTCTTTGTTCCTGAAGTTTTTTAATCGAGTTGTTAACAGACTTTCTGAGACCGTTAAGTCGGTACACTTTGTAAAGATCACTGTCTACAAAAGAGTCGTACTTATCTCCCCTGCCGTAAACTTTCAATATCGTGTCATTGACTCCTGCTGCAACATCAATTGATCTCTCATAGTCTGAGAACTTGTCATAGGTGAATCTGTTTTTGTTTGCAGTTGGATCTGCCAAGAAGCGTCTGGCAAATGGCATCTTGCCCCACTTGATATCTCCAGTCTCAGTGTGGGTAATGCTTCCGGGGCCTATGATGAGTGCAGCAGTGTCAATAGTGCGCTCAACAAATCTACCCGCTCCTCCATAAATAGTTTCAGCAATGTACTCAAGTATGTCGGGCTCAATGCTGATCAGACCTCTCTGCGCTCTATCGCCTCCTATGAGAGGAAGGGCGTTTAGTGTTCTAGCCACAGCCTTTGAAATTTCTCCGGTTGAAGACCAGTATCTTTCAGAGGGAGGATCTGAGGATCCCCATTGCGGATCTTTGTATATGGGTTGCCCGAAATAATTTTCGTTGAACGCCAAGTCTAGGAAGGGATCGACAATCGTTGGAGAAACTGTCTGAACCGCTGCTCTTGTAAGTTTGTCGCTGCTTCCCGCAGAGAACGGAAGGAATGACTCGCCCATGCTAGACACAAGGTTCATTGAGGCTTTTCCCGGAGATGCATGACCAAGCATCATTGCTGCAATCGAATCTCCTATGACATGGAACACATTGTATCCATATGGTAGAGGAATCTTAATGAAGTTATCCCACCCCGGAACAAATATGTGAAGTTGCCTGCTTCTTGACCTGAGGTCAACCTGACTCCATCTGTTGATGCCGTCTTCGTCGTCTCCAGAAAGCAATGAGTTCAACATGCTCTGCGTGAAACTGTAAGCAACAATTCCTGCAGAAATTTTCTGAACGCGATTGAAGCCCTTTTTGTTTTTGCCTCTTTCCGTCAAAGCCTGAAACAGTCTCACCGTTCCCTGAACAGAAGCGTTAAAGAACAGGTAGAGAGAGTTCAGACCGGATCCCCACTCACCTTTCTGAGAAAAGTTAACGGTTAGGTTTCTTGCTATGTCTGCTGCTTTGTTCTTTGCAGACTGCTCATCCATGCCGTTGCTGATGAAAGCATCCTTTGCATGTTTGTAAGTAGACAGGCGCATGGTGTTCTCAACCACAGCGTTGTAGTTGGTTATAAAATCAATCACCTTGTCTTTGTATCTCTTTGCACCCGCAATGCTTCCATCTTTAATGTAGTCAGATATCTTTTTCTCAAAGTCTCTAACATCTTTAAGCGCAAAGAAGTCTATCCGTCCTCCTGCTTTCGTAAATTCCTCTGCAAGTTGAGACCACTCTGTGTCAGTCTTTTCATCTATTATGTATCTTTTCAGGCCCTTTCCAGAAGACCTAACATCTTTTATGATATTTCTGGTAAGTTTTTCCGTGTCCTGAAACTCAGATACCGTTTCTTTTAAGCCCTGCAGGTGTTGTATGGCAGTTTGAAAGTCCTTCACAAAGTTAGTTGCAACAAACTCTGGGTTCATAGAAGTATGAACAGCGCTGAACCATCTGTTAACCATCGAAGTAAACTGAAGGAAGACTCCAGAGTCAGTCATATTATTTCTGTTGAAAGCCTGACCAAACCTTTTGTCTTTGACTATTATGACGTATTCTTGACCATTCATCTTGAATCTGATGTTGTGATCAGGGTCAGCCTGCTTTTCTGGATAAAGACCAGCGAATAATTTTCCTGTGATTTCATCTCTGTTCTTTGCGAACTGCTTAAGAGTTGTCACAACCATGTCATCTCTAAGATCTCTTGCGTTCATTAGAATTAACTGACCAAAAGACATTGCAACTTTGTTCTTTTCGATTCTGTCAATTGCCCTGTCCATCGCCATAATAGAATGAGCCCAAACATTTTCTACTTCGTTGGTGACCCGCCCAAGAGCCTGCTTAGACTCCAATCCTCCAACTCCTATCTTGGATGGGCCAAGGGGTTCATCAAAAAACTCATCCTGTATGATTCGATCATTGCCAATGAGGGGAACATATGTGTTGAAGGTTCTTTCGTCGTTGTACATGTAAGACTTCGACAAAGACTCTGGATTCAAAAGACCTGCCTCAATCTGCATATTAACCTTTCTCTTGTTGATGGCATAGATAAAGGATGCAGCCTTTCCTAGTTTTGAGTATTTTTCGTCTCCTAGTTTATTTCTAAGATCCTCTAGAACCTGTTCAGCAGAGGTTTGATCTTTCCATGTTACTCCTAGCGCTTGGGATTTCTTTCGCCATTCTGCATTACCCTCTATCGCATTTTGCTTCGTAGACCACATGCCTGACATATTGGGCTTGTTCTGCGCCTTTCCCGCAGCCTTTCCAGACCTGTTTCTTTCTATCGCATGTACGGCATACATGTATTCGTGAAGATCTGTCCCATCAATTTTGTTTATTTGAATATAGTTCTGCCAAGGGTCGACCATAGTTCTGTGAAACAGTTTTCTAAAAGCGTTAACTTTATTTTTGTAAGCACCATGATACATCGCGGGAGATTTGTTTCTGTCTATTACTCCGCCTCTCTTCTCCAGAGAGTCTTCAAACCTTTCAAAGATTTCAAAATAGTTCACCAACCACTTTACAATATTTAGTCCGGGAGTAACCTGATACCGACCAAAAATTTTTCTCTTGCCGGGAATGGCGGGTAGAATTTTTGTATCTCTTATGAGTATAAAGTTTTCCAAGAATCCCAATAAACCTCCGCGCCTTGCAAAGGGAATGTCTTCTTCTATAAAGCCGCTAGTGAGACCTCTTTCGTAGAATTCTGGAGTGTCCTCTACAAGATTGCTCAGAGTTCTCTGTGCTTCAGCAGATGTATTTGGAGAGTTCTTTCCAAGTTCTCCAGAGTAGAGGTATGTCCCCAAAAAGTTTGCAGCAAACACAGCATCTTCATCCTTCATGAGATGTGCATGTTTCCTTGCAGCAGCCTTGGCAAAGACAAGTATGTCTGCAGCGCCAATCATCTTGGGATTAAGCCAGAGTTTGAGCCTCGCAAGCCCGTACAGAATAGCGTCTACGACAGCCCTCCAGAATGGATGGGATGACATCGCCTCTGTCTCAATAGTGTAGGCCATAGTCTCTTCAAGAAGAATAGGCTCACTAAGTTTTGGAGACCGCTCTTTGACCAGTTCGTATATCTCGCGAATGCCCGGATCTGTTTCAACAAGCATGGCAACCTGTTTCATCAGTTTCTGATAGAACCTTTTGCCCATTACTGCTTGCATTCCGTGACCGCCAATCTCATGCAAAGTAACAGGTATAACTCTTTCCTTTGTCAGGTTTTCGGCAATCAGGTAGACAGTCTGGTTGTAAGTAACAGCCCTTGGCCTATCTTGGTAATTTGCTTCAACCTCATCTTGAATGTGCTGTGGAAGTTCTTGAAAAGTTTTTACCACTGCAACCGTTCTAAAGATCTGCCTTCCAAACGCTTCTCCAAGTTGAGAAACAATCTCGTCCTGAGATACTGATTTCTCATCTGTCTGTCTATCGCCTCCAACGAGAACGCTTACAGCGCTAGTCTCAGACAGTCGGCTTTCCCCTACATCAAGAACGAGAGAGGGTCTTGCACTAGGAGCGTTATATCTTTCATCTTTAAGTTCATTGAGTCGCTTATCGAGTGCTGCTTTATTTTCCTTCAGTTTTTTGAGGCTAGTTTTTTTGCCAAGAGTTCTTTTGATTGATGACAGTATTTTTATTCTTTTCTCAAGAGGGGCATCTTTTAAATCTTTAATTCGATCAAGTTGTTCGACCAAGCGCGGAAGAACTTCAATAGACTCTATCTGATTTTCTACTTGCTCAAGTTCTTTTTCAACTCTGGATATTTCTGAGTTAATTTTATCTATAGGACTTTCTGCTACTTTTCCCTTGGCTAACGGACGCCTTTGCTGAAAAGGCCCTCGTATTTTGCCTGTTCTTATGCCTTCTTCATGCTGCCGTTGTTTTGCTAAATCTAGAGCCTGTTGCTTCTGTTGTTCTGCAGTTGCAACTGCAATTGTTGCATTTTCTGCCTCCGCCAAAACTCCTTGTGTCGTAACCGGAGCGCCTGCGTTTTCAGCAACTTCAGCAACTTCAGCAACTTTCGCAATTTGTTTGGATAATCGTTTTTTTCTTGTACTCACTACAGCGCTTGTTAACGGCTGAATTGTTTCTCTGTAAGGTAAAACTCTTTTTTTGCTGGGAACAATTCTTTGCGCATCAACGATCTCAACGCCTGTCCTTAAAGGTCTTTCTTCTATTACTGTTTCAATTGTAGGTGCTGCTTCTGGATCTAATTTGGCAATTCTTTTAATAGACCTTTTATCTCCGCTCAAAGCCTTACTGTAAATCTTTGCAATTTCTTCGCGCTTCTTGACCGCATTCTCTGCTTCTTTTTTTGTCTTAAAAAGATTTTGACCAGAAGATCCAAGATCCGGGTTGTAAGGATCAGTTACTTCATAACGGGTATATATGTATATTTCGCCATTCGGCTCTTCTACGCGAAACTTTACTTTATCAATAATGACGCCGTAAGCATTTTTCCATCTCGCCACCGGAGCAGAACCATATTGTTTTAGCAATAAAATCTTTTTGAACGTGAGTTTTGGATAGACTTCCGCTGCTAATACTCTTTGGACAACAGCCTGTGTTTTTTCTGAGTTGAGCGTATCGTCACTTCTCACAAACTGACTGTACTTTCCATTAGCCCACGCAGAAGGGTATAAAGATCCCTCAAATGTTTTTATATTTGAGTCTCGCGCCTGAGCCTGCTTTACAAGAAGTTTTTGATATACCTGCTTGATTATCTCTATCGCTTTGGTGGCGCTCTTTTTGGCCTCTCTTTCAGTTTTAGCATCTGCTACATCTTTGATGGGAGCATTAAGGCTTGCATAAACCCCAAGAATTTCTTTTTCGTTTCCTTTTGTCTCAATAAAGTTTCCTGAAGAATCCATAAGAGTGTATATCTGAACAAGATCTTCTTGAACCCTTCTCGACAACTCTCTGGATCCGCGAGGGTTTTCTTTATAGTATTCAACAAGCGCTTTGTAGTATTGATTAACTCCTTCTCGCCTGCTAATCTTTTTGTTTTGTACCTCTTTGAGTATGTAGGAAAACTGCCCCTCGCTTGGCAACTGCAAAAGGGGAATCCCTGCAAAGGACTCATCCTTCATAGCCTCTAATGTTTTTCGTATCCTCGCGTCCTCTATCGAGGACATTCTTTTCATGTAGTCTTTAGTGTTTGCTTTGTTTGGAGATTTTCCTAACTTAATCTCTTTGTTATAAGCCTCTATCAACTTCCTAGCATCTTGCCTTTTTTCTGAAATAATTCTTTTTATTAATTCCAGTCTAGTAAGTACAAGATTTTCGGATCTCGCCCTGTTGTATATTTGGGTAAGTTTTGTCCTTTCGCTTTCTGCTTTTGCTTTGTTTTTATTCTGAATATTTTGGTTTGCCTTTCTTACTTTTCCTGTTGCTCCAACTCTTTGCGCTTGTATCTTGAGATTGGCTTCTATCGCATTTGCGCTGCCAGCACCGTACAGATCCTGAGCAGCAAGCAACTCCACAACAGAGGGCGGAAGCGTTTGAGAGACCAATGACTCAATTGACGACCCGTCAGAAAGGCTGTAGAATTTATCTACAGTTTGAGTTTTTGTAGACCCTTGCGCAGAAATTACAAATGAATCTTCGTTTACTTGTTTAACGATGTAAGACCTGTCAAGAAACTCTCCGTACTCTTTTTCAAATGCTAAATACTCTTCAGAAATTTCTTCTTTGATCTCCGCTTCGGATTTTTTTTGCGCTCTAGAAACAAGAATAGGTTTGGCTTTCCCAAGCCTCATCTCAAGCAAATTATTTAGATCAAAAATTCTTCCTGCAATTCTCCAAAGAGTTGATCCCTTTCCGCTAGACTTTATGACTTCGCTGATAAACTCTGGATCAGATGCAACTTCTGCAGAAATATTAAATTTTACTTTTGATCCTTCCTCTATAAGTGAAGGAGACATTGGTATATCTGAAACCCTAGAAAGAAAAGTTGAAACGGATTCTGTGTTCGTTCCTAGAGTCGCGCTATTTCTTAAAGAGTTGTAAAGTTTTTTCGATGTTGCCTCTTCAAAAACAACCTTTGACTCTTTTCCGGGGCTAGACTCTATCGCTTTCCTGTACTTCTTAAATAGATTTTTGTAGGCGGTTATATTTACGTCAACCTCTAAACCACTCACAAAATCATTTAGGGCTTCTTCAGTTACGCCAGAAATATCATAAGTCGCTTGGTCTCTTGGCTGAAATAAATTATCAGCGATTAACTGTTGATCACTTATTATTTCTTGCAAGGTCTCAAGGACTGCTTGCTCAAACAATAAATCTTTTGTTTTTTCTGCGTCTGCTTTTAAAATCGCGTCATCTTTTCTGTAATCGCTAATGACTTTTATAGAGTAATCTACATCTTGGATCAAAGCATCGTAGTAGAGCGAAACGCTTTCAAGGTATTCAAATGCCGAAGGGGTATCAACGCCCTGACCTGAAAGAGAAACTATTTTGTCAGGCTTGTTTTCTGCTTTTGGGGAAACGAAAGATGTTCTATAATTTCCATCCGATGTTTCTATTATCTTGATGCCGATTAAATTTGTGCTTGTGTTCTCTTCACGGGCTAACTCAATCAAATCCACGATTGGTATGTTTTCAATTTCCCCGTGTTTTTGTTTGAGAGTATCCAGCGCTCCCGCTAATTCCATGTTTCTCTGGTCATCAAACTGCTGTACGGCCAAGATAACATCTTCGGCAGGCTTTGCTTTTCCTTTCTCATTGAACTTCAAATAAATTCCTGACCCATACATAACAAGTCTTTTAGGCTGTTGCGTAGTTTCTGCCGCTTTGCCTGTTTTAATCTTGTCTCTAAGTTCGTATTGAATATTTCCTTTGTCGTCTAAATCTGGTATAGGAATTTCGATTTCTCGATTGGTTTCAAGTCTGGACTTGCTAGTCTTGCCTATCTGTATTGGAAACTCAAACACATAAGCATCCCGAGCAACCTTACTGGTTAAAATCTTTCCTCTTTTGTCTCTCTTGTATTTGATTGCGAAAATCTGAGTTTCTGATGGAACTTCTTCTACAACATATGTTCCCGCAAGAGAAACGTACAAAATGTCCTCTTCTTTTCTCCCGGTTCTTTTTGCGATTTCTTTTCTTATCTTGGCGAGACTTTTTCCTTCGTCAGTTTTTGTTCTTGCGTAAACCTCTTCAAGAGTGTAAAAACGAGTGTACTCAGAAATTTTTCCCTCTGGTATACCGATCTCTATTAGATGCTTTTCAATAATTTTTAAAACGTTAGTTCCTGATTCCGTCTCCCTCTCAACAGTATCGGAAAGATACAAGATTCCTTTGTCCCTCTTTAAGTCAAAGGATCTAATAAGATCTACAAAATGTTGAGGGCCAAACTCTGGGAATTTGACATCCCCTTTCTCGTCCAACTTGCCAAAAGTGTAAACATTAATTGCAGATTTTACTCTCGACCTTCTAAGCCTAGCCTCTCTCTGCTCTTTGGTTCCTGCTCGTAACGTGCGAACTTTTACGGTGGCAGGTTTTCTTTTGCCTTTTAAAAGTTTTTCCGTATAGGTTTCTTCTTTTGGTTTGGGGGCGTACTTAGGAACTTCTCCTGTTTTTGTCTCTTGTCTTTCAACATCTGGCCTAGCGTCATCTCTCTGTACTTCTACTTCTTGCGTAATGGAGAGAGGTTCTGCATCGTATAGATCCCTTCTCGTCTCATCCAACGCTGTTCTTTCTTCCTTAGTGAGACGCTTTAGAGATCTCTTTCTGGCGTCCTTGTATAACCCTCTGATCGCTTCTGATGCCTGCCTAAATTCTTCTTCAGGCATATCCATGAGGACTTTATCAATGCTACCTTCTAGCCTTCTTGCCCTTACGATGAGTCCTTCCGCCTTTTCCCAGAGTTGATTGTCCTCTGTGGAAAGTTCCTCTGCTTCATTCTTGAGCATTAGAACATTATTTTCTCTTCTATCGCCCCTAGCAATGTACTCTTTGTTTTCTTCTACATCCTGAGTTTCTGTCTGCTCTTCAGGAGATTGAGACCTAGGGTCGGAAAGCAGCAACTGATTCAAGTATATTTCAAAACCCTCTTTT
>Ga0209337_1000982_pt1 | contig 22223 bp, 24 predicted proteins | sample LinPmetageLP53_FD_184044 | JGI IMG/M metagenome (GOLD analysis project Ga0209337, IMG submission 184044) | Marine viral communities from the Pacific Ocean - LP-53 (SPAdes) (version 2) | ecosystem: Environmental > Aquatic > Marine > Oceanic | place: Pacific Ocean | collected 2010-02-08 | reverse complement strand
TAGGTATGAGTTTTAGAGCAGGAGCAACTCGTATAACGGTACAACCTGACGGTAAAAGATAATGGGTAAATTACTAGAAACTAAATTACCTGTTGCTATAGGACCTCTTTCACCAGAACTTTTTAACAGATTAGTTAGAGTATTAGAATTAAGTTTAAATAAAGTTAATATTGGTTCAACTGTAAACGTTAATGAAACTGAAAGGAACCTTAATCAATTTAATACTGGCGATATTATTTGGAATTTAGCAACTCAACAATTACAACTTTGGACAGGAACAAAATGGGTAGATATTTATTCAGGAACAGAAAAAGGAGTTCAGGGAACTATGTCTCTTGGACAAATAAGTGTATCAACTGGTGGAGATACAATAATAGAAATATTATAAAAGGGGATATTATGGATATGACTAAATTACAAGACGAATTAACTTTTGATGAAGGATGTATTGATAAAATATACTTAGACCATTTAGGGTACCCGACTTTTGGTATAGGGCATTTAATATTAGAAACAGACCCTGAACATGGACAAGTAGTAGATACTCCTGTTTCTAAAGAAAGAATTACAGAATGTTTTGAAAAAGATATTCAAAACGTTATTGATGATTTAGATAGAAATATGGAATGGTGGAAAGATTTACCTGAAGATTTACAAAGAGTTATGGCTAATATGTGTTTTAATTTAGGTATAACAAGGTTGTTAAAATTTAAAAAATTCTTAAAAGCTATGGAAGAACATAAATGGGATAAAGCAGCAGTTGAAATGTTAGATAGTCGTTGGGCTATACAAGTAGGTCCCAGAGCTATACGATTGAAAGATAGGGTTTTAAAAGGAGAATAAAATGAAAGGTGTTAAACATTACAAAAAAGACGGTACCCTTCATAAAGGAGGTTCTCATAAAATGCCTAACGGTACTTTACACTCAGGTAAAACTCACGGTAAAAATAGTGTAAAGCTATTTCACTTTAGTAAATTAAGTACAACAGCTAAGAAAAAAGCTAGAAAAAAAGTTTAAAACATAGGAGAAAAAATGCCAGCAAAAAAGAAAACACATAAAACTAAAGACGGTAGAACTGCTAGAAAAGGTCTTTATTACAATATAAACAAAAAACGCAAGGAAGGAAAAAAGATGCGTAAAAAAGGAGCTAAAGGGGCTCCTACCGCAGCTGCTTTTAAACGTTCTGCTAAGACAGCTAAAAAACCCAAAAAGAAAGCCTAATGCCTAGGAAAAAAGAAAAATCTATAAGACGAACCACAGGTAAAGGTGGTAATTATAGAAAGACTAAATCAGGGGCGGGAATGACTAAAAAAGGAGTTGCCGCTTATAAAAGAAAAAATCCAGGAAGTAAATTAAAAACAGCAGTTACAGGTAAAGTTAAAAAAGGAAGTAAAGCAGCTAAAAGAAGAAAGTCTTATTGTGCTAGGTCTGCAGGACAAATGAAAAAGTTTCCTAAAGCTGCTAAAGACCCAAACTCAAGATTGCGACAAGCAAGAAAAAGGTGGAAGTGCTAATGTATGAGTATAGTTGTAAAGTTGATAGAGTCGTTGATGGAGATACTATTGATGTTGTATTAAATCTTGGATTTGATATTATGTTTAAGTCTCGTGTTCGTCTATACGGTATTGATACTCCTGAGTCACGTACTCGTGACTTAGATGAAAAAGCTAGAGGGAAAATGGCTTCGGCTTTTTTAAAAGAAGCTGTAGAAAACGGCTCTAAAGTTATTATTCAAACTAAACTAAAAGACTCCAGAGGTAAGTATGGTAGAGTTTTAGGGAACGTTGTTGTAGATGGTTTAAATATAAACGAAGCTATGATAAAGAAGTTTTTAGCAGTAGCTTATTTTGGTCAATCTAAAGATGATGTTGAAGCAGAACATTTAATTAATAGAGAAAAACTAATTGAACTCGGTAAGTTTGAACCAGTAATCTGATGGATTCGGTAGTTACTTTAATTAATGAAGTTGGCTTTCCTATAGCAGCAGCAATCGGTTTAGGTTTATTTATTTGGAAACTTATTAATAAAATTATAGACGGAATGGAAACTAAAGTAGATGTACTTGATGAAAAAGTATCAGCACAAATAGCTCAAATAGAAGAAAGGTTGGGTCAGAAATTAGATTCACAACATGGTATTTTAGTAGCTTTAATAGATAGAGTTAGGTCTGTAGATAATGAAATTATCAGACAAGACACTTTATTAAAAACTATACTTGGAGTACCTCAACTTATGAATACAGATAGAATAGCAAAGGCGGACCGCAATGACCAACGTAAAGACTAAAAAAATTTTTACAACAGAGTTTAAAGTAAACAATAAAGTTTTTAATGGACCTATGATTTATGCTGAAACTTTAGAAGAAGCCGAATGGGAAGCTGATATGATTGGTTTAATTGTAGTAGGTATTTTAGATATTAATATCGAAGAAGATGTTGAAGAAAGAGTTATACATTAGAGGGTTTATAATGGCTAAAAAGAAATTAACAACACAAGAAGCAATAGAAGAAGAACTAGAAAAGACTAGAATAGCATGGTTTGTTATCGCTGTAGGTTTAGCTTTAGTTATAGGCATATTTGTACAAAACCTTAAAGCTGACCAAATAGTTCATAAATTTAAATCCCCTAGCTTTAACGGTATAGGAACATCATCTCATTACCTTACAATTGAGAACCAAGAGTTTAGTCGTAAGTTAACTATTAAAGAAGAAATAAAAGCTTTACAAGATGAAATAGAACGAGAAAAAGAAAACAGTACATTAGCTAGATTCATGAGGAACTTAGAATCACGAGTCTATGCCGAACTATCCAGACAGTTGGTAAACAACCTGTTTGGAGAAACACCCTCGTCTTCAGGTACAATAACTCTAGAAGGTAACACTATTGAATATACTAGTGATGGTGTTACATTAACGCTAAAGATAACGGAAGCAGATGGCACAGTTACAGAAATCACAATACCTATTGGTACTTTTACTTTCTAGTTGTTCTATACTTGACCAACGAGAAGATACATACGAACAAAGGTTTAAAAAACACGACGTAGTATCTATTCAAGATTTACAGTCTAAACAATTAAAGAACGCAGCAGTACCTACCGTTAGTCCTGTTGTTGCTGTATACCCAACATCTTTTACAGACCAAACAGGACAAAGAAAAAGTAATAGCGAGTTTGCTTTATTCAGTAGTGTTATAACCCAACAACCGAATGCATTGCTTATACGAGCTTTAAAACATGCAGGTAATGGAAAGTTCTTTAGAGTTGTAGAAAGGGTTGGTCTTGACAATCTTACAAAAGAACGTCAGCTTATCAGGTCAGCTAGAGAAAAATTTGCAACAGAGGAAGAAAAGAAAAAACAATTAGCACCATTATTATTTGCTGGTATTTTAATAGAAGGTGCTGTTATATCTTATGAAGCTAACCTAGAATCTGGAGGTATAGGAGCTAGGTATCTTGGTATCGGTAGTAGCGTACAGTATAGAGAAGATAATATAACAGTTTCTTTAAGAATGGTTTCTGTAGCTACGGGTGAGGTATTGTTAGAAGTGCTGAGTCAAAAAACTATATTTAGTTACGGTAAATCTGAAGACGTGTTTAGGTTTATTGAGGCTAATACAGAGTTAGTAGAAATAGAGTTAGGCAACGCTAGAAACGAGTCATCGACTATAGCACTAATGAAGGCTATAGAAGGTGGTGTCTTAGAAATAGTTAATCTAGGATATGATAAAGGTTACTGGGTTTTACAAAAACAAGAAAACAAGGTAGAATGAGATTATGATGATGAACAGGTACATACAGTTATTGCTATGTCTTGCTTTATTTCCGTTATACGCAGCGGACAACGAGATATATGTTGACCAGTCAGGTGCTGGAGCTAACATAGATTTAGAACAACTAGGCATATCAAATATTATAGGTGGTTTAAATTCTACTCCAGGGTCTTTAACTGCATTTGATTTAGACGGCACTACTATGACACTCGATATTAATATGATTGGTGCAACTAATAAATTTTTAGGTGATATATACGCTGACACTTTTACAGGTTTATATAATTTTACGGGCGGTACTAATTCTTTTACTATACAAGTAGACCCAACTAATACTTATAGCTCAGATGGTACTGACCAAAACGTAGCAGTTACAGGCAGTAGCAATACATTTACTTTAAATCAAGGTACTACCGCAATAGCAGCTTCTCTTAATCTTGACTGGATTATTCAAGGCTCTAATAACACAGTTACATCAAATATTAATATAGATGGAGCAACCAATTACATGGATATAGATGGTTCTGATAATACAGTAAATTATACAGGTACTGGTGTTAATGCTTCAGCAGGTGGATATTTTTGGTTAGACCATACAGGCGGACAAAGAACATTTAATATTCAACAACTGAGTACACAAGATAATGACTGGCTTAAAATTATATCAATTGGCGGCAATGCTTCTTCTACTGTGTGCGTCATTCAAAACGACCAAGGTACAAGCACAAGCTGCTGATATTGGAGATATATCTGAACTAAATGGTTCAGCTCAAATAGTAAGAGATAAACCTTACAAAGCAAATTTAAAATTCTCTATTCAAAGTAATGATGAAGCTATAACTACTAATGGCAGAATGGCTATTAGATTTCTTGATGACTCTGTAGTAAAATTAACCGAACACTCACAACTGCTTATAGATGAATACATTTACGACCCTGACCCAAGCAAATCTAAAATGGCTCTTACCTTTGGTCTTGGGACAGCACGGTTTATTACTGGCAATCTAAACCGTATAGATAAACAAAATATAGAACTTAGAACTCCTACAGCGAATATAGCAATTCGTGGAACTGATTTTACAGCTACTGTAGATGAATTAGGCAGGTCATTGATAATACTTCTTCCTGATGCTTTTGGTTTATCTAGTGGTGAGATAGAGGTAGTTACGGCTATGGGAACCGTTTTATTAAATAAACCTTATGAAGCAACTACAGTAAGCGTATTTGAATCAGCACCTAGTAAACCTGTAATATTAGATTTAACTTTAGACATGATTGATAATATGTTAATTGTTACGCCACCGAAAGAAGAAGTAATAATACAAGAAGAAGTAACAACTAAAAAAGCTAATATACTAGATTTTAATGATTTAGATATAGATTATTTAGCTGAAGATTTTTTATCAGGTGACGATTTAGAGTTTACAGAATTAGATATAAATTACCTTGATGTAAATTACTTAGAAGATTTGCTTAATGTATTAGATGCACTAGCTATAGCAGAAGAAGAAGATGCCCTCGCCCAAGCTACTAGTACACAAATAACAGGCACACTATTAGGTAAAGACCCCGATACACAAATAACAGCTTTAATAACAGGAAACGTTATTAGTCTAAGAAGACAGGTTAATGAAAGTGTTCGTGTTGATTTAAACGGTAGTGAAGCTTATACTGTTATTTTGATACAAGATGGTGTTTCTAATATAATTAAAGTTAACGGAGGAAGTGATAGTATTATTACTATTACTCAAAGTGATTAATGAAAAAATTAATAATATTAGTATTACCTTTATTAGTATTACCTTTATTATTTCAATCAACGCCTACAGAAATAATTAAATTAAAAACATTTGATACTTTTGTAAAACAACAAAAGCCTTCTAGTAACTTTGTTATCCTTAATATAACAGAAGAAGACGTTGAACGTGAAGGAGGGTATCCGTTACCTAGAAAAAGATTAGCTGATATACAACTTGATATATTAGGCAAAGGAGCTTTAGGTGTTGGTTGGGTAATTAGTTTTCCACAACCCGATAGACTTATGGGGGATGAAGAATTTGCTAGGTCTTTAGGTTATGCTCCTAGTGTATTAGCTATGTTTGAAACTAATAGCGGAGAGTATCCTAAAACTACAGGAACTGTTATAAAAGGTAATGATGTTGGTGGTATACTTACTAAGGGAGTCAAGGAAAATTTCTACACCTACGAAAATATATTACAAGGAATCGCCAGTGCTCCCACCGAAGTAGACCAATTAGTTAGACGTGTTCCTTTACTGTTAAGAACTCCTGAAGGTTGGGTAGCTTCTTTCGGTACGCAAATATATAAAGCATTGTTCGGTGTTAAAACTTACATTATTACTACTAACGATAACGGTATACAAGAAATAGCTATACGCGGTATCCCTCCTGTTAAAACAGATAGTCTTGGTCGTAAATGGATATCATGGGTAGATACACCAGAAACAGATTTACAAGAAATGGAAGTCAACGGTAAGTTTGTATTTGTAGGTGTTACTGCTAACGGAGTCATGCCGCAAATTGCTACACCTGTAGGATTACTTGAACCTCATAAAATACAAGCAGCACTAGCCGAGTCAATACTTATACAAGATAGTCCGTATATACCAGATTATGCTTTAGCTTTAGAACTTCTTATTTTTATAGCGTCTGTAGGGCTCGTATGGGTTTTTATAAGTTATTTAGGTATAACGTGGGGGTTAGGTTTAGCTTTACTTACGTCGGCTTTAACGGCTTCCTACGGTTATTACACAATAACTACAGGTGTTTTAATAGATGTTACTTGGTCTTTAATTTCTCAGTTTATTACAGGAGCTATAGCTTTCTATTTAAGGTTTAGAGAACAATATAAATTAAGACAACAAATTAAGAAACAATTTGAACATTACCTTGACCCTAGACAAGTTAAACAATTACAAAAGAATCCAAATTTATTAAAACTAGGTGGTGAAAAAAGAAGATGTACTTTTTTATTTACAGACGTCAGAGGGTTTACAGCATTATCTGAAACGTTACCTCCTGAAGAAGTTACCGAAATAATGAATAAAGCATTAACTGTACAAGTAGAGTGTGTACAAAAACGAGGAGGAATGGTTGATAAATTTATCGGTGATGCAATGATGGCTATTTTTAATGCTCCTATGGATTTATTACATCACGAACAATTAGCGGTAGAGTGTGCTAAAGAAATACAAGAAAATATAATAAAAGCAGATATTGGGGTAGCTATTGGAGTAGGTGTAAATACAGGAGAAGCTGTTATTGGTAATATGGGAAGCGATACAAGGTTTGATTATTCAGCTATTGGAGACGCAGTAAATACAGCTGCTAGATTAGAATCAGCTACTAAAGAAGCGGGTGTAAATATACTTATTGGTGAAGAAACAGAAAAATATTGCGGTGTTGTTCTTAAACCTTTAAAACCTATGAAAGTAAAAGGTAAAGAAAAAGCTTTAAAAATATATACTTTTTGATATATAATCAATGTATCAGCTATTGTGCTGCAGCTTACGGGGTGAGCTTTAACTCGCAAAACGTTAAGATAACGCAGGAAAACTATGGTTGGAGTAAACAAAAAGATTTATAAGAAAAAAGCACAAAGCCGTTCTGGTTTTGTTATATACACGTCTAAAGGAAAAAAGATAAAAACTAGGAGTAGGTTTTAATGTCTGCTGTTCTTGGTGCAGTTATAGGAACTTTAGGTAGTTTACTTGCTGGTAAAGTTGCTTCTAATAGACAAAAAGACCCTAAAGCAGCTATTGGTAGTGGTACTTCTCCAAGTTTACAACCAGGAGACGGCGGTCAGTTTACTCCTGTAGCAGGTAGCGAAGTTCAAGATTTTGGTGATTTTAAATATGAAAATATGATGCAACCTGAAATGGATGAAGAACAACAACTAGCTATGTTATTACAACAATTAGGTATTGAAGAAGGAGGTGGTGTAGTAAATGCTGCTTACGGCAAAGTATTAGAAAAAGCTGATGGTGGGGGTATTAGTACTTTAGAACAAATAAAAGAACTTTTCCCTGATATTAATTTCATGAGTGAACGTCCTTCTTCTGGAGAAGTTCTTGATTTTACTTCTGTAGCAGAACCTGATTTAGCTGATGTAATGGTAGACCAAAAAAACATGTTAGAATTAAAACAAAACCCTAAAAATTTAATAACTAATTTTACTCCTCAATTTGAAACAGATGTTCCTGGAGTTATGACCGATGAAATGACTTTGGAAGAAGTTCCTACTGGTTTAGAAAACATGGGATTACAAATAAATGATTACGCTGAAGCTAATCCTGAAATATTTAAAGCAGGTATTGGAGCTATAGGTAACGTACTTATGGCTGCTTTAAAAGATATGCCTGAACAAAAAGGTAGTCAAGTTAGTACCAGAACACTACCCGCAGGCAACGCAGCACGAAGAAGAAATCAATTACAAAATATAACACCGTTAGGTGGTTCAAGTGTTACTTTTGCTAAAGAAGGTAAAGTATTAAAAAGACCTATGTTTATGCCACAAGGTGGAGTAATGAACGGTCCAGGAGGTCCTAGAGACGATTTAATTCCTGTAATGGCTAGTAACGGAGAATATATGTTATCAAAAGCGGCGGTAGATGCAGCAGGCGGAGGCAGTCATGCTAAAGGTGTTGCTAATTTAAATAAGTTTAACGATATGGGGAATAAAAGATATGGCTAGTAGAGAAGACCAAGAGTATTCAAGTCAGGCACCCGCCCCGTATATAGGGCAATTTTTACAAGGGGACGTATTTCCTTTTGCACAACAATTTTTAAGACAACAGTTTCAAAATTACGGTCAAGCTGATTCTAGTCCGTATACATATACAGGACAAAGAGTAGCTGATTTCGACCCAAGAGAACAATATGGTATGGAACTTGCTGATTCTGCTATAGGTAGTTATAGACCGTATTTAGGACAGCAATCTAATTTATTAGACGAAGCTGGTCGAAGTATTAGACAAGGACAAGGAACAGGTTCTAGAACTACTGATGAAGCTCTTGCACAAACTAGAGGAGCTACTCCAGATTTTACAGGAGCTAGAACAGGTATCGCAAGTTCAGTATCTGAACTAGGTGGAGCTACTCCTGATTATAGTGGAGCACGTAGCGGTTTAGGTAGAGCAGAACTTAGTGGTTATGGTTCTACGGGTGGTTTTAACCCACAAGGTATAGGAAGTTTTTATAACCCATTCGAAGACCAAGTAGTAGAACAAACTATGAGAGATGTTCGAGAAGGTTTAGCTAAAGGCGATATGGGAATGAGAGACGAAGCAGTTAGTGCGGGAGCTTTCGGAGGTTCTAGGTCAAGAATGAGACGTGATGAACTAGCAGAAAATGTAGCACGAGGAGCAGCAGAACAAGTAGGAGCTATTCGTAGCGGGGGTTATCAAGACTCAGCTAATAGAGCACAACAAGCATTTGAAGCACAACAACAAAGACAAGCAGGTTTCGCAGGATTACAATCTCAAATAGCAGGTCAACGAGGAGGTTTCGCAGGACAAGAAGCACAGGCAGCACTAGGTAGAGCAGGACAGTTAGGTCAACTAGCGGGACAAGAAGGAACTTTTGCAAGTCAAGAAGCCCAAGCAGCATTAGGTAGAGGTAATCAATTAGGACAATTAGGTCAACAACAGTTTGGTATGGGTTTCCAAGGTGGTCAAGGTTTAGCAGGTTTCGGTAATCAATACGGTCAAATGGCACAAGTGTTACCACAATTACAACAAGCAGATATTTCATCAATGATGGGTATGGGTGGACTAGGTAGAGGTAGACAACAATCATTAATGGATTTAAATTACCAAAACTTTACAGGTCAATACAATTTACCTATGCAAACATTACAAAACGTTGGAGCACTTACTGCTTCTCTTGGACCTATGGCAGGAGGCTACGGCTATGCTGGCGGAGCTCCTAATTTTAATAACCAATACGGTCCTACAGGTGGTATGGGAACAGGGCTAATGGGATTATATAATGGTGGATATACTCCTCCTGCAACTGGTGGTGGTGGAGCAGTAGGTGGACCTTATACTCCTCCTGGAACTGGTGGCGGTGCTGCTGGAGGCGGAGGTGGTGGAGGAAATGCTGGAGGTGGTGGCGGTCCTTATGATTATAATCGTCCACCTACACAACAAGTATAATGGCTAAATTTGCTCCATTTCCAACATTCGGCGGTAAAAACGGTATAACGGGTATTACCCCTGTTAAATTAAGTCCTAGTCAAATGAGGTTTCCTACGGCTAGAAGACAACCCAATAGAGAACCTATAGAATTATCAACAAAAGATAAACTAGCTCCTCTTTTACCTTTGGCTGTTGAAGGTATTATGGGGTTATTCGATGGTAAAGAACAAACTTCGGATAAAGATTATTTAGCAAAAATTACTAGTAGTTTTGTAGAGGACCCTGAAACTTTAGATGACATAAAAAGAAATCAAAAAATACAAGCTCAAATAGATACGTATAATCAGTACGGAGTGCCTGAAAAAACTTCGCAAGGTTTCGGAATGACTGAATTAGCTCATATATTAGCTGCTGGTTCGTTAGACCAAGGGTCTGTTAATTACGGTAAATCCTTTATAAATATGAGGAATGCTGAAAAATCTGACCAAAGAGCAAAAATAACAGCTAGAGGTGCTTTTTTAAATAAACAGTTAGAACAAGACCCTTACCAGTTAAAAACTTTTTTTGATTTAGACAAAGCCGCATTAGGTGAACAAAGTTTGATAGACGGTATTTTTAATCCAACAGACGGTAAACGTTACGGGTATACCGACAAAGGTCTTACTCCATTAGGAGAAAATTATATTGAGTATATCGCAGGACAAGGTGGTACTGATGTTAGTAAATTTGCTAACAAACAAATTATTAATTTAAAAGAATTAACTGATGAATTTAAAGTAAAAGATGCAGCAGTTATGCAGGTTGTTAGGGTAGCTAATGATTTAATCGTAGATAATTTAAATCCCGCGATAAACGGAGAAACGATAGACCCTGCTTCAACGACTGCAAAATTTGTAACCCTTGGTAATAATGGTTGGAATGAGTTTATTAATTTGTCTGGTTTTTACACTAGAGCTAAAGACGGAGTAAGTAAAGGAAACGCTGATAGTTATTTCAGTAATACAAAAGACGGAGGTAGTGGTTCTACTTTGTACAATTCAAAAGGAACAGGTTATAATGCAAAAGACCTTGCAGTAATCCTTACTAGATACCAAGAAGACCCTACGTCAATTACTGAAGAAGAATTAGATAAAGCAATTAATAGTTTAGATGGTGCTTATAAAGAAGTTAATAATGGACAAAGTATTAAAGACTTATTTACAGGAGTTAGTTATAACCAAGTTGCTACGAAAGCAAGTTTTTTACAATTAGCCTATATGTTTGCTTCAGCTAACGGTCAAACAGGAAGAACTTTATCCGATAAAGATTTAGCATATCATTTAGAAATAGTTGGTTCTGGAGCTAGTAATGACTCGAGAGTATTAGAAACTAATCTATTACGTGCCGTAGATACACTTATCGCAGGGCAAGATGCTGATATACAAATAAGATTAAATAAAGGAGATATGCGTCAGTATGAACCAGGCTCAGATAAAAGAGCAGTTTCTTTACTTGATTTTTTCTATGACCCTGTTACAACTCCCGAGGGTGAAGAAAAGTGGGGTGATTATTTAAATTATGGTTTTACTGATTTTAGAACACGTTATGGAGAAAAAAGTCGAATCCTAAATAGGAGAGGTGAACCTTTAATAGACGAATGGTTTGGTCATGTTAGCCCACTACCTGAAATGTATAGGCGAAACCAAAAAGCGGCTTCTCAAATAACAGGAAGCGGAATACCCGTTATCAATCTTCCTGACCCTTATGTTGAATCACCTATAGAAGAGTATCTAAATGAGTGATATTCCAGAAGGTATGGTAGCTACCGAACGTTTTCAAAACTATGAAAATAATTTAAACAAGGGTGCTGAACTTTTAAGAGATAGAAAGTTACCTAAAAACAATAAAACATACGGACAAGTAATTAGTGATGATGAATTAAGAGCATTAGCATTAGTTGAGTTTCCTGAAATAAAATCGGAATATTTTAGTTTATATGACAGAGATAAATACCCTGATTTAGAATCTCAAATAGATGACCGTGCTAAACGAATAATGCAACAAAGAATTAAACCGTATAACAATAACCCATACGACTTTAATATGCAAAGAGACCAGCCTGAGGACTATAAAAGGCTTCAATTATATAATTCTCTAGAAGCTCAGAATATAAGGGCTATGGAAGAACAAGGTATTTTTATAGGATACAATCCTCTTTCCCAAAGAGACCTCGATATGCGTATCGAACCTAATAAAGCATTTAGAACAGAAAGAGCTGAAGAAATAGCTACTTGGGGGGTTAATCCAACAGATGTTATAGATTTTAAAGGCAGTGAAAAGTTTCAAAAAAATCTAGGTTTTTTACCACGTAATGTAACCGTAGACGATTTAGATTATTATTCTAAAGCACTAGGAATTAATGGAGATTTTAAATATATTAATCCTGAAAAACCTGAACTAGGTATTAAATTTAAAAACGAGGGTGAAGATACTTATAAAATTATTAATAGTCCTTTTATCGATATGCAAGATGTAAAAGAGTTTTTAAAAAAAGAAGGTCCCGCAATAGCTGCTGATATAGGACTTACTGTTGCGGGAACGAAGGGTTTTGATAAGGTTTTAAAAGGTAGTAAATTTAAAACTTTAAAAACAGGGTCACAGGCATGGGCTAGAGAAATGGCTTATTTAGACCCTGCAGTATTAGGTCGTTTAAAAGATATAGGTGTTATGTCTTTTCTTTCTGCAACAGGAGCAGCAGGAGGAGATTTTGTAAGAATGTCAGTAGGGAAAGGTTTAGGGTATGTTGATAGAGATTTTGATGAACTTTTAAGTGAATCTGCAATGATAGGTGCTTTATCTTTTGCAGGAACTGCTGCTATTACAAGTGCTATTAAATTTATTCCTTCTGTTTGGAAACGTTTTACGGGTCAAGAAGTTCCACCTAGTTTTTATCAACAAATGGATGATTTATACGAACAAGCGGCTAGAGAAGAAGCAGGTTTAGGAACTGCACGAGGAGGTAAACAAGGAGAAATTGCTTACGGTCGTGAAGCAGGAGTTAATCAAGATATTAGAGACGGTATTGCTGAAATGACAGAACTAATGGGGGAAGAAATAGGTAAATGGCAACCAACTCTTTCAGGGTCTACTGGTAATATAGACGCAAATACTATTGAACATATATTTTTACGAAACGCTGACCCTTCAGGTAAGTCATGGATAGTATATACAGGATTTAAAGAAAATAATAGAGATGTTATAAACAGGTTTTTAAAAAGTATTAATGATTATTACGCTGAAGGAATAACAGGAGATGTTACAGGTTTAACGGTAGGTCAAGGATTAAGAGGGGCTGCTAGAAGTGAAATAGAAAACATAGAAAAAGCTATAAAAGAAGCTATAGAAAATTTACAAACAAGTTGGAAAAACACACAAGACGAATTAACAGACGGTTCAACTTTAGTGCTTGATGATGTAGTTAATCCAGGAGCATCAGGTTCTCAAATATTTACAAGATACCAAACTAAATTAGAAGATATACGAAAAAATTATTCAGCAGCTGCGAGCGAAAATTGGACAGCCGTAAAATCAGACCCTCGTTATTCTGAACTGTTTACAGGAGCAGGGTTTACAAGAAAACCCGCTACTGAGTGGAAAAAAATTAATAATAAAAAAGCTAAAAATATTTTTAATTTTAAAGACAGAAGTGACGCTGCTGATGAATTTTTTAAAGGAATACCTGAAGGGTTAAGAAATAGACTTCAAGGAAGAAATGCATCAGGTAGTAAATTAAGTGGAGCTGATGAAATTAATTTTAGTTTACAAGAATTGGATATGGTAAGAGTCGGTTTAAATGATATGGCTAGTAAAACCAATAACGACGTACTTAGAGCATCTGCAAGAGAGTTAGAACACGGCATAGAAAAACAAATGCAAAAAATGGTCGATGATAAAGGGGTTGAATTATATAAACAACAAACAGGTAAAAATCCTAATGCTCTCGAATTAGAAAAATGGAAACAAGAAAATAACTGGGGTGTTGATTTAGCCGAAGCTTGGCAAGCCCAAGGGAGAGCAATGAAAGATTCTAATGCTCAAATTTTTAAAACAATTCAAGCTAGTGATAGTCCTGAATCAGTTATAGATTATATACTTACTACCAATGTTAAAAATCAGCCTAATAGTCAAATAGATAATTTTGTTAAAGTTATAAAATCACAAGGAGATGGTAATGAACTTCCTCAATTACAAAAACAATTCGGTGATTGGATTAAAAACAATATATTAGAAAATGCTGATTTATCAGCAAGTAAAAAAGCAACGGCTTATTCAAAATTCATGCGAGAAAACAGGGGTACTATAAAAGCACTTTATGGAGAAGAACCTTCACAAGTTTTTGGTTTCAACCCTAAAAACTTTAAAAAATTCCAAATAAAAATGGATGAATATGATGCAATTACAAACACATTAAGAAATAAATTTGCACCTGATAATCCTGCAGCTAGTCCTTATGATTTTATTGATAATATTTTAAATGCTTCTAAATCTCAAAAAGAATCAGGCGTTATCTTATTTGATATAGAACAAATGATGAAACTTGCGAAAGGAAACGAATTATTAGAAGGACAAATAAAAACAGCAACATTACGTTGGTTAACACAAAACGTAGTAGTTCCTGAAGCAGGAAGAGCGTCAGCTGAAAGAGTTGTAAACTATGATGCTCTTGTAAAAGTAATATCTGACGGGTTTGGTCCTGAAGATATGGTTGGAAAACAATTAACTTTTGAAAGTTTTATTAAACCTTTATTAGGTAAAGACGGCGACGCTTACATGGTACAGTTTAAAAGGTGGGCTAATTTAGTTACTAAAGAAGCTGAAGGACCAATAGACACAAGAGCTACCTCACAAGCTTTAGAATCTACCCAAGGTATTTGGGAGTACGTAAGAAAAACTTGGATTAAGCCTTTAACACAATTCGGAAGAAGAACTACTGCGTTTACAAAACGTATGGGGGAAAACCAAAGAGAAGTTATGGCAGAGATGATGCTTGACCATAAAGCTCTTAAAAAACAATTAGATTGGGCACAGGGTAAAATAAGAAAAGACGCTTATATACGTTTTTTAGTTTCATGGGGTAGTGTTGCTTCGATGGATTTAGCTAATGAACTAAAATACTACGATAAAGAAGATAAAATTCAAAGAAGTCCTGAGAAAAACTTTTTTAACGCAGATAATTATTATGACAGTGTTACTTCAATACCAACTAGAGTATTAGATATAGAAAATGGAGCTAGATAATGGCAAGAGGATTTGATTTTGATAGAGGAATGGGTATTAGAGGCGTATCAGGTACAACACCTATGTCTTTTGATTATGAATCTTTACAAAACGACCCTATTGTAGACGCTATACTTTCTAGAAAAGAAGCTAATGATTCTATAAAAAACGCTACTGACCAGTACGAAGCTGATGTTGCTGATTTTAAAAGCACTGCGGCTACGGAAAAAGAACAAGGATTGGCTTCTTTACTTCCACCAGAACCTAAAATGAATATAAACCCTCCTTCCTTTAGACAGCCTCCCGTGTTCGAAGAAGAACCTATATTTACACCACCCCCAACTTTTAGAGATGAGCCACCTATATTTACACCTCCTAAAAATCCTTTTAAAGATATATTTACGCCACCTCCTCCTCCTAGAGAAGACCCTATATTTACGCCTCCACCTCCTAGAGAAGACCCTATATTTACGCCTCCACCTCCTGTAGACGAACCACCTATTTATACACCTCCACCTCCTCCTGGAAATCCATATATTTTTGAACCACCAATAGAATATCCTCCGTTTGAGCCTCCAAGAGATGTGCCACCAATAGACGGACCACCGTTTAGACCACCGTTTCCACCTCCAAGAGATAGAGATGAGCCGCCGTTTACACCTCCTAGAGAAGACCCGCCGTTTACACCTCCGTTTGAGCCACCAATAGAAGAGCCGCCGTTTACGCCACCTCCAAGAAGAAGACCACCGCCCGATGCACCTCCTCCACCAGATGAGCCACCACCACCGCCACCACAAGTGCCGCCTCCGTATATGCCTCCTGAAGACCCGCCTGAAGACCCGCCGTACGTTCCGCCTGAAGAACCGCCGTACGTTCCACCGCCGCAAAGTGGACCTAGTGGACCTAGTGGACCTATAAATCCGTATACAGGGAAGCCAATAAATAATGCGTATACACCATATGCAACGGATAGTGGAGCAATGCCTTTTAATAGGTCAAGAGCTATGGACCCTAGATTATTTGGTTCAGCTCCAGGATTCGAGCCACCACCACCTATAAAGTTACCAAAATTACCAGATGACGGCGGAGGAAGAAAACTTCCACCTAAACCACCACAAGTTCCACCTCCTGTATATAGATTAAATGCAGGTGGAGGAATAAATAATAACGGTATCATGAGGTTGCCTCAAAGTCAACAAGGTGATACAATGACAACACAGGTATTCCAAGCGGGATTCCGACCAAGGAGATAATTATGGACCCTAATGAAAGATTAACAGGAATAGCAGGACTACCACAAGGTGGACCGCAACCACCAATGAGTGGACCGCAACCACCAATGGGTGGACCTTCAATGGGTGGACCTTCAATGGGTGGACCTTCAATGCCTGAACCAGGAATGGGTGAAATAGCTATGCAAGGAGAATCACCTATGGAAGAAGCTCCTATGAACATAGAACAAGACGCTATGATGTTAGCCGAAGCTGTTGTAGGTAGAGCTAAAGGTGATATTCCTGCGGCTGTTGCTGTTTTAGATAACGCTAAAGCTATGTTAATGTCTGCTGCTGAAGGTGGTGGTCAAGAACCTCAAATGGCTATGAACGGTGGACCAATGTACGCTAATATGGGTGGACCATTAGATTACAATATGGGTGGACCTATGTATCAAGATATGGGTGGACCTATGTATGCTGAAAGTGGTAGGTCTTTATCCGATGCTGATATGTTAAGACAAATGATTATGGAAAGCTTACAAGGTCAAACGGGAAGAAGTGTATCAGATGCAGACCTTAAAATGATACCGAGTTTGTTTCAAAAAATGACAGGTGAAAATATACCTGCTTCATTTTATGAAAATGCTGATAAAGCTAGAACTCAAACGGGAAGAAGTATGTCTGACAGAGATTCTATGATATTGTCTGATGCTGAAAAATTTTCAAAACTTTTAAAAGGTATGCGTTAACCTATCCAGTCTTTCCACTTTTCATCACCTAGTACTTCTTGTGCTAGGTCTAATTTGTTTCGTAGGGCTTTAACAATTTTTTCATCAACAGTTCCTTTAGCAACTAAATCAATATAAGTTACTTTATTAGTTTGACCTATACGATGAGCACGGTCTTCAGACTGTAGTCGTTTTTCTAAATCATAATTATTACTATAATAAATTACGTTACTTGCTTCCGTGAGTGTTATACCGTAACCTCCTGTTTGAGTATTACTGATTAAATATTTTAATTCTGAGTTAGGGTCTTGGAATCTTCTTATTATTTCTTGGCGTTCTTCATCAGGTGTTTCACCATAATAAGTAGCTACACTTGCTACTCCTGTTATATTATGTAACGTTTTTAATATTCTTTTAATATCGTATTGGTAATTAGCCCATATAATTGTTTTACCTTGTACTTCTTCTAAAATATTTATTAATTCATCTAAACGGTTACTCGATACTTCTACTTCTTCTCCGTTATCGTGTTTAACAAACCCACAAACTACTTGATGTAGCCTTAATATTTGTGTAAGTACTGAGGTTACACTAACTATTTCATGTGAATCTAATTCAGCTATAGCATAATCTTTTAATTGTTTATAAACTTTCTTTTGTTCTGTTGTTAATTCTACTTCTCTTCTTTGATATATCTTATCGGGTAAATCTAGACATTCTTTCTTTAGTACTCTATAAGAGAACTCATTTACATTTGTGGTTAGTTCTTCTAAATTTTGATAACCTACGACTTGTCTAAAAGTTCTCGTTCCCATATTTCTATTAATCAACTGTGCGTATCTGTTTTGAAAAGAATAAAAAGATGAGTAACCTAGTAGTTGTGGGGATAAAAAAGTACTTTGACTATATAAATCTAATGGTGATTGAGTAACAGGAAAGCCTGTAAGTATTCTTCTATACTTAGTATTTACTGCTAACTTTAATAAATTTTTAGTTCTTTGTGCTTTAGGGTTTTTAATTGTTGTTGATTCATCTACAGCTATTAATACGTTATGAGCAAGTATAAATTTTTCAACAAAAGCTACACCTTTCTTAGTACTAAAAGCTTCTACGTTTACTATTAATAATTTTAAATCGTCTGTTACCTCAAACAATTTCATTAATTCATGTTTTTGTTTTTTAGTAGGATTAGGAGTCCACACACCTATGTATTTTTCTATATGGTCTGGCATATGGGCAGGTATTTCTTTCTCTGACCAGTTTCTATATACCCCTTTAGGAGCTACAACTATTGCTGCATTTATCCCTCCTTTATCATAAAGTATAGCTATATTATCTATTAGAACTTTAGATTTACCTGTTCCCATTTCCATAAAATAAGCATACTCTTTCTTATTCCAGGATTTAGTTAACGCTAATAACTGATGGTCGTATGGTGTTGTTTTAAATTTATATTTCATATTACCTTTCTAATTTCTGATTAGATTATATATTACATACTAATTGATTTATAGCCCAAGATAAAAGTTTTCTCTGTGCCCTCTAATAGAATTATAGAGTTTCTAATACTGATTAAACTAAATCTAATATTGGTATAATCTCTAAAACATTGAAATTTTTTAAAGTCAGTATTACTCTATTACTATTATTAGTAGTTTTAGAAAAATTTTTTTATTAAATATTTTTAATTCTTAAAAGACATATCGCTAATAACTTTACTTTGCCGTTATTCGTATATATTATTTAAAACGTAACTAGAAATAAGAAAGGAGAAAAATAGTGACAGTATATGTTGTACAAGAAGTTCAAGGAAGAAATATCGCCTCTGCTAGACAGTATGGAGATTTCGAAGTCTTGTTGCCTTCTAACACACAAATTATGTTAAGTGCTTCTCCGTCTGTTCGTAGGATGAAGAAACTTCTTCAAGACTACAAAGAGGGTGATTACTTATTATTAATAGGCGACCCTGCCGCCATAGGAGTAGCGTGTTCTATCGCTGCATTTTATAATCGAGGTAGATATAGTATATTAAAATGGGATAGACAGGAAGGATTATATTATCCCGTTGATATCGATTTACACCAGAAAGGAGAAATAGATGAATGAAAAACCAACTTTTGAAGACCTAGTAGGAACAACTGATGCCCAGCAATGGGACAACGATGTTTCTGATGGAGAGCTTTCAACAGTTTCTACTTTAGCTAATAAACAACTTCAACTTGCTACAGAAGTAGCTGGTTTAGAAGCTGATTTAAAAGCTAAAAAAGAAGAACTTCGTTTAACTTCGGAGCAAGAATTACCTGATGCGATGCAATCCGCAGGTCTTACTCAAATAACACTTAGTAGTGGAGAAAAAATCTCTATTAATGAGTTTTATAATGCTCATATATCGAAGGCAAACCAAGAAAAAGCGTACGATTGGTTAGTATCTAATGGACACGAAGGATTAATAAAGAACGAAGTTCTTTTAAAGTTCGGTCGTGAGGAAAGCGTTATAGTTGATGAAACTGTATCAGCTTTACAATCCAGAGGACTATCACCTGAAGTACGTCAAAGTGTTCACCCTAGTACGCTAAAAGCTTTTGTAAAAGAGCAGTTTACTAGTGGGAACGATATACCAACCGAGCCTTTTGGTATCTATATAGGTACTAAAGCTATTATTAAAAAGGATTAATATTATGGCAGAGAATAAAAATGAAGTGGCGGAAGCCAAATCTACAGCAGTAAGCACGTTTGACGATAGTTTACTGTCAGGAGGTACAGGGTTAGAAGAAACTACTACAGAGGATTTTGCGATTCCTTTTATAAGAGTTCTACAACCTATGTCACCACAACTACAAAAACAACACGGAAGCTATGTAGCGGGTGCGGGTGCGGGTGACTTGTACAATACGGTTACTGGTGAGGCTTACGATGGAGAGAAAGGTATTTCTATAGTTCCTTGTGCTTATAATAAAAAGTACATCGAGTGGATTCCTAGAGAAAAAGGTGGCGGTCTAGTTAATGCTAGTCATGATATATCGGTACTTTCTAAATGTACTAGAGACCCTGAAACTAGAAGATACTATACTCCTGAAGGAAATGAGATTGTCGAAACAGCTCAGTTTTTCGTTTTAGTTGTTAAAGATGGTACAGCACAACAAGCAGTACTTGCGTTTACTTCTACTCAATTAGGAGTAGCTAGAAAATGGTTAACTATGTTGAGAATGGCTAGAGTACAGAATGCTAGAGGAGAGTCTGTAGAAGCTCCTATGTTTGCTTATACTTATAATCTAAGTAGTATTACTCAGTCTAACGATAAAGGTAGCTGGAATGCTTATAGCATTAACCAAGAAGGAGCAACTGATATGTCTATAGCTATGATGGCTAAAGAGTTCATGGGTGCTGCTAGGTCGGGTGATGTTGATGTAAAACAAGAGCAGCAAAACGACGTTGTTAATAATACTATCTAATAAGGAGATAATGTATGCCGTTAGCAAAGGACTTTGCTGCACGTTATGCAGGATTACGTCAAGCGTACGGAACTTTTACAGCTACAAAAGAAACTAGAGAAGATGGAAAGGCAAGTGGTAAAAACATTACTATATCGAAGGAGTTATCTGATAACGACTTACTAAAGTTATGGGAAGACCATTTGTCTGGTCGTCAAAGTGTAGGTATAGTTCCTATAGATGAACATAATAATTGTGTATGGGGAGCTATAGATGTTGATGAATATCAGCTAGATTTAAAAGATTTAGCTATAAAAATAGCAAAACAAAAACTACCTTTAGTTCTTTGTCGTAGTAAAAGTGGCGGAGCTCATATCTATATATTCCTCACTGAACCAATAACAGCATCTATGTTGCAAAGAAAACTAAGACAAATAGCAGCTTCTATCGGTTACGGACAAGCAGAAATATTTCCTAAACAAACACAATTATTACTAGAGCGTGGCGATAGAGGCAGTACTTTAAACATGCCTTATTTTGGTGGAGAGAACTCTACTAGGTATGCTTACGGTAAAGAAGGTACAGCATTAACTCCTGAGGAGTTTTTAAATTACTGTACAGAAATAGAATTAAACCCAAAAGATTTAGAAAAATTAGAAGCTAGTCCTTTAACAGAAACTATGGACTGGTTAGACCAAGCCCCTCCTTGTATACAGCATTTAGTAGTACAGGGTTTTCCTAAAGGCTCACGAAACTCAGGTTTGTTTAATGTCGGTGTATTTTTAAGAAAGAAATTTCCAGATGATTGGGAGAAAAGATTAGAGGATGTAAATATAAAATTTATGCAACCTCCATTAGGTGCACAAGAAGTATTAACAGTAGCTAAACAACTACAAAGAAAAGATTATTTTTATAAATGTAATGACCAACCTATAGCTAGTCATTGTAATAGCCCTTTATGTAGAACACGTAAGTTTGGTATAGGAGCTAACGGAGGTACGCCTTTGTTTAGTAACCTCACGAAACAAGACAGTGACCCGCCTATATGGTTTCTTGATGTAGAAGGTGGTCGATTAGAGTTAGAGACAGACGATTTGTTAAACCAAAACAGGTTTCAGCGTAAGTGTATGGACGCTCTTAATAAAATACCACCTAAAGTAAAAGAAAACGTGTGGAGACAAATAATACAACAGTTATTAGACGTTATCACAATAGTAGAAGTACCTAAAGAAAGTTCTACGGAAGGTCATTTTATGGAGTTGTTAGAATCTTTTTGTACAGAAAGACCTGCTAGAGAAAGAGATGAGCTATTACTACATAAACCTTGGACAGATAATGGCAAAACGTATTTTAGGTTGTTAGATTTGATGGATTATTTACACAGAAATAATTTTAAAGAATATCAAAGAAACAGATTAACATCTAAACTTAAACAACTTAACGGTGAACCATTCTTTTTCAATATTAAAGGTAAAGGTATTAATGTGTGGCATATAGATGAGTTTAAAGCTCAAGATGAGCCACACGACCTGCCTGATTTTAACGATAATTTATTATGATACATTATATAAAACATTATTTTAAAGACGATGAACCTAGAATAACAGAATGGGATGAACCTAGAGAAAGACAGTTCGAAGGTAAAACTGTAAAAGGCAGACCTAC
>Ga0209337_1000981_pt1 | contig 22245 bp, 27 predicted proteins | sample LinPmetageLP53_FD_184044 | JGI IMG/M metagenome (GOLD analysis project Ga0209337, IMG submission 184044) | Marine viral communities from the Pacific Ocean - LP-53 (SPAdes) (version 2) | ecosystem: Environmental > Aquatic > Marine > Oceanic | place: Pacific Ocean | collected 2010-02-08 | reverse complement strand
ATAGCGTGGGTTGCTATGATATCTATGGTTGGTTTTGCCTTGCTCCCGTTGCTCCCATTCATTTCAGAGGCTCGACTTAGCACACTAGCCTCGCTGTCCGATATGCTTTTTCTTTCACAAGCTTCGATCATAGGTCTATATTTTGGGGCCACTGCGTACATGGCCCGTAAGTAAAATGATTTTCGAGTCTATCGCCGCAGTAACGGCGGCTATCAGCGGCATTAACAGTTTAGTGAGCGCGGTCAAAGAGGGTAACGCGAACGTAAATTCTATTTTGGACAGAATGACTGGGATCCAAGATGGGATGAATAAGTTGGAGCTTGAGAAGCGCGAAAGCGTGACTCAACCGTTGACCCCCCAAGAAGCAATGAAGCTTGCTTGGGCGCGTCAGAGTATCGACAGGTACAACGAAGAGCTTCGCATGATCTGCCACATGAGCAATGAAGGGCAGAAATTTTGGGACGCGTACCAGAATGCTTTGCAAGAATCTCGGAATGCCCATGCAGCCTCAATCAAGGCCGCTATTGCTAAAAAGAAAGCTCGTAAACAATTACTGCATGACATTTTTTTATATACTATTGTCGGTGTGGTAGGGCTACTGGTTGCTGGTATAGTTATCACGATGATTATTTTGGCCTTTGGAGCGTGAGGATGGAAACACATTCGATACCCCCCGTAACTCAAACGACTTGGAAACAAGTGGCCGTTCAGAAATATGAAAGAATGCAGAGCGCAGCGGAAGGGGAACCTGTTAAAGAATTAATTAAGACTGTTAGCCCAACGCTTTATATTTCAAAGAATGGGAAGGTTGAGATCCAAGTTACTGGGTCAACTCAAACAATTAGTTTATTAGCATAGAGAATTATTATGGGTTTATATTCAAACATTCATGCAAAGCGCAAAAGAATACAAAAAGGTTCAAAGGAAACTATGCGGAAACCAGGGTCAAAGGGGGCTCCTACAGCTAAAGCTTTTTCTAATGCAAAAAAAACAACTAAAAAGAAAAAATAATGGCTCATGAGACTAGAAAAAATAATCTGTTAAAGAAACATAATCTTGCAGGGGTGAACAAGCCTAAGCGCACCCCCAGCCATAAGACTAAATCCCACATGGTTTTGGCCCAAGACGGCCACACCTTAAAATTAATACGTTTTGGACAGCAGGGTGTCTCTACTGCGGGTAAGCCGAAGGCGGGAGAGTCAGCTAAGCAGAAGGCCCGTCGTAAGAGTTTCAAAGCCCGTCATGGAAAAAACATTGCTAAAGGAAAAATGTCAGCGGCTTATTGGGCAAATAAGGAAAAATGGTAATGTGGCAGATTAGCGCAGGATTAGGGTTAGCTTTAGCACTTACGTTAGGTGCCTTTAAGATGTATCACGACAAAAAAGAAGCTGAGACAAAGGCGTTTTATCTCCAGCTAGAACAGTCAATTCAGAATCAAAAAACCCTTGAAGGGACTATTGAATCACAAAACGAAGACCTTCAACGAACTTTGGCTAACCATGAATTGGTTGTTGGACAAATTGAACGGCTGTCAAAAGAAAACATGGCAGCACAAAACGAAGTGATACGCATCAAAAAAACATTTGCTAGGCACGACTTAAACGTTCTATCTATTCGGAAGCCAAAACTTATTGAGAAAATCATAAACCGTGGGACGGGAGATGTGTTAAATGACCTTAAAACCATTACGAATCCAAACCAATTTGATGAAGTTGGCCCTCCTATTCTCACTTCTTCTGGTTAGCGGTTGTGCTGTTTTTGGTGGCGGTAAAGACATCCCAGTGGTTAAGCCAATAGAGGTGATAACTATTGCAAAGAGAGCCCCTGTTTACCACCCGCCATTACCTAGCGCGATAGAAGGATACCCAGTTCAGTGGACCGTGCTTAACCCACAGCTAATGGAGGAGTATCTTGCCGACCTTGAGCAAGGGAACGCGCCAACTAATGTGTGGTATTCTTTGACCACAAAAGGGTATGAAAATCTTAGCAATAACATGGCAGATATTAAAAGATATTTACGCCAAATCTTATCAATAGTAGATTATTACAAGAAATCCGATAAGACTACAGAAGAGGAATAATGGTATGCTATTAGATGATTTTATTTTTGTTGAGCTAAGACTGTAATGGCAGATACAGAAGACGATAAAAGTGCAATAGAAAAAGCAAGTGAACAAAAGGTTTTAGATGCTTTGAGTGCGTTTACTCCAGGCATGAGTGAATATGACAAGATGCTTGCGGCCCAAGGTTATGGCATTGATGGGCCTCCTGTAGACTACAATATGCCTGGTGGATCTAAAGGAACGGGATACTCTTTGCTGGCTGGTCAGCCATACGCTAATTACGACCCAAGATTTTTTGCAACTCCGGGTGGCATTGGATCCCCAGATATTCCAAATATTCCTGGTGATGCGGGAGTAATAACCACAGACACCCCTACTGAAGAAGAAATACCTAATTATCCTAGAATTCCAATTATTGATGGGATGCCAATCAATTATACCAGGCAAGAACTTTTTGATATGTTTGGTAATGTTTTAACAGATCGTGAGTTTAAAGGAGATAGTGATTCATCTGGATCCTCTCGATATTCTCAAGATGGCAAAGCCGATGGTGGTATTGGGAAACTTTGGGAAAACATAAGAAACCCTGATGTGAATATGCGCGGTCAGCCTATGGACCCAGCGTATAAAGATTTTAATGTTAGAGATAGAATGTTTGATAACCCACAAGGTCCAAATCTTGTAGGTAATATTATTACTGCGTTAACTCCGTTTAGCGCAGTGCCTGGATTAAACGACATGATTTCAAAAGCCGTGGGGGGTGGCATTGGTGCGCTAGTTGCTTTAGGTAAAAAAATTCCAGTAATTGGCGATGCTATAGTTAAACCTATTAGTGATTTCATGGGTAAGGCTGGCGAGTTTTTAAATCCAAAATTTGGAGAAGGATCTTCTAGTATTCCTTCTATGATAAAGAATTTAACAGAGTATTCGGCAGATGCGGTAGCTCCTAACCGACCTGGATACCTCATGAGAAAGACTAATGAGGCTGGGGAAAAAACTCACGGTTTAAAAACTTTACTTAATAGGATGGCTGATAAGACCGCAGAAGGCCGACCTAATATTTTCATGAGAGAATATGACGAAGACACTGGAAAGTTAACTGGCGATAACATAGTACAAAAAATATTAGGTCTTCCTGGCCAAGGAATAGATGCATTAAGAGACAAGATGTCTATAAATAAAAAAGAAGTTAGTGATGAAATGCTTAAAGACAACAGTTGGCGTGGTGCAGAGAATCCTGAATCGAAAGAAACATTCACATTTAGAGGTGATGAAGATGATAAAAAATATGCTCTTCAAAAAGAAGAATTTTCTAAAAATGTTGGCGCACAAATTGATCGTATGATTTTAGAAGAAATAGAAAGAACAAATAAAATTAGAGAGCAAGGATTTGATCGATTAGATTCTTTCAGAGATGACCCAAGCGGATTGAATACAGGTCTTATGGGTGGAAGAAGCCAAGATCCTTTTGCTGGAGGTAAATCCCCAAGTGGTTCAAAAAGATTTGGTGGGCTAAGTCCAGCATTTAACTCTATGGTTTTTGACCTTATTGGTGGTGCTGTTGACAAAGCACAAGATCCATTTTTATTGGCGCTTCAAGAAGCAACAAAAAGAGGAATGACTGTTCCAGAATATGCTGCATTTTTAAAAGACAAAGCCAACAAAGAAAACATGGCTAATGGCGGATTGATGTATCTTTCTAATGGCGGGTATCCGAGAATGAATGGGCAGATATCTGGGCCAGGCACTGAAAGATCTGATGACATTCCCGCCATGTTAAGCGATGGAGAATTCGTTACTAATGCAGCAGCGTTAAGGGGTATTGGCCAGATGGCTGGTGCGCCAAAAAACAACAAAGAAGAGCAGAGGCGGTTAGGAGCAAGAGAGATGTATAAACTTCAAAGGAAAGGCATGAATGCCTCGGGAGCCGTGTAATGGGAGCGCTTGATACAGAAACAGTAACTGTAGACACCAGTGGCAGCGCAGTACCTTTACCCAAGTTTGACCAAACAACAAGGGCTCCGTGGATAGAAGCGATTGCCCGAAACTTAGGCACCTCTTATTTTGGAAGCCCTACTCAGGGCGGCATGATGTCTCAGCCTATCCCTATTCCTATGCAGCAAATTGCTGGTCTTTCTCCTCAAGAGATTCAAGCAAGAAATTTAGCGGGTGGATTAGGTGGTTTTGGTGGCCAGTTAAATGAAGCTCAAAGAATGTATCGCCAAGGTTCTCGACAATTTAATCCTAACGAAGCCAGACCCTATATGGATCAAGGCGCAAGAAATCTTTATGGCGGAAGTTATGGACAGGCAGATGTTGGATTTGGCGGCGGTCGAGGGTATGTAGATCCTAGAGCTTCTTCATATATAGGTGGCGGTCAAGGACAGTTTGGTGGTGGCTTTGATGATCCATCAATAAGAGGTATGTACGGTCAGAGCACTCAAGGATTTAACCCGCAATCAACTCAAAACTACATGAATCCTTATGAAGATTCTGTGGTTCAACAAACCATGAGGGATATTAGAGAGAGCGGGGCCAAGTCAGATATAGGGAGAAGAGGTGCTGAAATTGGATCCGGTGCTTTTGGTGGGTCAAGGTCTAGATTACAACAAGGCGAGTCCGATAGATCGTTAAACAGGGGATTGATGGACGCGGTAGGCGGCATTAGATCTCAAGGTTATCAACAAGCACAGCAATCTGCTATGGGTGAGTTTGGCAGACAGCAAGACGCTAGAGCTAGAGCGGCTCAAGGTATGGGCCAATATGGAAGACAAGGCCAACAAATCAGACAATCCGCTTTTGAGGATGCAAGAGGAAGGTCTTTGCAAGGCGGTCAGTTGTACGGTAGTCAAGGAGTGCAAGGCCGACAGATTGCTCAAAGCGCGTTTGAAGACGCACAACGCAGAAGACAACAAGCTGCGTCTGGGATGGGTGGGCTTTCTTCGGATGCATTTAATCAAGCGTTAAATGCTTATCAAACAGGAACGGCTAACCAAAGAGCAGGTGCTGGTGGTATTTCTGGTTTGGGTCAGCAAGGGTTTGATATGTTGAGTAATCAGATAGGAACTTTAGGCAACCTTGGATCTATAGGTAGAGGCATACAGCAAAAAGGATTTGATTCTCAATACACTGCCGCTAAACAAATGGCAGATGAACCTTACATGAGATTAAAAAGAGGACAGGATTTGCTGGGCGGTATCGCGCCATATGGTGCAACTATTCAGCAAGGTTATGGAAGTCAGCAAGGGTCCAAAGGTTTTTATCAAGACCCATCTAGCTTTATGAAAGGGCTTGGTGGTATTGGTGAGTTTATGGCTTTGTTTAGAGATTGATTATGAATGAATACATGAATCGACCGATGTTTCAAACACCTCAGACAAGAAATGGTAGTGGGATGATGGCTGGTGTGGCTCCAATTAATATGGAGGAAGGTGGGTTAATGGATTGGTTTTCTGATACTGCTGAAGAATACAATCCGTTCCCTGATGGGTTTTTCACTGCTTCAAGAACTGAGGAGGGATCAGGGATAACCTTGAGGGATATTACAGACGCTTTACTTGTAGACCCTGAAGATCCTATTGATGTGGCATTAGCCACTGCAACCGCTGGACTAATGGCAAGTGGCATAGGTGCTCCAGGTGCTCTTGTGGCACAGCTTGCAAGGATGGGATATAAAGGTAAAAAAGTTTATGACATGGTAGACAAGGCTGTATCAACAGTGGTTCCAGTATTGTCTAAAACTGCTGAAGGCGGTCAAAATCTTAAAAGTTTATTAAAAAATCAATCTAAAATTGACTTAGCAAGAATCCCTGCTGTCGTTACTAACGATCCAGTATTTGGTTTGGCAGATGAAAAAAGAACATGGGATGATGCCTCAGACTTTATTTTTGAAGATATCAATCCATTCTATGATGAAGACGAGGCGGAATTGGTTTTGGAGGAAGAGGGCGGCATTGCAAGTTTGCCAGAAGTTTATGAAGACTACGTTCCTCCTATAGATCCTGAAGTCCTAATGAAATCTGATGAAGATTTAATTGCTGAAATGCTTCCTCCTCCATCACCTACAGAGGAAACCGTTTATGAAGGCATTGAATCATTAGTCCCTAGCAAACGAAAAAGAAAAGACAGGCTGTCTCGAGATACTAGATGGTTCCCAGGCAAAAAAATACTAAGAGGAATTAGAGAGCTTGGTGATGATGAGCGTTGGCTTGCGGCCAATGGTGGGCTAGCTACACCTCAACGCTTTGCTGTAGGTGGTATTGCAAAGATTACAGCCAAGTACGGTCCTGAAATTGGCAACATGTTAAAGAAAGTTGCTGATCAGTTTGGAGAAAACTCTGATCGATTCAAGTCTGTTCTTAAAGGGGTAACTGGTGATGCTCAAACTAAAACGATACCTAAGCTAACTGCTGAAACACTAGGCATATCAAGCAAGGCGACAAAAAAACAAAGAGAAGCAGCGGCCAAACTCAAGAAGACTAAAGAGAAAGCAGAAGCCAAAGCAAAGAAAGCAGAGGCTAAGAAAGTAAAAGATGAAGAGGTGCTTTCTCCTGTAGAGCCAGAGTTAAAGCCAGGAATGCTGGCAAAAATAGGAAGAAATAAATGGAAGACTGCTGGGGGGACAATTGTTGGTGCTGGTTCATTAGCTGGTTTGGGTTATGCGCTTCTAAGTGATGATGAAGAAGCGCCAGCAGAAGAAGTCGTAGAGGAAAAGATGACTGTTACTGAACAGGTTGATGAGCCTAGACAGTGGAGAGATATCCTTACTAATCTTGGTGATCTCCCTGGGGAATTCCGTGACACGATCGTTAACTCAATGGATAGAATCAAAGAAGATCCAACCTATAGAAGAGCTATGCTGTCAGCCTTTAGAGCAATGAGTTCTCCTCGAGAAGGATATGTTCCATTTAATAGTTTGAGTGAAGCCGTTAATGCTTACTACAACGAGATGGATACAATCGAAGCAAGCAAGAGTGAGTTTGAATTAACTAAAGAAGCTCTTGCTGAAGCATACCCAAATCTTACTGAAGCAGAATTATCTAAAATGGCATTAGGAAAAAGCAAACAAGACTGGAAAAACAATCAGTTATCTTTATTTATAGAAAGTAATCCTGGAATCAGTCCTTTTGAAGATACAATATTTATTGATCCAGATGAGGAAGAATTAGGCAAGATAAGTCAATACGATTTAATTTCTCAATCAGCAGAAGAAATGGAGAGGCAAGGAATAATTTAAATTATGCAGGTTACCTTAGCATCAGGTCGTGTTGTTGATATTGGTGATCGAGATCCTCAAGAGTTTTTTAATTCTCTAAATAAAAGATCTATGGGGGGAAAGTCAAAAGACTCTACTTCTGGGTTGGATTCTTTAGGTGAGTTTTTTTTAAAAGGCCCAGCGGCTGGTCTAATAAAAACAACTGAAGGACTTGCTACTTTAGCAGCCACCCCCCTTGAATCTATTTTAGACGATCCTGGGTTGGTTGATAGAACCAGAAAATTTTACGACAAGATAACGCCAGAAATAAACACCGGCATGGGAAAGTTCTCAGAAATGCTGGTTCAGTTTGCAATACCTGGGAGTATCGCAGCTAAGATGGCAAAAGCTCGAGGGCTTGGAACACTTGGTCAGGCTGGAGCAGTAACTGCCGCTGACTTTGCAGTAGCTACTCATGACATAGAATCTATGGCAAGCACCTTCTTCGATATCAATGCTTTAAAACCAACTGACACAGAAGACCTCGAAGGTATTGAAAAAGTATCAGCAGAGTTGGGTAATCGTTTGAAAGTCGCAGGAGAAGGCGCGGCTTTGATCCTTGGGTTACCACCATTACTTAAAGGTGTTGGTGCTGTTGGTGGTGTTGGAATGACGGCATTGGCTAAAACAGATCTTGCTAAAAATATAGCTCAATCGAATGTTCTTAAAGGATTAAGAGAGATGAACTCACCATTAGGTGGGTTACAAAAATCAGATGACTTAACTCGTCCTGGTAAAATAAGAAAGCTTTGGAATAAATACATGACGTTTCAAGGAGAGGCTCCTGCTCGAGCAGTGGCAGAAGCAAAAGCTTCTCAGCTTTTTGAGGCTAACTTAGTAGACAATCAGCTTGCTAAAAGTTTTGATGAAATACATAGAGGTTTTAAAATCCTGTCTAGATCAGGATCAACCAACAATACTTTAAACGATGAAGCCATTGACGCTTTAAACAATAGTTTGTTTAACAAAACAGATACCGTAAGAGAGAATGGATTAAACGCTCTTAAACAACTGGATAAAAAAATCGGAAGTTTGTACAAGGTTTATGACACTAAGCGCGTTAGTTTGTTTGATGCCGCAACAAATATTAAAAAGCAAATCAAAGAACAATCCATGACGCTTACAGATGAAACAAAACTCAAGCTAATAGGTGACGATGAGTTCTATAAAAACCTAAGAGAAACTATTAATGGTCAAATGGAATATTATGGTACGAGAACTTATCGATCTTTACGAGATCCTGATTACATTCCTACGCTAGAAAAAACGCAAGCAGCGAAAGACGAACTAAAAACCTTACTCCTTAATGAAGGAAGAACGGTTGGATCCGAATTAACATCAGAGATTAATGTAACTCTAAAGAACATGCTGTCTAGGAAAAACTTTAATTCACAAGGAATGGAAACCAGAATGCAGTTTGATGAGGATGTTCTGTACGCTGCAGCTCAAGGCCCTTTAAAGGGTAAAAAACTTGATAACCTTCCTGCCATTAGAGAGTTTCTAGGAGAGTACACAGGTGATTCTTTAGTAAGATCCAAAAAGAAAGACGGTACTTACTACACAACCAATCGGCCTTTAGATGAGAGAAAGGAAGGGTTGCTTACTAAGGTTCAAGAAACAATTGAAGGCCAGTCTAAGATCATTACTAAAGGAAGATACTTTAAACGCATCGATGATTTTAACAATGCACTTCCAGCTAATAGTAAATTTCTAAAAAACGCAGATGAGATTGGTGATGATCTGTCTGACTGGGCTCAAATAGGAAGTGACTCTAAAGGAGACAAGTTAAAGTATGGTGGTCTTAATGGTAAGTGGGCTAGAGCAGAACATGTCAGGGCCTTCCAAGACATCCCTGGAATCTTTGATAGCCTAGCTCAAAATAAATTCTACGCCACCCTGCTAGGTGTAAAGGGAATATCTCAGATGGCTAAGACAGTGTATAGCCCAATCACTCAGATACGAAACGCAACGACCGCTTCTTTCTTTGCATTGGCCAATGGTAACTTTGGAAAGCGAGAAAATTTAATTGATTCAGCTAGACTTGTTTTTAATAACAGCTTTGATAAGTACAGGCTGTCAGAGAAATCAGGTATCACAGGCCCGTCATCTGGATTAAACAAGATAGAGTTAGATAAAGAGTTTAATGATTTTATTGAACTAGGAATAGTTGACAGCGGTGCGAGGAAAGGTGAGTGGGAAGATCTTATTAAAGATGCAGGAAATTCTTATATTGGTAATTCAAAAGGGTTGAGTAAAAAAATAATCGATCTTGCATCTAGTAGAAAAAGCACGTTTGCTAACAAGCTGTATCAAGGCTCAGATGATATGTGGAAAATCTACAGCTATAAGATGGAAAAAGGTAGGCTAGAAGGAGTATTAAAAGCAGACCCCAACGCTAAAATTCCAGCAACTGATGTTAGGAATATTACCGACTTTGGTTTGGATGTTGATGTCCGACAGCTTGATGATGAGGCTAAAGAGTTATTCCTCAAGCGAGAATCGGCGGCGATTGTTAAGGACACGGTGCCTAACTATTCTCGCGTACCATTACTAGTTCAAAACATTAGACGGATACCTGTAGTCGGAAACTTTATTGCGTTTCCTGCTGAAATTCTGCGTACTGGATCCAACATACTGGGAAGGGCTGTTAAAGAACTATCAAGTGAGTCTGCTGCTGTTCGTTCTATTGGTATGAGGCGGTTGGTTGGACTAAGTACGGTCACCGTAGGATTAAATAATGGGTTGTATGGCGTTGGTCTAGCATTAACCGGAGTTGATAACGAACAGGTCAATGCATACAAGCGCTCTTTTGCAGCGCCTTGGGACCGCAACAGCGTATTGATTCCTGTTGGTTCAGATAAAGATGGAAACATTACTGAGCTTTATAACTTCTCATACACCAATCCATATGATTATTTAAAGAGACCCACTACTGCTTTGTGGAATGCTGTAAATAATGGCATTACCTCTGAGCAAGAATTGACTGAAATAATATTGAATGCTTTGACTGATGCCTCTGGCGAATTCTTCACGCCATTCTTTGGCGAGGCTATGGTGGCTGAAAAAACATTAGATATTGTAAGGAATAGGACTCAATTTGATCGTCCTATTGTCAATGAAGCAGATCCGTTCAATCTTAAATTTGCTAAACGATTTTCTCATATTGCAGAATCATTAACTCCTGGTGTGTCACCTGGAGAATTCTCCGCCAGTACTGACTCGGTTCTTTCTGGAAGTGGGATACCATTGCTTGAGTACATTGACTTCAACTTTAAAGATTTCCCAAAGTCTGTTGGTCTTGCGGTTGGAATGGATCCAAACACCATGAGAAATAGAAGAGGGGAAAGATTAAATACCGCAGGGACTTTTGCTGAATCATTAAGCGGCCTAAAGGTATTAAAGCCTCAACTTGAAAACACTCTTTACTATCGAGGGGTTGAAGCTTCAGACAATGTCAGGCAAGCGGCAAGAATATTTAACTCGGTGGCTAGAAACAGAAATGTTAAGAGCGCAGAAGACATTACCAAAGCTTATGTAGTAAGTAATGAGCAAAGGTTTAAATCTTTAAGAGATTTATCTATGGCTATAGAAGATGCTAGAAGTCTTGGTCTATCTGAGAATGAGATTTCTGCACCTCTTAAAAGAGCAAAGACTCCTAAATACAAAGAGGTGATGAATGGTAGGTTCGTTCCTTTCTTCCCTTCAAAAGAAACAATATTACAAGCTCAAAAAGAGACGGATACTAAGGCTGCAAATCCAATAGACATGAGAATGATAACGCGAGAAGCAACAATGTCATTTGGAGAAAGGCTACCAGTAAGTTCTCCAGCCACACAGACGGGGATTCTTTTTGATCAAGATGAAAAATTTTCCTCTTTGTTCGGCGCACCTAAACTGACAAGCCAACCAGGGATTAGTTCTTTGTTTAAGAAAAACCAATCTAATGATGCGCTAAGACAGGTCGAATTAAATAAATTAATGGGCATTGTTTAGTAATGCCGAGAAGGTCCAAGTACAAAGCCATCAAGGTTGAGTACGATGGCATTGTCTTTGATTCCAAACTAGAAGGGGCTCGATACAAGATACTTAAAGCTTTGGAAGGCGCAGGAGAAATTACTGACCTGGAAATACAAACTCCTTACGAATGCTGGGTAGAGGGTAAGAGGATATGCAAATACATTGCTGACTTCCGATATAAGTTAGACGGCGAGACTGTAGTAGAGGATACCAAGGGCGTAATCACTCAAGTCTTTTCTCTCAAGAAAAAATTAGTTGAAGCCCTATACCCTGGCACGGTAATACTAATAGTAAAAAACCCAAGAGCAGATGTAAGGCCAGCGAAGGTCGCTTAGAATGGGACGATTGATTCATCCATAGTCTCTACATAAGTTCCATCAAATTCATTTTTAATTGGCTCCATAGTATCAATCATTTCCAAATCAAAGCCTGTCTTGGATAGCTCTCTCATCTCACAACTACTGTACTTGTACTCTCCTCGCTTACTAGATACCACGTTGAATATCTTCATTATCCCTACTCGATAAACCATCTTATCCTCAGTGCTTTCATCAGGTAAATGATCAGCATTAACTAAAGCTGGTATCCACAAATGCTCATCACACCCAGCGCGTTGCTCTTCAAAAGTTAACGCTTTCTTTTTACGGGAGCAATACCAAACAGCACCATGACTTTCTACAACAGGATTTGAATTTATACAATTTCGACAGTTAACAGATTGTGGTAAGCGTCTTTTAAAATAAACGTCCTGGTACGCAGAGCTTTCATTCTTCATTCGCCAGTCACTTTCCGACCTCGATGGCGGGGGTGGAGACTCGCTACATATGATTCTCTTGGCTTTTTCTTGGGCTTGTTCCCAGATCTCTGGCTCAAACTCAATGATCTCTGTGTAAATCTCGCTGGTATTTTTATTTACCACTACTACTAAAGCGTGTGTTAAGCTGAAAGCACCCATGTAACAATGGATTTGCCAACGATAAGTTTCGCTCCAAGCCCCATAATCCCCCTCCTTTTGGAGCTGTTTAAAACGCTTATCGTTGGCACTTTTTACCTCCAACAACACAATCGTTTCTTCATTGGGCTCAGGGAATACACCCTTCAACAATCCATCACAAGATCCAGCAAAGTGCCCACCAAGAAGTGACGCGCTAAACTGATTGCCGTCTTGGTCTTCAGCGGCTACAGACATTACCTTGGTGCGCTTAATATCATCGACCACTTGATCTTCAATCCTATTCCCCAGGTTAAACAATCTAAGCATGCGGCCTTCAAAGCTAGAGTTAAGGCAGTGCCTAAAGCTTAACCATAGCTTGCGCTCATCGTCATCACCCACCCCACTCATACCAAAATGCCCTCGGTATCGAGTCTCTAACTCTACAATCTTCTCATCGATCTGTTCAAAAATTTGCGTTGATAACATTCCAGTATTTCCCCTCTTTTCTAACTACGATGTCTTGAATCAAATCAAATGCACCATTGTTTATTTCATCTACCGCATCTTCTATGGTATTAGGGCACGATAATTTATTGCTTAATTTTCCCCACTTCATCTCAGCAGCAAGACCTGCTTTTCCAGACATGCCAATCATAAGAGACATACTGTATGGGTAATAGGTATCGTGCGTCAAAAACTTAACCTTGCAGTACGGATTACCGTTAGCTGAGACCGCAAATTCAGCAGAGATATTACTTACTACTTTGACCTGCTCCTTTGTATCAGCTTCCTGCATCTCATCTGACAGGACATAACCTTCAGCCGCCTCATTGGCCGCGGCTACATCTTTATCAACCAATCCAGTTCCTTCAGCCTGTGCAGGTTCTTCTTCAACCTTACTTGGCCTAGGCTCACCACACTCAAAACAAATCTTTTCATCCCAGTCATTCACACCCAGGCAGGAGTCACATATCCAAACCTTGTCATCAGTTTCATCTCTATTATTCTTTGGCTTGGCTCGATCGATACAGCCATGACGCTTCATGTTCTCACCGTAATCCAGAAGTAGACAGTCTTGCTTGTCTCCCCAGGTACGCATGCCACGCCCACATATCTGAACATACAGCCCCAAAGATTTAGTAGGGCGTAATACGGCGATACAATCTGTGCGAGGAGCGTCCCATCCTTCAGTAAGCACGGCTACATTACACAAAGCATTGATCTCTCCTGACTCAAAATCCTTGAGTATTTGTACTCTTTCTTTGTTTGGAGTCTCGGCTGTAATCGCAGCGGCCTTGATACCGCTTTTCTTTAGATACATGCACATCTTGTATGCATGAGCGACAGTGACACAAAAGAATACTGAACTGGTCCTTCCTTTACTGAAAGCTTTGTCTATCCAGTCATCAATGATCTGGACTATGGTGCTATCCTCCATAGCAATCACCTCGAGGTCTGCCTCTCGGTAGTCACCGCCTTTGAATTTTACTCGAGCAGTGGATGCATCGATGATGGCGCTGTCTGCTACTGCAAACGCAGATAACCTACATAAATAATTCTGCTCAATGAGATCTGGAATGGTAACCTGGTGAGCAACACCACCGAAGTAGTATTCATCATCCATACCATAGATCATTCCTTGGCCCATGCGGTAAGGAGTTGCAGTCACACCCATTACATAAGGATCACCAATCTCTTGCAGATGGCTAAGTATCTTTCGATACCTGCTGTTTTTATCTGGACCTACATGGTGGGCCTCATCAACTACAACCAAATCAAATGGTTCGCATGTATGTAGCCGTTTCTTTGAAGCCAGTGTATCTCTGCTGGCAATCACAATAGGCGCTGTTGCATCAAACTTTTTTAGACCAGCAGCCATAATACTGTAAGGAGCGCATGGCCAGACACTAAGTAATTTGTCTCGGGCCTGACTAATCAATTCTTGACGATGAGCCAGTATTAAAAATCTTTTATTAGGATTCATCTTAAATAATTTTTGAATCAGAGTAGCAAAAACTACGGTCTTACCTGATCCAGTTGGCAATACAAGTAATGGCGGAGAAGTTTGTGTTCCAAACCAATGCTTGATGCCATCAATGGACTGTTCTTGGTACTCTCTTAGCTTCATTTATCTCTTCCTTAGCAAGCTTTGTATAAACATCGTGCCAGTAATCAATCGCCCAAAGGCTAAGATTTGGTCGTTGTATAATCTTTAATACCGCTTCCATCTTTCTTTTATAGTTCATATTTTTTCTCAACAATCTTTACAATATTTTCAGGTAGGATGCGGCCGACAAAATAATCGACCACACCCTGGTTAGCATCAAAAAAACTCTGCCGAAATTCTTTTGAGCCAACCCTGAAAACAACTATTACTTCGACCATGAAGCATTGAATTGAGCGTTGCCAGCAGCGATATTAGGTTGCTCCGTAGGTTGCCCAGGCTGCATGTCTTGCTGCATAGGCTGCTGTACTTGCTGTTGAACAGGTTGCTGAACTTGCTGTTGAACTTGCTGTTGAACAGGCTGTTGAACCGGAGCCGCTTGTGGCGTTAAGAAGGTCTTAATCTTTGGCTTGTCTGCGAAGCCATTGTTCCCTCCCTTCATGTGAACATTAGCCTGGAATCTACGATTCATGGCGCTGTTAATCAGAGGCACGTTAAGCTCTTGGTCACCAGACAGTCCGGTTGCAACGATCCAAGACTTGAGTATCCCGTAAGCAACTGGCTGACCTTTGACATAATTGTCCCAAATCTTACGGCCACTGAAGCTAGGTCCAACAATTGTGAACTCTAATACGAGCATCTCACTTCCTTTAGAGGAGAGTTTCTCTGTATATCCACTAGCTTCTAAAGTGTATTCGCCCTCTGGGATTGGTGAGAAATCACCGCTCGTATCTTCTATTTGTGATAAATTTACTTGTTGATCAAAAAAACTCATGCTGTGGCCTCCTTAGCCAATGGTTGTTGAGAGTTAATTTTAGCTGAAAGCGCGTTGGTGTAATGCGTGTAGAAAGAATTCCAATTGAAATCAATTTTATCTGGTAACTCAATACGCGACTTAGCGTCATAAGCAGCAGCAAACTTTGTGAAGAGTGCGCGGTTACCGAATGAGACTGCTCTCGTTTTGTTTGTCCCTTCCTTGACCGTGTTGATCTCGTAAGAAGCAAAAAAATTAAAATCAACCCAATCTTTAATCACGGCGTTAACACCTTTAGGGCAACGCATAGTCCACCTGTCGTATGGTTCACGCTCTGGATCATTGAATGTCTTCTCCTGTACATGAGACAGAAGAATCACATTGATCCCTTTGCGAATACAAGCATCAAATCCATTAAGCAAATGAATCCAATACTCTTTCTCAGCGGTAAAGCCTTTACCAAAACCTGGTGTCTCTATGCTTTTCCAACCGTTCTCCGCGCAAGCATGTTGCTGGCAGAGGGTTGAAGCTTTATCCGTAGTGTCCAAGACAACAGTCTTATAGCTATGTTCTTCATTCGCTATAACCTCTACGCAATCTAGGATTTCATTCCAGGTGTTACATAGTGGGAACCTTGGCACATCGATAAACGACAAGCCGTCTTCTGCCTGGATAAATATAGGTGCTTCTGCACCAGCGCCGAAGGTGCTCTTGCCAGAGCCATCAGTGCCTTGGATATTCATCCTTACTACAGGCACAGAGATTTGATCTCGGTTTTCAACCTGATTCAATAGGGACATTAGTCCTCCTTATTAGTTTTACTTTTAGACCTTGCCACAGTTTTTTTACCAAACGTAACTGACCTAGCTCGGTTAAACTTAAAAGCCATCGTTGGGTTTTCAATTGCCCAAGACTTCCAAGCCGAGTTATCAACTTTGTATGACGTTAATTGTGTGACAAATGGAGGCCAGTCAGCCCGAGGAATGGATTCAAGTATCAAATCCAGATCAGCTTGATCCCACTCAACTTTTTTGGGAATAGAATAAGTGAGGCCGTCCGAAGTTTTTGAACCACCCGTATTGGACAAAGGGTTCAAATAAGTTGAGGCATGCTTTGTTTGAAGAATTTTATTCTTTAAACTAGCAATCGTATCCTCAATAACTACTTTACTTTTTTCAGCTTCCGATAACTGCGAAACCAAAGACTCGATTTCTTCGATCATATTAGACTCCTTTACTAACCATCTACCAACCATCCACAACCAGATTCTGGACTATACAAATAATATGTCAACCCCTTACAAGAAAAAATTTACAGTTACAATATTTGTATGATAGGCTTCTGGATGTTAAGAAAAAGGAATGTTGATGTCTAATGAGTTAAAAATAAAGGCAGCACAAGGATGAATAAGATGACGTTAGCAGATTGGATATGGGGGTTAGGTGATGATGAGGTAGCCAGGAGAACAGGCAAGCCTCGAGGATCTATTAGTCAGTATCGTTTACTGAACAGATCTCCTAGTGTTAAATTAGCGAAGCTGTTTATGCATGTGTCGGATGGGAAGTTGAACTGGGAGTCTATATACGGTCCAGCCAACGAGCTTCATAGCACCATTGCAATCCCAGCAGACAGGTCGATGACTAAGAGTAGGCCACTCGAAAAAAGGAAGGGCGTACCAGCAAAAGCAAAAGGATAGTGTTATGGGTTTTAATCTGCCGATTCAAGATGAGGGTGAGGTATCACCTGAAGCCAAGGAAGAGTTACTTTTTTATCTGTGGGAGCACGGCTTCCACTTAATCCCTTGTGGGTCACCATCAGAGGTTGTCCCTCAGTACTTTCGGTCTCGCCACCCATTTGATTCTGAGCAAGAGCTACAGTCTCGATGGGCTAAGACCCCGCGGGTCAAGTGGGAGCATTACCAAAGAATACAGCCATCTCACGATGAGATCGAACACTGGCACAAACAATACCCTCAAGCGAACTGGGCTGCGATCACAGGGATTAACTTCGTGGTGGTTGATGCTGACAGTGATGAGAGTGTTGCGTGGGTAGATGGCGGTGCAATCAGCCGTACTCCAATCAAGCAGACAACTCCTCGGGGAGGCGCTCACTACCTGTACTCCGTGGGGAATTCTTTGGTCAGGAATAGTGCTGGCAAGAACAAGCTGGATGTCAGGGGAAATGGTGGTTACGCCATGATCGTGCCTAGCTATGGGTATCGATGGGATATGGATACCGCATACCACATGGATGGGATGGAAGATCTTCCCGTTCTTGGAGAGACCGACCTAAAAGCCATCCATGAGTTTAATTCAGGAGGTAAGGTCGAGAACTTAGTTAGAGATAAACTCACTGAGGATCCGGTTGACCCTGGCTCGAGGAACGATACCTTGGCAAGGCTGATAGGCAAGTGGGTGAAGGAAGGCTGGGGTATGCGTGAGGTCATTATCAAAGCGCAAGACTGGAATCAAACCTGTTTCCCCCCAATGGATCTAATGGAAGTTACTAGAACGGTAATCAGCATTACCTCTGGGCACATCAAACGACACCCTGAAGACGTTGACTCAGGCATTATGAGTTGGGAGACCTCTACCTGGGAGTCAGGTCTTACGCAGGATTTGAAGGAGATCCAGTCTCAAGAAGATCCCATTGAGGTTATAGATCAGCCCGAACAAGGGCCGCTGGGATTAAAACCATTTAGCTCTGATGAGTGGGTGGACCTTGATGACAGCGAGATTGAACTTTACTGGGGTGATAAGTTCATCTTCGAGAACAGTCGGGTGCTGCTGTTGGGTAAGCCAAAGATCGGCAAGAGCAACTGGTTGGGTGCATTCGCGGCTGGGGCCAGCACTGGGACAGACTTCATGGGTGTCCCGTTCAGTCGGCCATTGAAGGTGATGTGGCTACAGGCTGAAATCATTGCCGAGTTTCTCAAGCAGAGGGTGGAGATGTATTACCGGCGATTCGCAGCGAGTGATCACTTGATACCTATGGGCTATGACAACCTGATTGTCACAGGTCGATTGAGAAAGAACCTGATGAGGGATGGAGACATCCAACAGATCTCTGATGAAATCGCATTTCATAACCCAGACATTGTCATGATTGATCCAGTCATCAACTTCTTCGATGGCGAGGAGAACAACAACAGTGAGATTCATAAGCTGCTTGATCGAATAGACATGCTGATCGAGATGAACAGCACCAGCATCATGATCGCACATCATACAGGGAAGGAAAGGGCAGATGATAAAACCTTTATGTCTGCTCGAGGCGGCTCTGCTTTCGCAGGGTGGTTCGATAGCGGTATTAAATTAGCGGGTGAACGGCCTGATGTTTCTTTCTTTTACGAAGCTCGTAATGCGAAAGAGCCTGATGAACACACGGCGCGTTTTGATTTCAATGAGGGTATGTGGAAGATGAATGAGTTCACCTCGCACAATATCCCTAAGCAAGCCAAGAAGACTGAGGAAGATGAGGTTAAGATCGCGCAGATTGTGGCGGGTGCTATGAGCCTGACTACATTCTACAATCGAAACGAACTGGAGATGTTGGCCAGAGAGACACTGAAGAAGTCTCGCATGCCTAATGGTAACAAAGCTTCTCAGAGGGCGGTGAGTCATGTTCAGAAATACATGGGTGATGTGGTCAAGACACATGCGGATCCAGGCAAGGCGGTCTGGCATTACCTGGAAAACAATCCTAATAAAAAACCGTGGGAGATAGAGTGATGGAGTATGGATTCAGAGTCAATGTTGAAGGAAGTTTTCACATGTTGGTTAGTGCTGAAAATGAAGAAGAAGCAGAGCAAAAGCTTAATGCATACTTCGAGGAAAGCAGAAGTGACACTGGCATATGGGGTTGGGAGATAGATAAAGGACCAACCAATAGGTATGAGGATTCAAAGGAGGTTAGGATCATACGGCCTAAAGAGTTTTGATTAAAAATCTCGAGCCAGACAGGAGTCTAAATTGTCTGACCCGAGAAATCCCAAAGCAAAGGATTTTTTAGGTGTCCGAAAATCGGAGTATCCGAACAAGGGAATTATAAAGATAATAATTTAAAATACTACAGGGGATGGACCTTCACAGAGGTATTAAGATGATAATTAAGTATTGGGATCGAGAAAGTAAACAACAGGTAAGGAATTCTGTATCTGCCATTGATGAGGTTTTTAAAGACACTAGAGAGGCGAATCATTACAACAAGAATGGAGTTAGGCGTTACAACCTGCTGGTTGGGCGGTACATTTTTATGCAGGACAATCAGGACCGGAACAAATTTCATGTCCCTGGTGGATCACATGTGACTGAAAGCGAGGTTCATAACTTTTCAAAGAACAATAGTCTGGGTGTGGTTAAGAGAGACTACATCAACAGTTTCTTTAGACGCAGCATTTTCCCATGAATTGGTTTTTTTTTGGAATAAGTTATTACGTTTACCTGAATTATGGGGTGGAATCTGCCGTGATATTCTGGTCTGCCGGTATCATGATCGTGCTACATTTAACTAAGCTTGCACTGGTTTCTGGTGATGAGTAAAAAACATTTAGGAGGTAAAGTTAAAGTAAATTCTAGGTTGGTATCGACTGGCCTGGGTAGGGTCAAAGGGTAGGGTCAAAAAAACGGAGTCGATTGACCCTACCTAGCTGAAACCCCTACTGTGGCGCGGTTTAGGGTAGGGTCAGGTAGGGTCAGACTGACCCACCGTGACCCTTGACCCTACGGTATGCTAAGTGTTTGATTTATAAGGGTGGGTCATAGGGTCAGTAGGGTCACTCTCTAAAGAGAGGTATATAGCTATATAAATATACCCTCTACTTTTACCTCTTTGAGTAGGGAGGTTGGTGGGGGTTGAAAAATAAAAAAAATTTTAAAGGAAAATAAAATGAGTAAAAATAAAACGAAGGATGATGAGAGCAAAGAGCTTGATGATAAGGTCAAGGAGTTCTTGAACCAGGGTGGGGTGATTGAGACAGTGGGCGTATCCCAGAGTGGTGATAGTTTTTACATGAGGAATCGAAAGCAGAGGAAGGTTGTTAACTATTTTGCGAAGACTCAACACAACATGTTTGTTAAACAAAAAATTGATGAATAATAATGTTGAACCTAAAAATAAAATTGGATTAGAATCACGATATGAATACAAGCACTCAACTCTCTGCCGCTCGCGTTGATATTGATCATGAGGATGACATCATAGCTGATGTCGATAAGTACGTTGTTAAACATCAGGTACAACCGCTAAGTGCTAAACAACAAAGGTTTGTTCAGTTGTACGTCTATCAGGACTTGACCAATACTGATTGTGCTCATCGTGCTGGGTACAAACATCCTGGCGTCATTGCATCAAGGATCTTGCATGACCCTCAGTTCAGACATGTTCAAGATAAAATTAAGGATCTTCAGGAATGTGAGCAGAAAAAGTATGAGATTACTTTTGATAAGGTGGCTCGAGATCTTAAAACTATTCGAGATGCGGCGCTTGAGGACGGGAGCTATGGTGCAGCGGTGAATGCGGAGATGGGCAGAGCGAAGCTTGCTGGGCTCATGGTGGATAGGAAAGAGATTAAGCATGGGACTATCGATCAGATGGATCGGGCAGAGGTGGAGTCCAGGTTAAGGCAGTTGATTGAATCGAATCAGCTTGCGCCTGTGTTGCAGTCTCGTATTGAGAAGATGGAGAAGATGGAAGAGGTTGAGGAGAAGGTCGAGGAGGAGGAGGATCAAGGGGAAGAATACTCTTCACCTGATGTTGAGTCAGATGAAGAGTTGGTTGAAGAGGTTGAAGAAGTGGAGGAAGAGATCGAAGACTAGCTGCCAACTGATAGGTGGATAAACTTCTTTTTATCAAGCAGCCCGATGTCAAAGTCCACTTCGTAAAGCGCCTCGATAAATACACCCCAGTATCCACATCGATTGAGCAGTTCAACAGTCGCTTCTTTGACTGAATCAACATCGACCAGGCCATCCTTGATGGTGACTTTTTTAGTTGAGGCGTAGTACACATGCTCCATCTTCATGGTTACTGTGCCGTCAGATGAAATAGACTCAACTTCTTCGTAGTGATTTAGAATTAATCCGTACTCACCGTCTTCAAAGTCACCAATGGCTTGGTACTTAACTAATCCACACAACTCATCTTCGCTCTCGTAGACATGTCCTACGTTGTTGTCATCTAGAGACCAAACGAGATCATCGACTGTGTGTCTGTCGCGGCCAGTTAAGATTGGTTCTCCAGAGATTTGTATTTCTGTCACGCTTATCATGAATCATTCCCCCTGTGTTATGTCTTTGAATTGAGTATCCAGTATCGTGTCTCCCTTATTTAAAATAGGAAGCACCCCTTTTATTATTCGTTCAAGCTTGTCTTGTGCTTCTGCTTCGCTTGTCGATTGAAGCTCTACACAAACTGTTATCCTGTGAAGCTTTACCTTTCCAGGATTTGTTATCTCCATCAAACGAATACGATCTTCTTCATCGATCTTTGCCTCGAGTTTTTCAATCGACATTCCAAGCGCGTCGATGTGGTACTTCTCAGAGAACTCCTCGCAAAGATCTAAGAGAGTTGATTTTGTTGTAGGCCATGAGGTGGTGTTCATGATTGCAACTCCTTTAGTCTGTCCTTGGCTACATCCCAGAGCACATTCTTTTTCCAATCAAGGTATCCCCTCAATGGTTTTTTGTTAGGCGGCTCGCTGATGTCAGAGATGCACATGTTTTTTACGCGAATATATCCAGGCTCTGGTCGCTCAAGTGGTAGTTCTTCTTCATCCAATCTGTTGAATCTGGGTGGGCAGTCGGAAGAAAATTCCAACTCCCCCTCTTCAATTAATGATGTGTAAAAATTTCCTCTATCAACTGTTAACGCTGCGACTAGATCAGTTGGTTGGTAATCAAAAATAACTTCTTTGTTTCTGTACGCCTTGATCGGAATGGTTTTCTTTACTTCATAGAACCAATTGAATAAGGCGGGAGCGAAGATCTCTCCCTGCTTCTTCATCCAATCCATCTTGCTCAGGTATTGTTTCAAATCGTCAATGTCTTCATTGGTTCTTAG
>Ga0209337_1000978_pt1 | contig 22275 bp, 20 predicted proteins | sample LinPmetageLP53_FD_184044 | JGI IMG/M metagenome (GOLD analysis project Ga0209337, IMG submission 184044) | Marine viral communities from the Pacific Ocean - LP-53 (SPAdes) (version 2) | ecosystem: Environmental > Aquatic > Marine > Oceanic | place: Pacific Ocean | collected 2010-02-08 | reverse complement strand
CTTTACCTTCATATAGGGCTTTTTCTTTTTTACCTAATTTTTTCTTTAAATTGTAAATTAAAGATTTTTTACCAATGTACCTTTTGCCCGTTGGGGTGTGGGTTGTTTGATAGATGAAACCAAATGCGTTCTCTGGGAGATCGCTAATTTCTTGTATAAGTTCGTTTTGATAGTACCATTGCATATGTACAATGTACAAAAAAGGCCCTGGAAAACCAAGGCCTTTTAATATTATTTAATAAGTGTTATTTATTATGGTGCTGTAAATAAGTTTGTAGTAACGAACCCAGTTGCTTCTGTTGTCATTAAATTACCTTCTAATAACCATACATCTGTAGATGCTGTAGTAGTAGAAGCTGCAACTGCAGTTAGTCTAAATGTAGTACCTGTTGCAATTATAGCATTAGTTGTATTAGCTGCTAATATTAGAGCTCCATCACCATTTGTTGGAGATACTAATAATTTATCACCAGTAGCTACAATTGTTGGTTCTAAAATTAATAATTTTGAAGCTAAATGGAAATCATCATATCCTGCTGTTGGTGCTGCTGTTAAATCTGAAGCATGACCCCCTGTGTTAATTGTGTAAGATCCAGCTGCTCCACTATTTCCTGTTACAGTAACTACGAAATCGAAAAATGTTCCGATATAAGTTGCATCTGGGATAGTTGGTAAATTAAATACTTGAATTTGAGCTGCAGTACTTCCTAATACAATTAATGTACCACTGTCATCTGTTGTAAGTGTTTTTGCTGCTGTTTGAGCTACACTATTATATACTGGTCTTTTGTGTGCTAAACTTGCTCCTGTTCCTACTACTTTAACAGCACCACTGAATGTAGTAGCTCCTGCTACTGTTCCACCGTCTGTTAAGTTTAATTTACTGTCGATTAAATCTCCAAACTGAGCTTCAGTTGGTTGGTCTCCTGTGTTGAAGTACGTTTTTAAAGTTGTTCCTGTTTGTGTTGCCATTTTTTAATTAATTTTAATTGTTGTTATTATTTATTATTGTTTATTATTTATCTTGTTTTACCTTGGTTTCCAACTCTAAATCTTAAGAAACCGCCATCTTGTGCTATATCGAATTGTTCTTTTTCTACATTAAGGAAAGTTCCTATTGCAAAATTTCCAATACCTATGTTTTGGCTAAACCCACCACCTGCTCCTGCTGCTCCTGCTGGTGTTGCATTAAGGCTTTCATTTGTAACTACTTCTCTTAACACTTGAGAAAGTTCTCTTTGTCTTTGTTCAGCATCTGCTCTCATTCTTTCCTGGAGCATCATAGTTTCTATTAATTCAGCCTCTTCCTCCATATATCTTGCTCTCGCTTTATTTGGATTATTTTCAAAAAGCTGTTTGTTGTGTGGTATTTTTAACCACTGTGGCCATGATAGACCTTCTACTGCGTTAAAATTTATAGCCATTGTATATTATTATTTTAAATTTGTTTGACATTGATACATATAATAAAATTAAGTGTCCCAGCGAAGTACAAACGTCATATCTGTTTTTTCTGATTTTCTAATAGGTTGGCCAAGTTTTCCAACTACTAATAATTCATGGTTTTCATTATATAAACCAATTGTTGTAATATAAGGTTGAAAATGTGAACTAGTTGTAAAACCTGCTAGTTCATGGGGATTAGTACCTGTTGTATTTCTTGCCGATATGTTTGTTGTACTATTAAATTCATATTCTTGGATATCACATTGATATTCATGCTCATAAATTAAATGAGATCCTTGGAATTGTATTGTATTTATATTATTATTTTTACCTACTATAAACCCACCTGGTAGATTAGTATGATTTACTGTAAATCCAGGTATTCCTTGAGTTCCTATAGTCATATTTCCTATTCCATAACCTGCTATAGTCATATTTCCTATTCCATTAGTGTCTAAAATACGATAATGATTAGGATGAGTAATTGTAGCTAAACCACTTTGATAGAATATATTTCCAACATAAGGAGAAGCATTTACACTTTCGGATATGTTTGTTATTTGATCTGAATTGTAAGACTTTGACCAAATATTAATATTATTAAGTTTTCCATTAAAAAAATAAGGTCTCATATTAAGTCCACTATCGTCTGCTGATGTAGATATTGTTCCTTTTGAACCTATATATAAATTTGCGTCATTTTTTGTTGGTCCCTTAGTGGTTATAGTTTTATTTGCTATTTTAGTTCCATTAAACCATAATTCCATTACCGAAGAAGATAATTGACATAGTATATGTGATTTTCTTTGAGCTGTGTGGCTAGATGTTATTTCTCCAAATATACTATCTGTTGTTTTTCCATCTGATCTTGAAAAATATAAAGATTGGCTTCTCATGTAAATTTCAAATGGATATTGAGGACCTGCAAGACTTTGAGTTGTGGATATTCCTGCGTTTAAAATAGGTGTTATATGCTTTTCACCACTTTTAGCTATAATATATCTTTTTTCTAAATTAGACATATCACCATCTGACCCTGTTGCTTGTGGGTGTATATAAAAAGATACAGCAAAATCTTCAGTTGTATTAAAATTAAATCTTCTTTTATTAGGAACCATTATATAAGAACCAGTAGAACTATTAAAAACAATAGAAGGAAATTGATGTTGTACATTTCCTAAAGAAGAAGTTTCAAATCTTACATTATTATAATTTAATTTATTAAAAAAGTAACTGTCATCTTCATCTTGAGTATAGTAAGATCGAGGATATTGAGTTGTTTCTTCCATTCCTATTTGACCAGGAGTAGTATAAGTACCTATAGCTCCTGGAATTTTAGATCCTTGTCTATAGAATTTTTTGGTAACTATTTCATGTGTGTCTTGATATGCTCCTCCTTCTACTACAACATAATCATCATAAACATTTAAATCATATTTTTTAAACCCTTTAATTGGATCTAATCTAAAAACATTTTGTTGTACATCATTAGGATAATTATCTATATTAGTACCACTAATAATTAAATTTCCTTTAGAATCATCTACTATTTCATAACCACTTGCACTTAAATAAAAAGATGATTTTTTAATTTCATAACCATATAATCCTGAAGGAATAGATATTATTTGATTTTTTTCATATAATTCTCTTCTATTTTCTAAAAAACTTATAAAATCTTTTTTTAATGCTGCTTTTTTTGTATAATCTCTATAAAATAAATGATCTAGTTGATTATATTTTATTACATTTCTTAAATCTCCACCATAAATAGAACTTGCAGAACTATATAAAGATATAGATTCTGACGTATAACTAGTATTAGTAACAGTTATTTGATTAGACGCTGCCGAACCTGAACTAAAGTTATATTGTTTGTGGGCGTTAAAAGGGACTATTGCTTTGTCCTGAGCTGTGAATTTTTTGTAAATATATGATAGACCCATTTAGAAGGCATTTTAATAATCTAATTTAACTCTAATAAGTGCTTCTTTTGTAAAATCTTTAGCAACTGGTTGACTTAATTTTGCAACAGCTAATAATTCAAGAGCATCATTGTATAATCCTATTGTTGTTATAAAAACTTTTGGATTTAATTTCATTGTTTCAAATCTAATATTATTAGAACCATCTACAAAAGATCCATTATTAGTATAATTAAATTGATCATTTCTTGCTCTTACAAAGTAAAATTGAGAATTTATTTCTTCAGTTGTATCAACTATAAAATGACCAGATGCTGATATACAATCATATAATTCTTGATGGTTTTTATCTACATTAGCTACAGGTCCTCCATCATTTATTGCTGGATCTAAAGATCCACTAAAAGCATCTGCGTTTAAAATTATTAATCCTGCTTCTGGATAAAAATGACCATATGAACCTGTTCCTCCTACTTGAGTGGCTGCTGTTGTTCCTGATAATACTGTGCCATTTGATCCTGATACTATGTTATAATATGTACCTAAATTAGTGTTTCCTTGTCCTGCACTAGTTGTGACACTATCGTCTGTTAGGTGTATTACTTTTTGAGCTGGAAATTGTCCTACTTGTGAACCAGATAAATGTAAGTTTAAAGATCCTAGTGTTAATCTTTGTTTGTATCTTGATCTATTAATATTAATTACATAAATATCATCAGGTGTGTGTGATCCAAATGTAAAAAACTGAGTTACTCCACTAGAATTTTTATCATCTCCAAATACTAATTGTCTATATTGGTTATATATAACTCTAGAAGCACCTAAACCAAATGAACCTGTGTCATTTGTAAAATCAGGAGAACCAGAACCATTTCTATGACCATAAGCTACTGAATATTGTACTTCTGCATCAGAAGAATCACTAGCTGTTTGATATACTTCTATAAAAAACTGTCCAGAACTTGTTGATGTAGTAAAAGTAGCTTGTTCTGATGAAGTAAGTGCTGTTGTTAAATTATTTAAATTATTAGTCCATGTTGATGTTACTAATTCTGCTGCTTGTCTAGTAACTATATCGTTGTCTCCAAATCTTGTATATGACATTTTATTTTATTTTTATGATTTAATTATAAGGGGAAATGTTAAAAAGGCTCCAGATGTTACTCCTTCAATTACAATTTGAGTAGATCTAGAAGTAACTGTTGCACTAAATAATGCATTAGAAGTTGTAGCTTGCATATTAAGACTTGCTCCTCTAACTGATATTGATTCAGCTATTGTCATGAATTCTGCTAAATCGGCAACTGATGCTGCTGATGTTCCTCCTTGTCCTACAAAACTTCCTGGTTCAACTAATCTACCATCTAATATAGTAAATATATATTCTTCTGATGCTGATGAATTTCCTCCATTTAAATTAAATGTTGTAGGGGTTAATGAAAGAGGAGATCCTTGTTGTATTTCAGTTCCTGAAACAGGAAAAGATGTAGTAATATAAGGAATTGCATTTGCTCCTCTTGTTAATGTAATTAATTTTGAGTTCATTGAATTAGCACCATTAGGTATAGCTTCAATTAAAGGCATATTTTCAATTGCCTCTGCTGAATATTGAGTACCATTTGGGTGGCTTTCATTAAATAATGAATAATCTATTTCATCATCTCCTAAGGCAAATGTTGTTATTTTAAAACTTCCATCATTTCTAGAAAGTAATTCACGGCCTCTTTTTGTTAAAATTGCATCTACTGTGATGCTACTGTTGTCTAAATATCCCATTGTTATTGTGTTTTGTTATAAATATAAATTATTTTAAAAAATTGCATTTTAGTTTGTAAAAGTTGTGTTTGGTGGTAAAGGATTAGTTCCTGGTGGAGGTGAAGGATTTGAAAGTGGTGGGTTTGTAATATTTGTTATTCCTGCTAATTGTAAATAATAATCTATATTAGTCCAAACTGCTGCTAATGAATTTTGAGGAATTATTACTAATCCTTGGTTTCCTATTCCAAATTCTAATTCTGTTTCTTTGTCTAAATCTAAAATTAATGTATGATCTTTTTTTAAAAATGAAATTTCATAATTAAATGATCCTGAATAGAAATTTTGTGAATCCATATTATCTAATTGTGAATTCCCATAACTTCCTGCGCTTGATGTTTGTGCCCCCTCATATCCTATAGGACCTAATATTCCACCTTGAACATAAGTATCCGCATCTTCTATTTTATCTAAAGTTAATCCGGATTGTATAAATTCTTCACCTGCACCAAAACCTCCTGCTCTAACATTTGTTTCTGGGGGCACACAACCTGAAGAACTTGCTACTAAATGAGCACTTTGTATGTTGTCTAAAAAGGTTGATGTAGTAGGCATAAATCTATTATCATTAGGCCCTTTAAATATTAATTCATGGTTAGTAGGAAGACTTGCATTACATTCACCTCCTTGTTCAACTCCTAATACTGCTTGGTTTTGGTCTACTTCAAAAGTACTAATACTTCTTTCATCATGAAATCCAGGAGCAAAATCTTTTGTTCCTTGAAAAAATGTAAGATGGACTTCTGTTTTTTCTTGATTTGTTAAAGTTGTGTCTTCTACGTTGTCTCTTAAATGTTTTAAAGTGTCAAGTGCTATAAATCTACTTGCTGATGCCATTGCTGTAGCATTTAACATTGCTGTAGATGTTACATTAGATCCTGATATGTCTGCATGTTTTAGTATGCCATAACTTCCTGTGTAATATTGTTGTGTGTATTGGTTTTGATGAATTGATGATGAAGCAAATGAAGGGCCTACATGTCTAATACTAAATTTTTGCCCCTGTCCTGCAGTACTACTTGGAAACATTTCCATTACAGAGTATCTAAACCTTAACTGATTTCCTTGTTCTATTCCTGGTAATTCTGATGATGAACCTAATAAAGTACCATCTACATAATTGTCTTGAAAATTTCCTTTTCTATACAAATACATAGAATTATTTTCTTGAAGGACTCTTTCATTAGCAGAACCTGAAGGTTCATTTGCATAATTAAAACTAAAGGTTTTTAGTAAAAATCCTTTATTCATTTTTATTCTATGATGACCTTTTAATGCTGTTGGGGTGCTTTGATCTATAATTTTAAGATAAGCTTTATTACCTGTGGGGAAATCATTAGTTATAAACCTATGAAATTCATCGTAGGGTTCAACTGTTTTGTCTAAAGTTTGAACTGTTTGTTCATCTGGATCTATTATTAATATTTTATTAATTCCTACATATGAGTGATTTTTAATACTAGCATATTGAGGATTTTCTAATCCACCAACACATGAATTAGCTATGTAAAGTGCTGTTGATTGGTTAGTTATTACAGGTAAATCTTGGTATGATTGGTCTCCTTCCCACGTAAAATATTTTCCTACCTTAAAAGATGTACCTATTCTTGCTGTTCCTATTCCTACAGGAACAGGATCTGTATGGGTATTTATTATTTTTTGAATTAATCTAGCACCATCATATCTTGAATTTTTCCAAGCAGCTTGATCTACTAAAGCATCATCAAATTCTGCTGTTAGTAGTCTTTCAGCAAAACTGTGGGTTACTAATGTTGTTGTATGTGGGTAAAATGGCATAATTTATAACTTTAATACAGGCTTGAAGTTTGCAAACGATATTCTGTGTATTTATAATACTTATTAGACTTTTTTCCTCCCATTACATTTCCTAATAAAACAGATGATTGATGTGCTATATAATTGAGTGGTTTTGAAGTAACAAAAGGTTTTATTGGAGCTTGTGATGCTTGATTGTTTTCTCTATTAGGATCTTTTCCTGAAGAATCTAAATAATCATCAAATATTTCTATAGTGGTGTTTGTTCCTTGTTCTATTCTTTTTCCCTTACTTGAAGAAAGAGGAGATAAATTACTAGTATATGTTACATATGTACCTGGATCCCATTGTTCTCTAACATTATTAGCTACACCAAAAGCTTTAGATCCAGAATTTACATTATATATGTCTTTAGATTTTATTTCAACTTCAAAAGTTTGATAAGAACCTGTAACCATTGTTTGACCATCATCTATAATAGGTAATTCTCTTGCAAATTTAGTTCTTTCTAAATAATGAGGTTCTATTAAAAGACCTGTTTTTAGGTTTGATTTAAAAGGAACAAATTGTTCTATCATTTTAAATAATGTATGGTCTATATATTGTATTTGTTTTATATAATCACCATATTTGTATCTATTTCTTTTTACTTTTTTAAAGTATAAATCTTTTGCTATTTTTAAATTTGAATAAGTAGAAGATGTTTGGTTTGAAGGTAAAGGAGAACCTATATAATCGTCTAATCTAAAAGAACCTAAAGTATAAATTATATCTTCATTTATTTCTGTGGTTGGAGAAAAATACACCCCTAAATCTTCAAAATCTTGTGGTTGTCTATCTAATGTTGAAGTTTCTAATCTTACAAAAGGAGATAATACATTGCCATTTATGTTTCCTTCATCAATTCTAACTTTTTCACTTGTCATTGAAATACCAACAGTGTCAGGAGTAGGTAAATAATGGGGTTCTACTACTTCTTCCCATACTTGTGAATCCATATTACTACCTACTGTTGCTGAAGCACTAAAATTACCTACTATAAATGAACCTGATGTTCCTATTATACCAAAGCCTATTCCTACACCTGGTGCGGCTAAGAAAGGATTTAAATCTATATTAGGATGAAAACTTGAACTGTCTGCTTGATCATTTGATCCTAAAGGTAGTCGTAAAACTAAATTATCATAAGAAGATGATAATGAATTACCTGCATACATAAAAGGTTCTAGGGCATGTTTTTTATGGGTTGAATGAGATAACTCTTCACCAAAGTAATATCTAACTTCTTGTAGAGAACCAGAATATATTAAACCATCATGGTTATTATATTGTGCAAATGAATTTAAAGGTACGCCTCCAAAATAAACATGTTTTGCTCCTTGTTGATTATGTCCCCATGTTCTTTTAGGAGTTGTAATATTGTGAGATTCTGTAACATAATATGATACATTTTTTAGCCAATTAGCTTGATATGCACCAAAACTAGCTGTGGTTGGTGATTGTGTTATGTCTTTTATTGATAAATGTATATTCCAAAAATCACCATTAAACACAGGAAAATAATTTGTAGACGTTCTTATAGTACTACCTTGGTATAATGATAATCTTCCATATTGATCATGGTCTCCTGAGGAAGAAATATCACTACCTAAATAAGGTTCTAATATTAAAATATTATCTCTATCAGGAAATTGAGTACCTACAGAATTAGTTGAACCTGATAACGCTAATAAAAGATAATTAGCATCTGTTTTTGCGGGTTTTATTCTAAATTCTATTGTTTTTTTAGTATCTTGGTTAGAATTTAAAGAAGAAGACCAATTTGTTTTTATAAAAAAACCATTTGTTCCTGAATTTCCTTTTAAAGCTAAACTTGCTTTTTCATAAGTAAAAGTTTTATAAGTATCTGCTGTGTCTAAATCTTTTAAAGGACCACTTATTGGTGTAGAACCACCATATTCTTTTACATTTAATATAGTTGAGGGTACACCATAACAACTCATTAATGCTCTTAATCCTCTTTCTGTTCCTTTTGTTTTTAAAAGATAAGGAGCATTATGATATAAACGTTTCCAAATTTCTTTTGAAATATCTTGTTTAGGAATAGAACCATGATTTGAAGCAGTAATCATAGTTTCATTTAGATTATCTGTATCATAATAACCACTTCCTGTCCCTTCTCCTAATATATATTCTACTAGATTTGAATTTTCAAATTGATCGAATGCTTCTAATCCTAAACTTTTTAATTGATAGTAAACTAAATTTTTAGAGATTCCTCTATTGTTATCAGCATCATGAATATCTGTTATTGCTTTTACATACGTCCATACATTATCAAAATGTTGTCCTATCATATTTACAAAACTAACATATAGTTCATTTTGTAAATTGTCTAAAATATGTGTAGGGACTAATTTAAGTAAATTATAATCATTTTGTCTATCAAATAAGGAAGCAGATAATAATTGTCCTCCATAATTTGCAAAAGATGATCTTTCATCTCCTAACCAATTTTTAACTTTTGAAGAAGTTGTATGAGCTAATATAACATTATCACTACCTAATAAGAATCCTTCAGGAGCATTAACAATATCTTTAGGCCATGAATAAGAAGAAGATTCATAATATAAAAAATGTTCATATCCATCAAATCCTTTTATAAGATTTTCTTTTTTCTTATTTATATCTTCTTTAGCTTTTACTGTAGTAAAAGAAGCTGATGTGGGGCCAGTTATTAAATTTATTTCTGATATTTCTTTATCATAAGTTTCTATTAGTTTTATCTTATAATGGAAATTTCTTAATCGTTCTGTAGCACTACTAAAATGTGTAAAATTCTCAAAATGATAAGGTATGATTACATCTTCTAAACTTTCAGAGACATTTCTTATATAATCATATTGTATGTTTAATTCTGCACTGTTATTTTCTAATTTATTTAATAGATGTTGATAAGATGAAGTTAAATTATAATTTAATAAGTCGTCATAATTTTTTAAATCTGTAGGGATTGAATTGTGTTGTCTAACATCTATATGAAAATTAGGCCCTCTTAAAGGGATTATATTTTCTACAAGTTCTGGGGCTCCTAAATTAACTTCTATAAAAAGAGGATCTACTATTTCTTCAACTATTTTAAAAGATAATGCATTATTAATATCTCTAGAAAGTGGTTGATAAGTTTTTAATATTAATTCATGTTTATAGGGTCCTTTATTTAATAAAGCATTAATACAAGGTATTAATTTATCATTTCCTAAATTAATCGAAAATTCTTTAAAATAAAGAGAAGATTCTAAATCTGATAAAAATTCACTAACTGCAGGATCAAAAATAGCATTGGTAGCTGTAGGTGTTATTGATCTTATTTCTCTTCTATCACTTGATATTTCTTTTATATTAAAAGGAAATTGATTAGTATTAAATATTTTATTTTTAAAAATATTTATTTTTAATCTAAATATACCTGTTATGTATCCTCTATCTTTAAGTATTTTTTCAGGATTTACTCTTATAAATTTTGTTAAAGGAGCACAATCTTGTCCTTCAGGTATTTCAAAGTCTGTGAAATTGTCTTCTGTGTGTATTTTTTGGTTGCTACTATTATATATGTGTAATTCTAAATAATCATCTGGTCTACCAAAAGTTTTTTCTAAAACTTTAGAATCTATTTTTTCAATTTGAATGCTATCATCTACTTCGTATATTTCTTTATCTGCGATAAAAAGATTTGCATTACCAATTTCATCTGCCTCTGCTAATGATACATTTATTAATCCTTGATTTGCATCATTTGCATTTATAGAATATATCTGTTGGGATACACTTGTATTATTGTTTCCTGTAGTAGAAGATGGACTATCTGCAGGTGTTTGAGCAGGTGTAGACGTTAAATTATTATTTGAATTATAAGCCACCATAATCTGTTCTGTCTATTGTTGTTGTGTTTATTATATGCATATTAGCTAAATCGTATTCTTCTAGTGTTTGGGGATAAATATTAATTTCTAAATTACTTATATTAATATTATCGTTTGATATTATATCAGGTCCTGAAGGTATGTCTCTTATAGTATTTCCATGTATAAATATTAAAAATTCTTCATCATTTATTAAATCTTGACCATCTATAGCTACTCTTTGTTGTGTTTTTATATTTAAATAAACTTGATAATCTTTAATTTTTCTTTTTTTTCCCGATTGCATAATATACACATTATTCCCTTCTTGTAATTTAGATGTAGGATTATCTTTATAATCATTATCCATTATAAAAAGATTATTTTTTAAGAAAAAGTTTTCTTTAGGTAATGAATCTATTTCTTTTTTAGTTTCAATTATAGTTTTTTCTACTGTTTCTATTTCAGTTAGTAGAGGATTTTTATATCCAAAAGGATAAATTAAATTTCCACTTTGAACTATAAAATATTTATGTGTATCTTCATCCATATCATAAAAAAATTTATTATATAAGCTAAAAAATTCTTCTACTGTGTTTTGGTCGAGGGCAAATTCTTTAAATTCTTCATCTAATGCTTCTAAAGCATCTGACATTCCATACACTTTTTTATTTAAATTTATTTTAGTATAATCACTCATAGCAAATTATTGTTCCCATTTTGGGTAAGAATTATAACCTCCTGGAGCCTTTCCATAATTGTCACCATTACCCGTAGGGTTATAAAGATTTCCATTTCCTTGGAATTGGTTTAATTGATAACCTTGAAGACCAGGAAATATCATTCTGTTATAGTGTTCTTTTCCTGATTTTCCCCAATTTACCTTATAAACTGTTGTTGAATAATCTTTATAATGCATTGTTATTACATGGTCTATTTTTTTTCTTCTGTAGTATATTACTTTTTTATTAGTACAATCCCAAAAGCCAAAATATCTGTAGATTATCCCAAAAGGACCACTATGATCAGCAAAAGCTTTTAACATAACAAGATGACGATCATCTATCGATAATATAGGTTGCCCATATATTCTAAGACCGTGCACAGTTGTTTTATAATAACCCCAATCCATGTTATTAAAATGTTCTTGAAGATGGGCTGATTGGCCTAAAGATCCCCACATACCTGTTCTGTTAGGGTAGATTTTTCTAGTACCATAATTACTTTCTTCAAAACCTAAATTTGGAGGAATAGGTACTACATCCCAAAATTCTCCTCCTAAAGGATTGTAAGTACGAGAAGGTAAACCATTAAATAATCTTGTAGTTAAATCTTGTGCTATTCCTAAATTCATACTTACATGAGCGTTATATCTTTCAGTACTTCTTATTCTTCCTTCTGCATAAATTACTCCTGGGTATTCTCCATCAGGACCCCAATTTTTATAATAATTGTTTATACTATTACCATTGTAAGTTATAGCGGGAGGAATATTAAAAGGATTTTGTAATACACCGTTTACAACTATTGTATTTGCCCATTGGGGATCACTAACTACATTATTTAAACCATCTGTGGGTCTTGGTATTGTTAATTCTATTTCTTCTCCTTTAGCAAGATTTACTGTTTTCATTGTAGGTCCTGATGCGTCAGTAAAATAGGGATCATGTATATATTTTATTGTGCAACCCCCATTGCCTAAATAAAATTGTCCTGATGCGTCTGCATCTTCTTCTAAAATAAGATTATATTGATCTTGTACTTCATTTCCATCACAAGTAAATAAAACAGTAATAGTAGCTGATATACCTTGAATTTCATCATCTTCTACTATTAAATCTGTACCTTCTAAAAGTAAATCACTTGTGTTATTTATGTCTGCTCCTTTATCTATACTATTTAATTCATCAACAAGAAGAAACCATTTTCCTGTGTCATCTTCAGGAAGACCCATTGCTCTTCTTACCATCAAATAAGTATTTCGATTTTTAAATGCTCTTCTTCTACCTTCTTGCATAATATACACAGTATGCATATCCTCATATTTTACCCCATTTTCACCTGCTATTAAAAATAAACCATTAGAATATATAGGATGTTCAGGAAGTGTAAAGGTTTCAAGTCTATTTAGTTCTGCTTCTTTTTCGCTTTGAGTATTTATTTTTTGGTTTAATTCATTTTCTAATTCTCTATTATAAATATAGTGTATATAATTATAACTTTGTTCATGTATACTAGAATGGGCATTTGTACCTTTTTTATTAAAAATATAAAATAAACTATCATATATTTCTTTAATTTTTTTTATATCTACAGGTTGGGTAGATTTAGAAAGTTTTTTAAAATCTTTTCCATAAAGATCATTAGAAAGTTTATTACTAATTACTTGTTTTGCAAGTTTAAAACTTTTATTAGCCATTACCTTATAACTTTAAAATAATAGTTATCATCATATATTTTAACACCATCATTATTTTTATGTTTAAATAAAACACGATAATATCTTTCAGGTTGTAATCCTTTCATAAATATTTTAAAGTACATTCCTTCATTGTCTGCACTTAATTTTGTAAAAGTATCATCAAAAGGGATAATTTCTTGTTCTGTGTGGGCATCTCTTATACTATAATAAGATGATGTTGTAAAGTATCCTATATCTAAATAATTAGATGAAGATGCAAATTGTCTTGTTGGATACTTGTCTCTTACATGTATTCTAAAAGTTGCCTCATCGTTTTGATTATATTTTTCTTGATTTCTATATAAAGTAACATTTAAGTCTCCATTTAAAATAGCAGAAGATTGTTTATTATGTACACTATCATCCCATTTAAAACATAATTTTGGTGGGTGAATTGTATGAGTATCTACTGAAAAATATTGTAATTCACCAAAACTAAATGAAACATTAGTTTCTATAGAATCTGGTTTTTTAATTAAAAATCCATTATTTTCTATTCCTGTGGGGTGAGTGTTATTATTAAATAAACTTTCACTGAATTTTTTTACTATATCAGTAACTTCAAAATTTGTGTCTAAAGAATCTCCTACTAAAAATTGCTGTGTTGATTCAAAACCACTACCTGTATACCATACTCCTCCTCCTTGAGTTATTAAGGTAGATGCTATTGATCCTGTTGTAGGAACTGCAAAACTAGAAGTAGCCCATTCTGTACTTACAGTAGAATTAAACCTATATTGCCAACTCGCTCCATTTGAACCTGTAGGTATATTTGTATATCTACCTGTACCTTCGTCCCATGATTGTGATATTGCAAATAGGTTTAAATTTAATGTTTGGATTAAGTTTTTAGGTTCTGCTGCTGTTAGTTGTAAATTAACCTTTGTTGAGGAATTATTAAAACTATTATGTCCTAATGTATTGGATATTGTTGATTTTATTTCTTCATTTTTAAATTTAACTAAAATTCTAGTAGGATAGTGTATATCATCTGTAGTTCCTTTTTCTTTAGTAACTTCTAAAATTTCATCAGCACCAGTATTCATTGTTTTTCTGTCTGGATGACTGTATAATGTTGTGTCTATTTCGGGGAATAAAAAATAATATGCCATTTTAATATGTTGTTACTTGTCCTTTAATGTCTTGGTTAGGGTACTTTAATTCAAAAATACTTGGGTCTAATGAAGGATAAATTACTTCATTTCTTATTGCTTGGTTCATAGGATACCCATAAGGAGAATATCCTAATACTTCACTATTTTTATTAATAAATTCTACATTTTCTACTGTTTGTACCCCATTTACTGCTGCTATTAGGTTTTTAACTTCTGATATGATAATAGGTTGATTTATTTGCCATTTATCTATAGAAAAATAATTCTTTATTTCTGTAATGCATTGTAATAGTACTTTTTCATTATTATAATTTTTAAAAGTTGTTATTTCAAAATTTAACCCAAAATTAATAATAAATGCATTTTTAATATTAACCGCATCTGTTAACATTCTATATTGTTCTAAATAAGTTGCTAAATTTGTTTTAGTAGCTGTATTTAGGGTTGTTAGATGAAGGTTTTGATCATATCCTAAAGTATATAAATTTAAAGCTAAAGGATTAGGAATTCTATTAGGTTCAGTTGTTAGGGGTGATATTTGATCATCTTGAACTATATATGCTTTAGCTACACTACCAAATTGAGGGGGCATAGATAAAGTTCTTACTATATAATCTTCTCTAGTTACTGTTCTACTTTGGGCTGAAAAGTTAGCCATTGTATTCATTCTTACTTCTTCAAGAGTTTCACCTCCACCACCCCCTCTTGCAGGTTCTAAATTATTACTAGCAAGAGAAGATATAACAAAACTACGCATTCCACTATTTAGTCCTACATTTATGTCTCTTAAAACAGTTCCTAATTCTGTTATTGTATTACTATTTACATTTGCCCCTATTCCTCCTCCTACTACATAAGTTACAGTTAATGTTGTATTTGAGGGTGCTTGACCGTAAGCTCTAGTATATAAAAAATTTGAAGGATCATAAGCTATATCTAATTTACTTCTTCCATCTCTAATTCCTAAACCTATATTATCTGGGTTTGGAATAATTTGTTCATCTGCTTTGTCACTTATACCTGCTCCAAATTGTATTTCTGTACGGTTATTTGGTTTTACTCTGCTTATAAATCTTCTAGGTACTTGTTTTAGTTTTAAAAGATAGGGTGTTTGATTATTATAGGCATATAATTCAGGATCATTAGCTGCAGTATTTGTAACTTCTTCAAATATAGTGTCTTGAGCTAAATAAGGAACTTCATAATATTCATTACCATCTGAATCTATTATTGATTCTATTGATATAATATTAGTATCAAATAGTGTAATATTTCTAAATCTTTCAGCTGAACCTATAGTAAATTTTTGAGTTTTAGTAAAACCTGAAATTGCTTTAACTTTTTTTTCTAATAAATAATATTCAGGATTACCTGAACCATCATATTGAAATATACTTGTTGTTAAAGGACTAAAAGAAGAAGATACATTAAAATTACAATCTTGTTCTAAGTAAAATGTTGCTCCTTCATTAGATATAAATGTAGAATTTGATTTTATATTTAAAGCATAATCATAGTCAGGTTTATATGTAGTAGGAGATCCTACTGTTTTTGATGGTACTAAATGAGTAAGTGTTAAATTTACACTAGCTGCTGATGTTGTTTTTGGTTTATAACCCATAGCATAAGCTAAATTGTATAGGTTTTCTTTATCTTGAGCTAAAGTTAAGAAATTTTCTTGTATTTGGTTATCTGTGTAAAATGATAATACATCACCCACATAAGAGGCCATTTCTAAAAACATCATTCCTGGATTTCCCTCACTAAAATCATTAAAATGATTAGGAAAATATACTCTTGTAAATTCTATTAGTTGATCTCTAAATGAATTAAAATCTTTACTTAAATAATTTACATCTTTATTTTGTGTTTTATTTGATACTTTATTGTAAGCCATTAGTTAAAATTTATTTGTATATTATTAGTACTATTATCAAGTAAATAAGTATAACTTATTTGTACGTACAATGTTTGATTATTTATATCTCTTTCTGCATTTACATTATCAATTCTTACTGAGGGGATATATAAACCTACTTGTCTTCTAATTGTTTCTTCTAATCTATCTTCATTTATAGTTTGTTCAAATAAAAGATTTTTTAATCCTATACCGTAATTAGGTAAATTTACTCTTTCTCCTTGGTTAGTCATAACAAGATTAAGAAGATTAGCTTTTGTTTGTTCATGAGTAGTTTTTGTACCTTTAAATAAATTAATTTCATTTAATGGAAAGCCAACTCCAATAGTAACATCTTCGTTAATATCAAGAATATTTTTTCTTTTACCTGTTATTATTGCCATTCTATGTTTTATTTATCTTTTTTACCACTTATTGCTTTCATTAAATCTCTATAATCTCTATTTACTGCTTTTGCTATAGGATCTGGCATTGCTTCTGTTGGTAATACTCCTGCTGCTTTAAAAGGATCTTGTACTGAAGGCATAGTTGAATCTAAATTAGTGTCTCCTCTTGCTGTTTCATTTAATAAATCATTTAAAGCACTATCTCCTGTAAAGTTATGTTTAGGAGATTGTTTTATAGGTGTATTGCCCATAATTTTTTCTCTTAAAGATGTTTTTAAATTTTCAGGTATTGAATTATTAGAGATTTCTACTGGTTTTTCTGTATGTTCTATAATTGTAGGTTTTAATTCATCACGTAAGTCTTCTTTAAGAGTTTTAATTTCTCTACGTAACGCATAATCTATTTCTTCTCTTACTATTTTTCTAAGTAAATTTTCAAAAGTTTTTGCTTTCATGTTTGTTTAGGTTTATTATAAATATAAAAAGTTTTTAAATTATGTTATATTTTTTGTTTTAAAGCTAATATTATAAAGTTTTTCAAAAGTATCTTCATTTATAGCTGATATTATTTCAGTTGCTTGTGTGTTTCCTGCTGTTTGTAATTGTTGATATACATCATTATAATGTTCTTGTATTTGTGCTAGGTACTCTTCTAAAGGAGTTGGTCCATCTGGTGGTTGAGGGCCTATTGGTGGGTTTGGATTTGAGTTATTTTGAGCATCTAAAAATACTGTACATCCTCCTTGATATTGTAATAAAAGAGCAAATAAATATGCTTTTATTTTGATTATTTCTTCTTTAATAAATTTTAGTTTATTTTTTAATAAATTAATAGGTATAAATACTTTTTGGGCTTCATTAGCATAAAAAGTAATTAAAAGAGAAATCATTGAAATTAACATACTATATTCTCTAACTTTAGAATAAGCTTTATCTCTTTTTAGAGTAATTTGATCTTGCACTGTTCCTGTACCAGTAGGACCTGAATTAGCTGCAAATAAAGCGGGTGCTGCTAAAATGATTATATTTAATGTTTGGACTATTGGATTTATTATTTCCATTAATGCCTTTAATTTGCCTATAGGTCCTGATTCTTCTACTATAGGTTTAATTGTGTTTTCTACACCTTCTATTTTTTCTAAAGCTGTATTTAAAACTTTTTCTAAAGGATCAATTTTACTTATGATACTATTGTAAATTCTCATAAATTTTTCATTTCCCTTAGGACTACAAGTATCTGCGTTAATATCCGTTAGTAGTTTTTTTGCTAATTCTTGGGGAGTAGGAATTTTAGATTTTAATTCTTCAATTTTTTTTCTACCTTCATTTTTGATTTCTTCTTTAGCTTTTTCTATTAACCTATCAATTTGGTTATTTAAAATATTTCTTGCTTGTATTGTAGACATTTTATACTAATTTAACTTTTTTACTTTTTATATCTTGAAGACTAGCTTTTACTTTTTCTATTTTTCTATTTCTTTTTAACATTAAATCAAAATTGCTAGTATGTACTCCTGTTGGAGTTCCTGCCGAAGTAGATAAAAAAGAAACATTAGAAGCTATATCTAAATATATTTTTGATATTAAATCTAATATTTCTGTTAAAGATAAAATTAAATCATCTGCTAATACCGCTGGTTGTTCTGGTAAGTCATTATTAAATTCTAAACCTAAATAGATTTTTGGAGAATTTATAATAAATTTACTTTTACTACTATCAGAACTTGTATCAAAATGAAAGCTTCCTTCTGTGCTAAATCCAATAGCTTCTTTTGAAAACAATAAAATACTATCTGTTTTAGCATTAAATAATAATCTGTCTGAGTTTAGTAGAACTTGATTTCCTTGATATGTGTCTGGGGATAGAGGGAGATAGGCCATTATATTAAATTTTGATCTGCTAACATTATATTATGTGTGTAGTTTCCTACTTTTTTTGTTTTTTCAGCTTGATACATTTCATGAATATCAGGTCTTGTAGAAGATACAGAAGTTGTTTTAGGATTATTTCCTTCAATCCACGAAATATGAACCCAAGAAAAATTAGAATTATTATTATATGTACTTTTTTCAGGATATTCCCATATTAATTGATGCCATGAAGGTAAATTTTGAAAACACCAATTCCATATTAAAGATGAATCATATTTTAAACTAATTATATCTACTGCGTTTCCTCTAATATGTTGAGAATTATTATTACCCCCAATAGCTCTATTTAATTCCATACATCTATAAGCAGAAGTGATAGCTATATTTCCATCAAAAGCTTCCATTAAGGGAGTTATACAATTTTGATGTAATAATTGTAAATTATTTATTATATAATCATAGGTTAAACAAGGATCTTTTTCATTGTCTACTCCAGGAAAATTATTTATATTTAATTCATTTGCTTTATTACTTATTATATTATGTTTTATTGTAAATTTTGCCATTTTATCCTAATTCTTGGTTAAGGTTACCTGACTGAGAATTTGGAACCTCATAATTGGATGAGAGATTATCATTATTATCAGTTGTTATTGCTTGTTCTTCTGTAGGGGAGTTATCATAATGAGTTACTTCTGTTTCTCCACTAGAAAGTTGTGCTAATTCTTCTGTTTTTATTAATTCATTTGCTGGTAAAGGATCTGCTGTATTTAATGATATGTCTTCTTCCATATTTGATTCCATATCATTATTACTATGGTTTATTTCTTCACCTTGATTATTTGTAAATATATCTTTTCCATAAGAAGCATCATAGGTAGATGCTGGTTTAAAATTTGAAATTTGTTGATTTGAACATAAATAAATACTTGAAGGATCTTCATTTATATCTTCTATAATTAATTTAGTTGAATCTTCATCAAAATCTATTTTTTGTCCATTACTTATAATTACAATAGGATCTCCTATTTTACCTGTGTTACTCCAACTATTAGGTTCTGCTTTTGTATTATCTATTGTCGATCCAAATCTTATTGATTGCCCATATCTACCTTCAAAAGTTATATCTCCTTCATAAGGTCTTAAAGGTCTTATTTTTGATAATCTATCTCCTATAAAATAATTTCCCTCATAATATTCTCCATTTTCATCTAATATAGTAGGTATTCCGTTTGAAGAAGGATTATTAAAAATATTAATAGGTCCTATATAACAAGCTTCAAACTTTCCACTATCTAAAAAATCATCTTTAGGACAACCTGTTATTAAGACAATTTCTTGAGGTACGGGATAATGAGATATATTATAAGTTTGTGGTTTTGCTCTAGTCTGTTTTAAAAAATCATTATATACAATAGTTTGGTCTATAAGAGTATATGTTATACTACCTATAGTAGCTTCTCCCCCATATTGAGGATGAGACTCATCATAAATAACACTTTGAACTCTTGCTGGTGTATAATCCATTTATTATTCTTTAGGAGATTCTATTTGTTTAGGTTTCTCAACGGTTTTTGCAATTTCCTCAGCTACATCCATTAATTGATCCATTTCTTCAGATGTCAATAATCCACTATCTCCTGAATTAGATGCGCCTGAAGATAAACGTTGTACAATAGCCGCCATCTTAATTAATTGATCATCATTTTTAACACTGATTTCCATATATTCTTTAATTAAAGGAACTACTACAGTAGCATCACCTAAAGATTGAACTAAAGGACGTAATTCCGCTATTAAAGATGCAAGTTGTTTAGCTTTTTTCTTTTGGTTACCGTGAATTTCTTTTAATAAATCTCCAAAGGATTTATCATCGAATAATATTTGGTTTAATGAATCCATATTGTTTTATTATAAATATGGAATTTTTAGACTTTTACATACCCTGTTTCATTATATTCTATATATAATTTTTTATACTGTTTTTTAAGTATTTTTGTTACTTTAGTGATAACAGGAGTATCTACTTCCGTCATTTCACGTATATAGATATAAAGTGCTTTTTTATTAAAAATTTCTAAATTTTCTCTACGTTTAAAAAGTACATTTATAGCATCACATACTTTTCTATCTTTATCTTTTTTAAACATAGTAAACATATATTTATCAATATATTCTGTAAAATAATCTATAAAATCTTTAATTTCTTGTTTACGTTCATCTCTACCTAATTGACGTAATACTCCTTCGTCTTCATCTGCCGCTAAAGGATCTGCTTTTTGTTTTTTCTTTTTATAATTGTTGTTATTATATAATATAAGGTAATTTTTACCTACAATTGAAAAATAACTAAATGCTTTAGTTCCTTTTTCTGGTTTAAAATAATCTAATTTTTCTAAAAGAAAACAAATTACTTCATGTTTTAAGTCTTCTAAATCATCTACTTCTGTATAATAAAATTTAAATGTATGGATTAAATTTTCAGCTAATTTGTAGAAAGGATAATGTATTCTTCTTGCAAAAATAGTATCTCGTTCATCTTGATTAGATGAAGCTAAGTATTCTTTTATAGCTGCGTCTGTGTCTGGTGTAAAATATTGTTTTTTGGTTCTTTTTCTTCCTCGTTTTTTAGGTCCTGATTCAGAAGATTCAATAACTACTGGTTCTGGAGGGGGCTTAGGGGCATACTTAAGTTTTGACATGTGGTTTTTACTAATTTTTATTTAAGGGTAAACTCGTTTAGAGCTTCTTGTATTTTTTTTATTTCATCCCAAAACCAACCTATTTCATCATCTGATTTAAATATACCTCTATCATCTATTTCTTTTAATCTTACATTACAAGAATTAATAGCTTCACTTTGTTTTGTAATAAAATCTTCATATTCTTTTTGAATATCTTCTAATTTTTCTATTTGTTTTAATAAATTTCTAATGATAAAAAAAGAAGTAATAAATATTACTGTTAATATAATACTAAGTGTTAACATAATTAATCTTTAAAAAATGAATCTATAACATCTAATGTTGCTGACGCTAATTTTGGGTTATTTTGTGTATTTACTTTTTTAGCTGCTCTAAGCGTTTTATCACCTTTAGTAGCGTTTGCTGGTTTAGAAGAAGGATTAGCTGAATTATTCCACAACTCAAATTCGATTTGAGCAGCCATATGATCTGCTTGATGCATTAATAAAGGTAAGTGTGTTCTTAGTCTAGTTTCTTTTTGACCAGACATAAAGTAAAATTTATTTGACTCATCATACAAACCATCATGAATTTTAATTGTAATAAATTCATTTTGAGTTACTTTACATCCAATTTCCTGTAATATAAATAATGAACGTTCTGGGACTTTCATAGCTGGAATGTCAGTGTTAAACTTATACATTTGGCCTAATTTATCCATATGCCATTGTGAGTCATTTGGTTGATAGTACTCGCCTTCTTGTTGACCCATCTTGCCTAAATCATGGAATAAAGCGGCGAAATGCATTTCTTCAACAGTATATGTGGATATATCACCACCCATTGATTTCCACGTTTTATATAACGAATTTGCACAATCATACACACGTAAAACATGGTTAGTATAACCACCTGCAAATGCTGAATGGTGCCAATTTTTACTTGAAGCAGGCATCATCATCATTCTTTCTTTAT
>Ga0209337_1000975_pt1 | contig 22297 bp, 21 predicted proteins | sample LinPmetageLP53_FD_184044 | JGI IMG/M metagenome (GOLD analysis project Ga0209337, IMG submission 184044) | Marine viral communities from the Pacific Ocean - LP-53 (SPAdes) (version 2) | ecosystem: Environmental > Aquatic > Marine > Oceanic | place: Pacific Ocean | collected 2010-02-08 | reverse complement strand
CTTATGATGTATATTCATTAGTAGCAACTAAAGATGGTTCTTCATCTTCTCAAATTCATGGTGTTGATAATTTAATTGAACTTAACATTGGATTAAAACCAGGAGATGCTGATAGCTTAGTAGTAGAAAATAAATTAAACGCATATCTCGCGGGATCATTCCCTAACGTTATACTGTAATTATTAACCTTTAAAAAATAAAAAAAAATGGCAAGAGAAATAAAATACGGACAAGCATATGCAAGATACTTAGCATCTGATGGTGTTACTGTAGCTACACAAACAATGGCTACTACATCAGCTATTCCTAAAAATGCAATTATTACAGCAACAACTGTAATTTCTAACGGAGTAATAGATTCATCTTCAAATAATGCAACAATTACAATTATTGCAGGAGGCGTAACTACTACTACAGCATTAACAGAAGCTAACTTAATTGCAGCTGGATATGTTCAAAGAGAAACTGTTGTAGCAACAGCTGACAGCACATCTGACGGTACTGATATTAAAGTAGCAGTAGGTACTGCAGCTTTAACTGGAGGTTCAGCAGATTTAGATATAATTGTAGAGTATATCTTAATAGATTAATCTATTAACTTAATAAGACTTATAGGGGGCATTAGTCCCCCTATCGGTCTTTTTTAAAAATTTAAATCAAAATAATATGCCCTTAACAGCAATAGTTTCAAGAGATTGTAATTTTATAGATATAGAAGTAAATTACCAATCTGCAAGTTCGTACCCAATGGTAGGAACATTACTATTTTCAGATGTAAATGGAAGTTCTGTAGCAAGTAATATGAATGTAACTATACCTTCACAATATGCAACAGGTAATGTTATAGTACCTACTAATACTTTTTCTATGACAAATGGAGTTATTAATATAGAATTTGTAGATAGTAATAATAATGTTATTTATACTTACCCTGTATTAATACATTGTGATATTGATTGTTGTTTATCTAAACTTACTAATGAGCTTATAGACTGTGCATGTGATTGTGCAAAATGTTCATCAGCCTTAGCAAAAGCTCAAAAAATATTTTTACTAATAAAATCTTCAGAGTATGCTTTAGCTCAAGCTCAATCAGCTCAATCTGGAAATATTTCAGGATACATATTAGACGCACATAATAAATATATGAAAGCAAAAGAAATTTGCGACAACAGTTGCGGATGTGATTGTTAAAAATAATTAAACTAATCTATGGCACCAGAAGACGATAATCCATATGAAGATACTTCAACAGAAGAAGAATCAGATTCTGAATTAAAAGAAATTAATGAGGATGTAAAAAAAGAAGAAGAAGAAGCAGAGGACACGGTATTAGACGATAACGAAGAAATAATAGAATCTAATGTTACTATTGAAGCCTGTCTTGATGAAAACTCTTCAAACTTTTATGAATACACTCCTTTTCAAGATTGTAATGGAGATGTTATAGCTGCAGCTTATCTTGAAAATCCAGGATTAGTTAATTTTGTTGATTGTGGATGTCCTGATTGTGATTTAGAACTTTCTATTTCTTTTAGTAGTCCTTCAACTTTTGGAGGAACTGATGGATTTGTTATTGCTGGAGCTATAGGACAAGATAAAGATCCTGAAAGTGATACTTTTGGAGATGATATTGTTACAGGTACAGCAAATTATACTTATGTAATAGAACCTGTAAATGCTGAAGATGCCGGTAAAGGTGCTGGAGTTGCTATTGGATCTGGAGCAGTTAATAAATCAAAATTTACTTTTGGATTTGGTATAAACTTAGAACAGACAGGAGCTGTAGGAAATCCTACATATGCTACATCTGTTGTTAAAGGATATGTTCCTGTAGTTAGCGCAACAATGGGAGCATCTACTAAAGGTTTAGAGGCAGGTACATATAATGTATATGTTTGGGACGCTAACTCAACAGCTAATTGTTTAGCTAGAAAGCAAATTACTTTAACTAATCCTCCTAGAATAGCAGGATGTACTGATAATAATACAGGAACAAATGATGGGGCAGCATTAAATTATAGTGCTAATGCAGGTATTGATAATAAATCTTGTATATATTGTAGAGCGTCTGATGGTAAATTAGTAGATCATCAAAGTAAAGAGTATTTAGGAACTGGAGATATACTAGAAAACTTTAATATACAGATTCAATCAGCTACAGATTCTGATAACACAGATGGAGTAATTCAATTCTCAGCTACTCCAACTTCACTATTTAAAACTTATATAGAAGATACGGTTGATACAAATGGAAATGTAGATGCTGTATATAAATTAGAATTGTATACATTAACCGAAGCTCAATTTTTATCTAAAACATTAGGTAGTAAATTAGGTAGCACAGTTTCAAATACAGATGCAGGAAGTAAATTTAATTATACTTTTAATTCTATTAATGGATACAATGTAACTTACGGTAGATACGCTGTAAAAGTATTTATTGATGATCCAGGAGATGGAGAAATAGATGGTTGTTTTCAATTAAGATTTTTAACTGTACCAGTATTAGTGGGACAAGATACGTCTCAACCTAATACATATGTAACAGCTGATTCTATAACAATAACAGAAAAAGCATTAGTTGAAGTAACTCCTCAACTAGCAAAATTTGCTGCTCTTCCTCCTTGTTGTGACTTTCCAGCTCTTAATTTAATTCAGCCGAGTGTAGTAGGGACAGTGTCTCAATGTGATTGGGCTCTGCAGGTAACTAATGCTTGTAATAATGCACAACAAAAAGCAGACATATATTATGTTGATTTTCAATTACAATATGATGATCCTAGTTTAGGGTGGATTGATGTTCCAGAACCAGTATCAGGATGTAATTGTGATTTCTACGATCCTAATACACTAACTGCAGACGCAAGTGGTAATGCTCTTCCGGGGTATCAAAATGTTGGAGGACTAAACCTTTCAGATTGTTGCCAATTTAGATCGGGACAACGGGGGTCTGCACATTCTGGAGGAACTGACCCATTATCTTGGCCTGGTCAACTCTTAGTTCATACTACATGGATTGCTCTTCAAACTCCACCTACTGGAGATGGGGATTATAGAGTAAAACAATCAGTATTTCCTCACCCAACAAAAGGGGCAACACCTTGTATAAGCTATTCTAGTACAGAATCAGTTATAGCAGATATTTGTGGTTGTACAGATACAACAGCAACTAACTATAATCCTTTAGCTAACGTTGATGATGGAACTTGTCTTACTTCTAGTACACCATCATCACCAGACTGTTCGATTACTACACAACAGCCAGATGATGTAATTGCTACTGTTACGAATGCAACTGGTACTTGTACTTCTCCAAACAGTGATGGTACAGCAAGCTTAAGAGCTTATATGCCTACAACAGCAGCTGGATGTATGCAAATAGCTTATATATATCCTGGGGAAGCAGCGCCTGGACATGTAAGTACTAATGTTTATACTGGTGGTACTATTGCAAATCCAGGAACTAACAACATGCATATAACTTGTCCTCCTACTCCGTGGGTTCCTGGAATGGATTACGTATTTGAAGACCTTACAGGTTTAGCTCCAGGTGTATATACTGTAAAGACACTAACAGCAGGCACTCTACCTTATGTCGGACCAGGTGTACCAGCACCTCCTCCTTTTGCTGCGGCTAGCGCAACAGTTCCCAACGGATATTATTATTGTGTGAAAGAGTGGCAATTTACCGTAGGTATTGATGCTGCAGGAACTGGATGTACAGATCCTGGTGCTTCAAATTATAATCCATCAGCAACTTGTGATGACGGTTCTTGTGTACTTGCTGGTTGTACAGACCCAAATGCTAATAATTATAACGCTAGTGCAACCTCAGATGATGGTTCTTGTTTATATGATCCTGTTAGTGGGAGCACAAATTGTATACCTCCATATATAAATGATTTTACAGATAAAATTAAAACGTGTATAGCTGAACAAGGATATAATTTTTATTATGAATTAATATCAGGAAGAGCTGATGATTGCTCAATAATGAACGCTTGGAAACTTATATTAATAGACTATTTAATAAACCCTGTTGGTTTAGAGTGTGTTTATAATTGTGCTGACTCAGCAACTATAAATGTTAATGCTATATTAACATGTGAAGATAAATTAATAGCTGGAGGACCATCAACTGGTTTAAATGATGTAACTCATTCCGGATCATCATATTCAGCTGGCGCTGGAACAGCAGTAATTCAACCTGCTACATTCTTTTCAGGAGTTAATACTTTTCATGAAAATGATGTAATTACACATACTGATGGAACTATATGGATAGCAAATGGACCAGGAATACAATTTGTGGGAGCACAATTTTCAGGACATGGTACTGATCCATATACAGCTTCAGGGAACAAAGCAGAAATATGGATGCAATGTGTAGAGTCTATGAATCAAATATCTTTCTCTGATACTACTAATTATTTAGATATTTTTAGTAGTTTTGTAAATAAATTTTGTGCGCATTGTGGAACAGAAAATTATTGCCAAACAGCAAGAGGCGTAGCTCGTCCTTTTGAGGGAAAAGATAGAGCTCAAACCGGAATTGATACTAAAGATAGTGGGACAGAAGGATATTCAAATTATTTAGAAGATTAAATTAAAAATAAAAAAATGGCAAAATTAACAGATTTAACAACCTTAGCTAAAACAAGTGTAGCAGATACTGATTTCTTATTAGTAACAAACAGTGCTACAGGAACGGATAAAAAGTTATCAGTTTCAACTATGTTTCCTGCAGTATCAACAGCAGGAACATCTAGTGAAACACTTTATAATAGTGCAACATTAACAAATAAAAATCAATTAGTATTTAAAGGAATAAAAAGTGGAGATACAGGATTATTAACTGTAGCTACTACTTCTAGTAATCTAGTATTAACAGTTCTAGAAGCTGGAATAGATCTTAGTTTATGTAATAATATAACCTCATCTTTTCTTACAACAATGGATTTTACAGGAGCTGTAACTGGAGAATGTGCAGTACCAAATGGAGGAACAGGCTTATCTACAATAGCAAAAGGAGCATTGTTGTATGGAAGTGCAACTGATAACATAGCAGCTACAACAGCAATGTCTACACATGGACAATTACTTATAGGTAATGGTACAACAGGAATTCCTACAGTATCTACACTTACAGCTGGTAGTAATGTAACAATTACAAATGCGGCTGGAGCAATTACAATAGCAGCTAGTTTATCTACAATGGCAGCTGATTTAGATATGGATAACAATGATATTGATTTAGGAACAGGATATTTAAGTTCAGATGGAGCTCAAAATGGAATAAGAGTTACAGGAGCTAATTCTTATTTAGGAGCTGTGGGAAATTATTTTAATAGTGATATATTAAATATAGGAGGTGGTGGTATTAGATTTTCTGATGCTCCCTCTATAAAACCTAATGCAACAACTGGAGGAACTACAGGAAAAACAGTTACTATAGAAGGAGGAGGAAGTGCTGCAGCAAATGCAGGTAACCTTGTTCTTAAAGGAGGTACATCTTCATCAGGTGATAATAATGGAGGTCACGTAACTGTTCACGGTGGAACCGAGGCAGGAAGTGGAGATCCAGGAAGTATTAAAATGTATACATATACAGCTGGAGCTTCAGAAACACAAGCTTTAACAGTAGATGAAAGTCAAGATGTTACAGTAAATGCTGGTAGTTTAGTTATTACAGCAGCAACAGAAGGTATCGTGCACACTAACAGTGGAACAGTTACACAAGCTACTGATCATACAACGGGTTGTACAATTGATGCAACTTCTGGTGTAATTACATTAGCAGCAGTAGCTGTAGCTGCTACAACAAATGCACAGTTTATATTTACTAATTCTACAATTCAAGCTGATTCTGTTATATTACTAACTATGCAAGATAATAATACTACTAATAACAAACAACTTGCTTGTGCTTTAGTAGCTGTAAATGCAGGTAATTGTCATATTAGTATAGTAAATCCACATTCAGCAACAGCAACAAGTGCAACAGCAAGTAAAATTCACTTTTTAGTGATAAACAATAGTTAATATTAACCAAATATATATATAAAAATGACAACAATTAAAGCAAAAAAAGGAGAATTTGTAAATCTAGTAAATGGATTATTTCAAGTTCAAGATTTAAAAGGTAAAAAGTTTAGTTTAACAGTTCTTAAAAATATTAAAACTATAGAGCAAAAACTTAAAGATTTAGAAAAAGCAGGTAAACCTACAGAAGAATTTATGAAGTTAGCAAAACAAGTAAACGAAATAGCTAATACAAATTCTGAAGATTCTGAAGCAAAAATTACTGCGTTAGAAGAGGACAATAAAAAATTAGTTGAAGCTAGAAAAAAACAAATTGAGAAAGTTACAGAAATGATGGAAGAAGAAGTTACAATAAAACTTAACAGTGTTTCTGAAAAAGACTTGCCAAATGATATAACAGCTAAACAAATTAGTAGTATAGAAAAAATAATTAATAATTAAAAATAAAAAAATGAACTGGATAAATAGTTATAAATCTACAAATAAATCAGAGAAATATTTAGTAGAGATTAGAATAGGAACAATGACAGTGTTAGAAATTAAACTTTGTTTATGTGATACAAAAAAATGTGCTAGGTTTAGATTAATGATATTTAATTTAGGATTTGAATTCTAGTATGAAAATAACTAACCAACAGTTACATCAAGAAATGTTAACTATGAAGCAGGATCTAAGAGACATTAAAACAAGACTTTTAGATCCTGATACAGGTACTATATCTAGAGTAAATAAAAATACTTCTTTTAGAAAAGGTGCTCAAAAAACATTATGGTCAATATGGGTAGTTCTTATAGGAATAATAGGTAAATTAATGTTTTGGAATTAAAATGACTAAAGAATTAAACGAAGATACAGCATTCAAAATGAGTATTAAAACCATGGGTATGGTAGCTGCTGGAATATTTGTAGTCGTAGGTGGGTGGTACTCTCTTATGCAAGAAATACAAGAGGCAAAAGAGCAACCTGTTCAGATAGATGTTAATATTTTAAAAGATGAAATTTTACAAGCAATACCAGAGGCTGAGATAACTAGAATGGAGTTTGACATGAAAGACCAAATGATTAGACAGACTATCATGACTACTCAAGAAGATGTAGAAGAAATGAAAAAGACTCTTGAAAAGATAGAGGATAAGTTATATAACAGATGAAGCCTATTTATAAGATATGGACAGCTTATATATTAATTATTATATTTATGATAATAGCTGGAACATCTTTTGGGCAAGTAGTAGTAACTCATTTCAATGCTAGCTGGAATGACCATAATAAAGCAGACTGGGTAGGAGAATTAAAAGGATGTGAAATAACTTATGTTAATATATCTAGCAGTCCAAAGATACAAAAGAAACATAAAGTAACAGTTGTACCTACAATTATTATTTTTAAAGATGGAGAAGAAATATATAAGTTTGAAGCAGATGTAAGTTTTAAGATGGTAGCTACAAGAAAAGAACTACAAAAATGTGTTGATAAATTAATAAAGGATAAATTTTAAATATGAAAAAAATATTATTATTACTTACTTTATGTATAGCGTTTACGTCTAATGCGCAGCTTTTAAAACACGCTACATTTTATATATCTGGCGATATAGGGTCACCTTTAGTAGAGCAAGACAACTACATGATGGATAGAATGACTGGACAATTAACTGATTTAACTATAGTTAATCCGTATAATTATGAGATTAATATAGGATTAAGAAAAATAGCAAGATTTGATTATGAAAACAAAGCTAAAAGGTTTTATGATGGTTCTGAAAATACTATCAGTTCTAGCGCTAGTATTGGTGCTGTTACTGGTGGCGAGTATTTATTATCCTGCAGTTTTGTTCGTGATAGGGGTAGAGAATTTGCTAACCAAGAATACTGGTACAGACATGTAAGTAAGTACTTTTTAGTTAAAGGTGAGTACGTGGATAATCAAGAAATAAAACTTAAAACATTTGGAGGTGAGGTAAGAGGTAAGGTAGATGTTGGAAATTTTAATTTTACAGCTGGGCTTAAACATCGCTCACATCCAGTTTATGGACTTAATCCATTTATGAAAAACTTTGATTTAAGTGTAGATCCTTGGTGGAATGTAGCGTATGATTTAGGATATACAGATGAGTATTACTACATAGATGGAGAAGGTAATGGAGTTAATGATTGGTATGATTACTCTAATTGGAACTGGTATGATGCAGACGGAACACAAGTAGCTATTACAGACCAAGAGTTTATGAAGTATGAATTTGGTAAAGCAGTAGATCAATATAATAAAACACAATTAGATAGTTTAGGATTGCAACAAGAATTATCAGTTGTTATAGGACTGTCTTACTATTATTATAATTCTAAATTTTGGGTACATGCATGGGGAGATGTTATGCCAAAACACAAAGGATTATCAGATTATTCTTTTACAGAAGATAATATAGATTTTGATATAGGAGGTGTTATAGGGACTAAGATAACAAAAAGAATAGGTATATTTATAGAAGGTAAATGGAGACGTTATTGGGATATAGATAACTATGAATTAAAAACAGGTATAAATTATTCAATAAATTAATTATGAGCATATTAGGAACAATATTTAGTGGAGGAGCTAAAGAATTAGTAGAAGGTGTAGGTGGGGTTATAGATAACTTACACACATCTAAAGAAGAAAAACTAGAAGCAGAACAAAAAGTAAAAGAGCTTATAGCTAGCTATGAGATTGAGATGGAAAAACAAGTTACATCTCGCTGGGAAGCAGACATGAACTCTGATTCGTGGTTATCTAAGAATGTTAGACCTTTAGTCTTAGTATTTTTAGTAGTATCAACAGTATTAATGATATTCATTGATGCTGGCACAATTAAATTTGTAGTTGAAGAGAAATGGACAGATCTATTACAATTAGTATTAATAACTGTAATAGGTGCTTATTTTGGTGGTAGATCGCTAGAAAAAACAAAAAATAATAACAAATAAAAATTAAAATAAAATGGCAACATTAACAGCAAAATTAACATTAACAAGCTCTAACGCTACAAGCGACGCTTTAAATCTTAGTGTAACAGATACGTTAACAATAACTACACCTAGTATAGGTTTATCTAGATTAGATATAACAACGGCTGACAATCAAGAATTAGTAGACGAAGGGACAAGCGGAGTATTCTATTTTTACTTTAAAAATTTAGATGCAACTAACTTTATTATTCTTCAAACTACAGGTAGTGTACAATATGCTAGAGTAGGTCCTGGAGAATTTGCTTTCTTCGCTGTAAACGATGGTAACGGTTTAGAAGCTAGAGCGGATACTGCTACTTGTAGTGCAGAGTATGCATATTGGAAAAAAGGATAAAAAATAAATTATGAAATATACAAGAGAGCAAATACAGCGTGCTGTACAAGAACTTGGATATAAATATTTTACAGGTGATAACTATGATGTAAATATCGTTGGTGTTAGAAATTCTGATACTAATGGTAAAGTTACAAATAAGTTTGATGATATAATAACTATATCTTATAAAGACGAGGAAGGTAAATGGCAATATAATGAATATAGTTGTACAACAGATCCTGGTGACGATTGGATGGAAAATCCATGGGTAAAAGAAAAAGGATGTGCAGTATTAAAGCCTGGACAATACAGAGGTTCTCATAAGTTAAGACTACATGGTGGTAAGTATTTAGCTTTAGGTCAAAAGAAACCTGTAACAGTTTATAGAGATAATAATAGAAACGATCAATATGAATTTGACGAGGCTTCTTGTGATACAGGTGTATTTGGTATTAACATACACAGAGCAACTAAGTATGCTGGTAAAACATCTACTAATATAGATAAATGGTCTGCAGGGTGTCAAGTATTGGCATCTAATGATGATTGGCATGAGTTTTTAGATATTTGTCAAACAGCAAGAGAAGTATGGGGAAATAGTTTTTCATATACATTAATAGAAAGTAAAGATATATAATGAGGTGGATAGGCCAACATATACCAACGATTACTACTAGATTAGGTACAAAGACGTTTATAGAAGAGCCTTTACAGGCTACTGGAGACACAGATAGATTTCTTGTGTTTGGAAATCAATCGTCTATTGGAGCTAGGAATCAAATTATGTATAGAACTGGAGACGAAATAAGATCAGATATTGGGGCCGGAGTTAGTAGTTTCACAAGTGTAACGATCCAGACAGATGATGGATCATCAGAAAGAATTGAATTAGATAAAAATGGAAATAGTTTTCAAATAATTGGAGCTGATGGAGTTGACGTCACAAATGAGGGTACAACTATAACGATACAAGTAGCTATTGATGAAATAGACCATGATAATTTAAATAATTTTGCTTCGCAAGAGCATTTTATTCAAAGTGCTATTACAACCGTAGGAACAATTGGGACTGGAGTTTGGAATGGAACACCTATAACAACAGAATATATAGGCGATGATCAAATAACAGAAGATAAGTTAACAGATTCTTTGTTAGCTGAAATTGATGCTAACACTGCTAAAGCAACAAATGTAGCTACAAACCTATCACAAACAACCGGTACTGATACTTTAAGAATTGATAGCTCGGATGGAACTAACGTAACAATAGCGGAAGCTTCTGGTTCTATTGCAGGAGTAATGACAGTTGCACATCACGATAAGTTGGATGGTATTGAAACTAGCGCCACAGCAGACCAAACTAATGCTGAAATAAAAGCTGCAGTAGAAGCAGCCTCTGATTCAAACACATTTACTGATGCAGACCATACTAAGTTAAACGGAATAGAAACTAGTGCAACTGCAGATCAAACTAAATCTGATATAGATGGTTTGGCAATAACAACCGTAGGAACAGTTGACACCGGCGTTTGGGAAGGAACAGCGATAGCTTCTGACCAACAAAAACATTTGATGCACTATCAAACAATTGGTTATGGTACTCCTGATGGGACTAATTATTATGTATCAAGGAATATGGCAACCAACACGGCTCCTTTTAAGCATGAGGTTAGTGTAGGCGCTGATGGGTTAACAGCTCAAACCCCTCAAACCTGGCTGCGATTAGGTGGACACATTATGCCAAGGGCTTGTACTCTTAAAAAATGGACCGGATGGGTTACAGCAAATGGATCAGGCACTCATTATGTTGGTTTGTTTAAAGTTACGTTAACTAGAAATAGTAACACAACGGTTTCTGCCGTGTTATTAGAAGAATTTTCGTTTACGGCTTTAGGGAACACTAAACCAGAGGATTTCGCTGAAACTAGTTTTACAGCTACAGCTATAGCCGCTGGAGATATTTTAATCACAGGTTTAAAGGGCGTAAGTGGAAAAATTATGTATTTTAACGCTTCATTTGAAGTAGAATTTTAATTATGGGATATATATATAAAAATATAAGTGGGGACACAGCGCAAAAATTACTTACAGTAAGTAATTTAAGAAATGCTAATATAAAAGCAATAAGTATGGCTAATATACATAGTACTAATAATGTTAGACTAGATTTGTATTTATATAATGAATCTACAGATCAAATAAGTGCAAATAATTATACACCTCAAACAACAACTAATACATATTATATAATTAAACATCTTGTAATACCATTTGGTTCATCTGTTGTATTAGAAGAACAGGACTTGTTAATAGATTATGAGTCACCAGCATATGACGTATTTGTAAAATTATCTGGAGCAGATAGCGCAGTAGACATAATAATAAATAATTAATAATGACATTAAACGAAATAGCATATAATTTATTAAATCTTCTTAGAGGTGGTAGATCTAATCATGATGAGCATATATCTTTAGATCAAATAAAATTTAACGTTAAACATTACAGAGCCATGTTTATTAGAAGAGATCATGCTAAAAATGGATTTACTAGTAGACATATAGAACAAGATCTAGGGTGTGTAGATTTAGAACAGGTGTGTGCTACACAGTGTTGTAACTTACCTAGTACTTGTGTAGTTTATAGAAGTGTAAAACCTATACCAAAAACAATTAGATATAATTTTGAAGAAGCAATATCATATGTAGGAGATGTCACAGGAAGAGGAACTATACCTTTAGTAAATTCAAATATGGTTCAATTTCTACCTTGGGATAAATATACAAAAGATGCATATAAAGCTTATATGATAAATGATTTTTTATATATTTATAATGCAGATGGAATAGAAACAGTTAACGTTAGAGGGGTATTTGAAGATCCAGAAGATGTATCAGAATTTGATCAATGTGATGGAGGTGGATGTTATGATGATAGTGCAACAGATTTTCCTATATCTATGGATATGTTAGCGCTTATAAATCAAGGTATTTTGTCTTCTGAATTAAATTTACTATCTTCTTCAGTAACTGACACTAAAAACGATAGAATGCAAGACCAAACAATTAGAGGAGGGACAGCACCAGCAGGAGGAGGACAACAACAATAAAAAATAATATTATGGCAGATAAAAGAATAGCAGATGATTTTTTATACGGAAATAGAGAAAAACGTAAAGAGCGTAGAACTCTTCGTAAAAAGAATATAGTTGAAAGAAAAGTTTATAGAAAAAATGCTAGGAGACTAGGAGACCCTAAAGCATATACAAGTGCAATGCTTAACCAAATGCAAATTGATGATAAAGGAGAAATGTCAGCTCTTAAAAATGCCCAAGCAGTTTATTCTCCTATAATTAATTCTAATCGCTCTTTAAGTAATTCACTTTCTAATGTAAATCAAGCTGAAAATTCGCTTTATGGATCTTCTCAAACAACAGTAAAAGGTAATAAGTTAGGTACAAAAGGTATAATGAATGTATCAGATAAAAAGAAAAATAAAGAAAATCCTATAAAAAAAATAGTTAATAGTATAACAGAAGGTGTAAAAACTAGAAAACTTAGGAAAAAAGCTTTAAAAACAGAATATAATAATTTTATAGATGATATAAAATTAATAGAAGGTGATAATTTTAATGAAGATAGAGTGCCTTCTTATAGAAAATGGAAAAAGAAATGGAATAAAGGAGATTTTGAAGGAAAGTCAATGGCAGATGAAGATAGAGATAGATTAGAGGCATTACAATTTAATAAAGGTAAACCTATGTCAGAGCAAAAAGTATTTAATAATGGTAAATATATACTTAGATCAGAATTAGAAGAAACAATTAATCCTATAACCGGAGGTAATATACAAGAAAGAGAAACTGCAGTATTAGAAAATAGACCTGAAAAGTTTTCAAATTTTGATCATTTGTTTAAATGGCAAACACAAGCAGGAGATTATAAATTTAAAGATGGAGAAAAATTTCAAATTGGTAAAGATTCTTATACTTATAAATCAGATGATGGGTCAGGCGGTGCTGGGTTTGTACCTACAGTTATAAAAACAGATAAAAGTTTATATTCTTATAAAAAATCTTGGGACTTATATGATGAAGAAAAAGGGCCTTTATTTGAGAAATGGGGAGGAAATAAAGAAGGTTATTTTGCAAAATATGCTCCAGAGTATGATTATAGTGAATCTAGTGACGAAGATGATTTTAACAAATATGTAGAAATATCTCAAGGATGGTGGGATTCAGATTCTGGTCAAGAATATAAAGATAAATATAATATAAAAAGAAAAAAACAAATGGGAGGAATAAAAAAATATCAAACAGGTGGAGTAAAAGATGCAGCAGGAATTGGTAAAGTTAAAAGAAAACTTAATATAAAAAGAAAAATTAGTAATGTTTTTAATAGAAAGAAACTTAAACGACAAGAAAGAATTGCAATAGCTACTGCTGGTAATAACCCAAAGATGTCACCTGAGAAATTGAAATCATACCTTTCAGGAAAAGGTTCACAACGTAAGAAACAAAAAGGTGGGTGTAAAGAAGGTATGGAATGTGGAGGAATGTATCAAGATGGTGGATTTTTATCTCCCCCAGTACCAAGATTATTTGAATAATGGGATATACTTTTAAAGACATATACAATTCTTATATTGAAGAAAATGAGTATATAGATAAATCTATATTTTCAGATATATGCCATACTTTTAATATGGGTATCATAGAGTATGTATTAGAAGGTAAAAAATTTAATATGGGTAATAATCTTTCTACTATTTCTATCATTAGGAGAGACCGTGATCCAAGATCTCCAAGAATTGATTGGGGAGAAAGTAATAAATACAAAAAAGAACTCTTAGATAAGGGTGAAGAAATATATGATCATGTAACAGAACTTGGTACAAAGTGGTTTATATACCATACAGATGAGTTTTACTGTAAATATTATTGGAATAAAGGTAAATGTAAAGTTCCAAATAAATCTGTTTATAGATTTGATGCTACAAGAGGTTTAAAGGGAAATAAAGATAAGCTAATTGCCCTTTTAAAAGAAGACGATTTAGCTTATTTAAAATTTAAAAAATATTAATAAAATGAAAAAACAAACATATCAAGAAGGTGGTAAAAAAGGTAAAAAATATTATAAAGATAGAAACGAAAGAATTAGAGGAAAATTAGTTTCTGGTATAGATAAAGTTCAAGATGGATTTATCAAGGCAGTAGATGAAAATATGGGTAAACTAGATTGGGAAAAATCACCTGGGTCTACTCAAATGATGACTACTTCTAGTCTTCCAAAAGCCATGACACAGGTAGCAGGCTCAATGCCTGCTATAGCGGGATTTATGGGAACAGGACTTGCTTCATATTTAGCTAAAAATGTAAGATCACAAACTCCAGAACAAAAGGCAAATGCAAAAGAAAGAAATAAAAAGTTTAAATCAAAAACTAGCACTATGTATCAAAAAGGTGGAGAAAAGGAAGGAACAACTTATACAACGAAAAAATTAAAAAAGGATAAAGAAGGAAATATAAAAAAGTATAAAGTTGTAGGTAAGAATCTTTATAACAGTGATGATGTACATTCTAAAAGAGTTGAGAAAAAAACACGTAAAGGAACAACCTATAAAGAAAGAAGTGATACATATGCTGGAAAATCAAGTGATGACCATAAATATGGAGATAAAAAACTTACTAGAAGAAGATTAAAATCTAAAGACGATAAATCTGGAATGGAAGTTAAAAGAAAAGAAAAAATTACTTTTGATGACGGCAATCAAATGACAAAACGTAAACAAAAGAAAATTAGGTTTGGTAAAAATAAAGGTAAGATTAAATCTAAAACTGTAAATATAAATAGAGGTAAAAGAACGGTTACTAAAAGAATATTAAATGAAACAGATAGAACTAAATTACAATTAGGAGGTTTCCTTGAAGCTCCAATAACTAGGCTCTTTGAGGATTAATAAATTAAAATAAAACTATGAATAATAAAATGATGTATCAAAAAGGTGGTTCAGAAGTTACTGAAAAAACTGATAAACAGGCTAATAAACTTGTTAAGAAAAGAACAAAAATTAGAAAAAGAAGAGACAAGATTGAAGACAGAGAAAAAAAAGGTAAAAAAGTTATCTTTAAAAAAATTAGAAAAAGAATATTAAATAAAAGAGAAGATAAAGTTCAAGATAAAATAAATAAAAATCCTACTGCTAAAAAATGGAAAAAAGATGGAGAGGCTGAAGCGGGCCAAAGATTCTTAAGCCCTATGAGAAGGAAAAAATTTCAAACAGGAGGAGAAGTGAAAGGTAAAAAAGTGAAAGCGCCTTTAAATGAAAACGTAGATTATAATTCAGCTTTATCTGCATTAGGTTTAATACCAGCATTATCACCATTAGCCACACCAGGAATGGGAAAGGCAACTAAGGCAGCTATAGCAGCTAAAAAAGCAGGTAAAAAGGCAATAAAAAAATCTACTAAAAAAGGTTCTGTGGGAGAAAAACTTAAAAAGTTTCAAAAGAAAATACGTAGACAAACAGGTGGTACTTTTAATACTGGTCAAGGATCTTTTATAGAACCAGGAATGGAACAAATATAAAATACTAGTATGGCAATATATAAAACTACATCAAGTAAAGTAATAATAAGAAAGATATTTAGAGATATTAAACCAAGTAGTGATAATTGGATAGATGATGCTATTGAGTGGATAGGTGAAGCTTTAGAACATATAGGCTCTGCACCTCAACTAGTACAGAAACAATGCGTATTAACTATAACTGATCATAAAGTATTATTACCTACAGATCTTTATTATATTAATCAAGTAGCTATAAATAATTCTATATCTCCACTTAATTCTAATGAATTGGATAGTTTAATTGCTAAAGTAAAAGAATTAAAAGCTGCTATAGTAGATGCTCAAGCTAACAGTTTAGAATATTCTGACACAGCTTCTATATTACATGAAATTAATAATAGGATAGTAGTTTTAGAAAATGTTTATTTTGAAAGTTCATCTAGGTTACAACCTTTACAATATGGTGCAAGTACATTTCATAAGAGTATGCACTGTGAGGGATGTGTAAACGAGAATACTAATTATGAAGAGACTTATATTGTAGATAATGATTATATTAAAACGTCTTTTGTAAGTGGAAAAATATGTTTAAGTTATATGGCTTTTCCAACTGATGAAGATTGTTATCCTTTAGTACCAGATGATATAAGTTTTAAAGAAGCAATGTTTTGGTATGTATATAAAAAGATTTTATTAAGTAATCCTAGATTTAAAAATAATGGAATTGATTATGGTACTGCAGAACAACAATGGCAAAAATATTGTACACAGGCAAGAAATGCAGCAAATTACCCAGATATAGACAGATATGAATCTTTTATGAATCAATGGGTAAGACTAGTTCCTAGCATTAATCAGCACGATACAGCATTTGAACACTTAAACACAAGAGAAGATTTATATAGAAATTAATGGCAAATAACCCAGAAAAAAGATTTGTAAAAGGACTGTTTAAAGATACGTCCCACATGGATCAGCCAAAAAATACTTGGCGATACGCTAGAAATCTAGTTATGACTAATAAAGAAGGATCTATTTCTAACGAAGGAGGGACTGAATTATCAGGACATTTAGGAACAGCTCCTCATGGTGCTCAGCATGATAGAATTGTAGGAGCTATTGAAAGTAAAGATGATAAAGTAATATTATTTATAATAAATGTAAATCCTGCTGTAGGAGTTGTAAATAGAAGTGAAATAGGAGTATGGGATAATGGAGTTTATACAACTCTATTTAATCCAAATATAGCTTTATACCCTAAACACACTTTAAATTTTAATACAAGTAATCTTATAGAAGGAACTTTTAAAGTTGATCCTAAAGGAGACTTAATTGTGTATTGGACAGATGATTTAAATCCTCCTAGAGCATTTAATGTATCTAGACAAGAAAGATGGTTAGATACTGGGGGAGCAACTAATTCGTTATATGGTATAAACCCAGCTACTACTCCTAATCCAAAACATATAGAGCTTTTAAACTTATTTCCTAACTCGGGTCCTATTCCACATATAAATGTACATGATGTTTATTGGGTTACTAGACCTTATCAAAAATCTATTATAGAAGGAGGAGGTTTAAGAACAGCTGTATATTATTTATCATTAGCATATGTAGATGATGATTTTGTAGCAACTAATTATTTAACTGTTTCTAATCCTGTTCCTATAGTAGAAGAATTTGATCATACTACTCCTACACAAAAAAAGGATGGCGCTAAAGAAGGGGATCAAACTACTAAAGCTATTAAATGGAAAGTATCTAAATTAAACACAGATTATAAATATTTACGTTCAGCTGTTATAAGAAAAATGGGGGAAGCTACAGATGTTTATAAATTAAGTGATGTAGAAATACCTACTAACGGAAGTTCAGAAGTTGTATTTAGTGGTATAGAAGGATTTACTCCAGGATCTCCTGAAGAAATTATGATAGATACTACTTCATACGAAACAGCTAAGACAATAAATCAATTAGATGGAGTTTTATATTTAGGTAATTTAACAGGTACTAAAGATGTTGGTTATCAAAAGTATGCAAATAATATAAAATTAAGAGCACATACTGTAGAAATACCAAACTTTGATGAGTACTTTGGAACAGTAGATAATTTAGAATCAGGATTTGGAACTATGCCAGTAAATATATTTGGACAAAATCCAACTGCTAGTTATCAAGATCCTAGTAAATCTTATAGATATATTCCTAATGCAACTAATTGGAGAGGATATATGCGAGATGAGGTATATGCTTTTTATATTGCATTCATTATGAATGATGGTAGTATGTCTTATGCATATCATATACCTGGAAGAGTAGATCTAGAAGCTGAAAAATCAACTCTTGCTGCTTTAAATGTTGCTAACTACGGAGGTCTGTGGACTGATTTTCAAGATATAAGTCCCGGCTATGCTAAAAGATTTCACTTTATAGATTCTTACTCAGATGCTATATCAGGTACTTCTCCAGGATATAATGTTGGTACTTATATGGGCATGAATTTTTGGGAGAATGCTACAGAGTTTTATCCTAGTTCAGAAGATTATGAGGTTTGGTCTAATACAGGTCAAATTGGTACTATTCAAGGAAGTAATGTGAGACATCATCATTTTCCATCTAATAAAAATCCAGACGTTAAAAGATCTATAAATTCTTCAGAATGTGAAACTGATGAATCTACAGGTACAGCAAGTATGCCTGAACCGTGGGATGGGTATTTAATATTTAGTAGTACAAATCAAACGCAATCATATAGTTGTTCTTCTTCTCCTATGGGTTCTCCTGTAAAGTTTAAATTTAATAATTCATATGAAAGAGATCAAAATTATTGGCAGGGAAGTAATGATAATAATATGGCTCAAGCCTTATGGCATAATAGAAATAAATTTATAGCGGATCAACCAATGGAGGTAGTAGTGGATTGGAATGTATGGTTTCATCAACCTTGGGGATCTAATGTAAAAGATGTTTTTACAACTTTAAGAACTGATTCTCTAGCTTATTTAGCTACAAGTACTACTGGAACAAAAATAAATGATGAAAAGATTGGGAGTTTTGGGACAGGTAGTGGGTGTGGTGGTACTCAAGATGATTTCAATGGAAAAAATGCTACTGGAACTGCTTGGGGAACTCATACAATAAATTTACAAGCAGGAGAATCTCTTTGGCTAGATACTCACTTGGAAGAGAATGGTGCTGTTTGTACTAATGGAACTGTTATTAAACAATCAACATCAAGTAATATTAATTGTTATCCTGATCCTGGCAATGTTCCTGAAAATGCTAATATGGCTAATTATGAAGAGTGTGGTGACAATGTCGTTTGTGTGTCATATATGAGATTTAAAGTTGAATCTTTATCAACTATATTTGACAAGAAACATATGAATGATGCAAAATTATCTCATACAGTAAATAGATTAGGTTTTAATTTAGAAGATATAAAAATACCAGAATCTATTGCAGACAAAGTTCAAGGATTTAAAATATACTATGCTAAAAGAAATCATGCTAATAGAACAATTTTAGGACAAGCTCCTCTTTTACCAGCACTTAAAAAAAGAGCTCAATTAGGTATTTGTGCAGAAGCAGGAAATGATCCTTCAGCACAAAGAGTAATGAGTACATTACAAACAACTGCAGAAGATTTTTGGGCAATGGATCCTTATCCTAGAACATGGTGGGATTATCCTACATATTCAACTATATGGTACCATCAAGGAGCACAGAATAATGCCCCAATATTTGAAGACGATGCTAGAGGGTATAAAGTATTTAGTTTTCATGATTTTTATTTATTAAGAACTAAAAACAGTTTAGCTACTGCTACTCATATTGATCTACAATATAATGTAAGAAATTTAGTATTTAATGGTCCTGGATTAGATCAGAATAAAAAAATGTTATCTATAGTTCAAACAGATACAGATGATAGTGGTAATGAAATAAAAACTATAGAAGAAACATGGGGATGGGAAACAGCTATTAATTGTTATTCTCAAAGTATGAGATCTGCTATATTTTTAGGATGTGAATATGATGTTGAAAGTTATAAAAACTTACCTAGAATATTAGGACAAAAAGCTAAAACATATTTAATGGGAGATACCATATTTAAAGGAGCTGCTTTAGGTTTTGGTGGTAAATTATTTAATGAATATGGAGAAAGTTGTATAACGTTTGGATTAAAAGATTTACACGAACTACGTTCTGAAACATATAGAGCTTACAGAGATTCAGCTCCAGGTGCTAATGGAGTGCCTAGTACTTTTAGTGGAACTATGGGTAATTATGGAGAGGTTCAAGTAGCTGCTCCTCCATTATTAGTTAATCCTTTAGATAGTTCTGGTAGTATGGGTAGTGGTGGAAATAGAAGTAAACTCCCTATAGTAAACTTAAAAGCATTTAAAACAGATTTATATAAATCTATTGACAGTCAAGAGTTAGTATGGACAGGATTTGAAGTTACTGGGACTGATTTAAATAATTTTGTTTTTGATGAAAGTGGATCACCTTTAGACGTTACTGGTAATAATCAAAATCCAGGACCTTATCCAGGAGATTTTAGCACACTTACTTTACAAAAAAGAATTCAAGGAGATTCAAATAATAATAAGATAGCCGATAGCCAACTTGGAATTTTTGGAGGAGACACATTTATATGCAGATACGGATTTGTAACATCTTTAACTCCTAGTGATAACAATACTCCATCAGAACCTGAAAAAGGTATACACTACCACATAGTAGAAACTACAGATAATATTAATTTTAGACATGCTGAAAGTGATAAAAGTGCGTATTTTCCTAACTCAATAGCTAAAACATTACTTAGAGAGGCAGGAGAAGAAGATTATACACATGTAGATAATTTAAAATATAACGATAATTATTCTGAATTAAATGATATAAGACCTGCTTTCCCATTACCTTTAAGAGAGACTAAACAAGATGATTTTCCTACTAGAACGCATAGAAGTGCTAAACATGATACAACTAATTTAATTGATAATTATAGAATTTTCTTAGCAAATCAATTTAAAGATCTTCCTAAAAATAGAGGTGATCTATGGAAATTAGCAAGTTTTAATAATCTGTTATATTTTCATATGGAAGAAAGTTTATTTGCAGCTAAAGGGAAAGAGACTATGCAGATGGGAGATGCTACTGAAGCTTTTATAGGTAGTGGTGATATATTTGGTCAAGAGCCAGATGAAATGATTCAAACTAAAGGAGGTTATGGAGGAACACAATCTCAATGGGCGGCAATAGTAACTAGACATGGGTACTTTTTTGTAGATATATCTTCACGTAAAATATTTTTGATGCAAGATAAATTATCAGAGATTAGTAATCTAGGAATGAAAGAATGGTTTAGAGACAATCTTAAATTTGAATTAGAAGAATATGGCTTACCAGCTTCATGTATAGATAATCCTTTACTTCATTTAGGACTACATGCTGTATGGGATCCTAAACATAAAAGAATATTATTAACTAAAAGAGATCTAGGACCTACTACAGATTTTATTAATGGAATTAATGGAGTAGACTCATCTGGAAATCCTTTACCTGTAGTTGCGGGAGCAAGTAATCAACCAGGTCTAATTAGAAAAAATCCAAATTCATGTGGTTTTCAACGCTTTCAGCAAAAGAAAAATAGTTCTGTTTATGAATGGGCAGATCTATTTTTTGGTAATCCTAAATTCTTTAATGAAAGTTTATCTTGGACAATATCTTTTTATCCTGAACTTCAAATATGGGTAGGGTTTCATGATTATGTTCCTTATCGTTACTTTAATACTTCTACTGATGTGTATTCTGTAACTGATAAATATACAGTTATAGATCCAACTAATGCTCAATTTTTTGGAACTAATTATGGTAATGCAGGTATATGGAAACACAACGCTAATATTAAAGGTGTATTATATCAAGAGCCTGATGTATACATAGATTTTATAGAATTTTATCCGTTTGAGATTGAATTTATACATAATGAATTTGCAGCAGCAGATGCTTTATATTATAATTTTGGGTATACAGCAGAAGTTTTTAGATATAATGTAAATACTGATTCATATAATTTAGATGTGTTAAACCATGGATTTACTAGTTTCTTTGTATATAATACATTTCAAATTTCTGGAGATAAAACTTCAAGTATATTAGAATATTTAGTTAATGTTAGAAGAGTAGGTAGTCAATGGAAAGTACATCATTTTAGAGATTTAGCAGCTATAGCAGTAGATACTGGTAACTATTATATGGCAGGAACTTTGGCTAATCCTAACGTTATAGGAGGAGCTAACGTAGGAACTGTAACAACTTCTGGTATAAATTCTATGTTTGATGTAACAGG
>Ga0209337_1000973_pt1 | contig 22345 bp, 27 predicted proteins | sample LinPmetageLP53_FD_184044 | JGI IMG/M metagenome (GOLD analysis project Ga0209337, IMG submission 184044) | Marine viral communities from the Pacific Ocean - LP-53 (SPAdes) (version 2) | ecosystem: Environmental > Aquatic > Marine > Oceanic | place: Pacific Ocean | collected 2010-02-08 | reverse complement strand
GGCGTAGGTGGGCAAGTCAAAGCAGCAGAAAGAGTGGGCTTTAAGGCTTTTGGCATCGATGTGGACCCAGTTGTACTTGGACCCCCGAATATCGCCCTAATCGACCTCTGTAAGGCCCCTGTGGTGTTCCCAGAACAGTTCGATGTCGTGTGGTCTGTGGAGGTTGCTGAACACATACCCCCGGAATATGCAGGAAACTACCTAGACACCGTCTGCAACAATGCAAAACGCATACTCGTGATGACTGCTAGCCAAGAAGAGGTGCCGGGTCACGTAAACATTAAGCCACCAGGGTGGTGGATGCATCGTGCAGAAATGAGGGCGATGCAGTTTTCACCCGAATTAACAGCAATGCTCAGGAGATTCTCCACCATGACCCGCGATTTCATGGAAAAAACGGGGATGGTTTTTGTGAGAATGGTCTAATTAACGTCCTTGGCCCCTGTATTTCTTCCAATTCAAGCGTTTTTGCTTGTTTTTTGGCCTAGAGCGGACGCCGCAACCTATAGTTGTCTTCTTTCTGAGCGGAACGGGGTGCCACGCAGTCTGCGTTACCTTGCTAGCCACGATTTTTCCTCTTCAATGGGGCAACTCTACGGGGTTTTCCCGCCGGTTGACCTAGTCTTTTTTTCTGTTTGACCCGAGATTTTTTCTCTGAAGGGGTCATTTCCCCAACAGTCTTAGGTGTCTTTGAGGAAACACGCTTCTTGGGGCGGCAGTAAGGGGTTCCCCGCTTCTCGCTTTTCTTGCGGCCACAAGGCTTCCCGGTTTTAACGTCAACCCAATCTTCCTTGAACCACCGCTTGAGCGCGGCACCTTTAGGAGACTTGCGAACGCGCCCCCCAGTGCTTACTTGCTTGCTCGTATTAGCTCGACTAATTGCCATTACTTGTCGCGCTTGCCCATGTCATTAAACAAGTTAAACAATACTGTGATCTTGTCTTCAAGAACCTTAATCCGCACGTTGACTTCAGAGCGGAATGCAACGCCAATCGCAGCGATCATAACGATCCCCGAGATTATTGGCCAAAGCTCAACAACATCATTCATCAGTACACCTTATACCGCTTGCGGCGCATTACAGCACCACACCCCTTAGTTACACTGCCGCCTCTTGCCATCTTCTTCGCCTTTTCGCCCCAATTCTTTGCGCCAACCTTGCGGCACTTAGCGATAGCTCCAGATGCATAGGCACTGGGAAAAACCCTATATCGGGCCTTTACTTTCTTATAGCAAGCATCTTTTGAGGCAGATTCAGCCATCTCGTTCACTCTTGTTTAGCTTTATTATAACACCACTAGAATTTGGTTTGGGCGATTTTCCACCACTTGAGGGGATTTTGGGGTTGTTTTTGAGCGAAGCAGTGGTTGAAGTCGTTGCGTCTTAGTGCTTCAATGGCATCTTAGAGGCTACTAGGCGAACGCCTTACCAACTCGCCCCTACTGTACGGTTGCTTTTAGCGCACCTATGAACATCTTAGGCGAAGTATATGTATAATCAACCATCTAGCCAGTCACCTGCAATGTTCGGTTCTCAACCGGGCGGGGCTCAAATGCAATCGGCCCCCAATTTGCCCCCTGGAAACGCCCCAGGTCGAGAATACTTCAATCACTCAATGGCAACTTTTACGAACGCCATGCAGCCCCCAACTGGGATGGTGCCGCAAGGGATTAGCTCCTTAGTCCCCGGTTATTATTGGGGTGGAGGTGTTTCTGCCGCCGCTGCCGATGCTGCTGCTGAGTCAATGTCATATGACGCCCCTAATGTCTCAGTCGATGGAATGTTTGGTGGCATCTCTCCGGGTTTGGGTGGAGATGCAGATACTAGTGGTAACGTAGCCATTGACTTTGGTTCAGTCTCCGCAGCAATGGACGCTGCTCAAGCTCAAGTAGATGCTGAAGCCGCCGCCGCCGCAGCGAGCGCAGTGGAAAATGATATTGGATTTAGTCAGGCTGATGCCGATGCTGCCGTTGCTAACTCCATAGCCCAAGCCGAAGCCATGGCCCAAGCCCAAGACTTTCAAGATATGGCTTCGGTGGTCCCGACGTTAAGCTCAGCGGCCACCGGAGTGGCTCAGATTGCGTCGAATGCCGGTGCTCTTGGTACAGGAGGTATCGAAGGTTATGACGCTTTAGCTGCCTCCATAGCTCAAGATCAAGACCAAGCTGCCGTGGACTCACTTAATGATGCATCCAGAGGCGCGACTGCCCCGGCTTACGACATTGGGGCAATCACCGCATTTGTAGAGTCACAAAGAGGAGAGCCCCCGGTTACCAGCACTGGAGGCCAAACAAATCCTACTGAAATAGATTTTTCAACTGAGGCGCTTAACTCTCTGCAAGACATTGGCTATGACGTTGATGTCCGTTCAGGAGGTGTGACTGGGTCTAATTATCAGGGGGCTGGGGCTACCCCTTCAAAGGGAATGTCGATAATGCCGTTTGGAACTATTTATGACAAGCCAACGGCAGAGGCCGAAGAGGCTGTTGCCAGAGCCCAAGAATTCGAACAAAAGGGGTTTGGAAGATTTCTCCCAGGGGCAAAGACTGTAACGCAAAACCCATATACCGGTGAGGTGAGCAAGGGGTACGGCTTTGGTTTTCAGGATGCTGTTGGGCTTGGTTTAGGCGCTCTTAATCCTGTCCTTGGTCTGGGTTACTCAGCTTACAGGGCGGGTCAGCCTACCCAAGTAGGTCTCGATTACAGCACTGGGCTTGGCAGTAGCGACTTCGGCAATCCAGACATGGAGGGGCTTCCATCTGTAGGCGTCGACATTAGCGAGCCTGATGCCGGTGACCCTGACGGGGGCAATGGCGGTGACCCTAACGGTGACCCTAACGGTGACCCTAACGGTGGCAATGGCGGTGGCTCTGGTGGGTCCGACCCAAATACTAGCCAGTACGCCCTGAACCCCTTGGTCTATCAAGCATATGCGAATCTAGGGCTTCCTGTTCCCGGCAATGTCCCGCCGTATCGCCGCGTAAATATCCCGACAAGTCGATTCGTTGTTTAATGGCTGACACCCACGCTCTGTCTGGCTTATCGAAAGACAAGCTGACGGAATACGTCCGCCTTAAAGAAGCCCTTATGGGCATAGAGAGTAAGGACGAATGCAGAGAAAACTTTCTCTCGTTCGTGAAGAATGTTTGGCCGGATTTTATAATGGGCAAACATCATCAGATATATGCAGAGAAACTACAGCAAATTGCTGACGGCACCCTAAAGCGCCTCATAGTGAATATGCCGCCCCGGCACACTAAGTCAGAGTTTGCTAGCTACCTATTCCCGTCATTTATGATTGGCCGGAATCCAAAGTTAAAGATTATCCAGACAACGCATACGGCGGACCTCTCCGTGAGGTTTGGTCGCAAGGTTCGTAACCTTGTGGATACCAAGGAGTATAACTCCATCTTCCCAGAGGTCTTGATGCGGAGCGATAGTAAGGCTTCGGGTCGCTGGGATACCGACAGGGGCGGTGAGTATTACGCTGCGGGTATCGGCGGTGCAATCTCTGGTCGCGGCGCTGACCTTTTGATTATTGACGACCCCCACTCTGAGCAACACGCCATGAGCAGCACCGCTTTGGATGCGGCTTATGAATGGTACATCAGCGGCCCGCGTCAGCGTTTGCAACCTGGGGGTTCAATTGTTGTCGTTATGACACGCTGGGGTAGTAGGGATCTCACCTCTAGGCTCCTGAAAGATCAGCGCAACGACAAGGCAGATCAGTGGGATGTCGTTGAGTTCCCTGCAATTTTTCCAGAGACTAACAATCCTCTTTGGCCTGAATACTGGGAGATAGACGAGCTTGAGAAGGTAAAGGCTTCGCTTACTGCGGCTGCTTGGTCGGCACAGTGGATGCAAAATCCTTCAGCAGAGGAAAGTGCAATCCTAAAGAGAGATTATTGGCGTATATGGGAAAGAGAAAAGCCACCTGAGTGTGACTATATTCTTCAAAGTTACGACACTGCATTCTCCAAGAAAGCCAAGGCCGATTACAGCGCGTGTACAACGTGGGGGATATTTAATCACCCCGATGAAGGGCAGGGCATCATACTTCTTGATTCGTGGAAAGATCGGCTAGATTTCCCTGAGTTAAAGAAGCGAGCTTATGACGATTTTAAGCATTGGGAGCCAGACATGATCCTTATCGAAGCCAAGGCTTCGGGAACCCCACTAACCCACGAGCTTCGTAGGATGGGCCTTCCTGTTTCTAATTTCACCCCCAGCAGGGGGAATGATAAGATTACCCGCGCTCATGCTGCGGCGGCTACTTTCGAAAGTGGGCTCGTTTGGGCTCCGGAGACCCGTTTCGCGGAAGAGCTAATAGAGGAATGCGCTGCCTTTCCGGGCGGCGAAAGTGATGACTTGGTTGACAGCACAACTCAGGCTATCTTGAGGTTTCGTCAAGGTGGCTTCATTCGGCCTGAAAGCGACTATGAAATTGGGGACACGCCTTGGCGTGAAGCGAGAAGTTATTACTGATGGCTATTATTGAAAACGAAGAGACCCCAGAGAACCCTGTAGGGATGGCTGTCGAGGTTGAAGAGGAGGTTCTTCCGGAAGATATGATTTCGGAAGAGAACGAAGACGGCAGCATTTCCTTCTTTGTCGAGGAAGAGGCCAAAGAAGAGGAAGTTCCCTTCGACGCTAATCTTGCTGAATTTATAGATGAAACCTCGTTGGGAGCACTTTCCTCTAAACTTATAGGCGATGTTCGGGGCGACTTGGATAGTCGGTCTGACTGGGAGGAGACCTACAAGAGAGGCTTGGAGTCTCTTGGCATTAAATACGAAGACTTCCGCGATTTCCCTTTTGAGGGCGCAAGCAGCGTAACGCACCCCTTGTTGGCTGAGAGCGTTACTCAGTTTCAAGCTCAGGCTTACAAAGAACTCCTACCTTCCGGCGGACCTGTCCGCACTCAGATACTTGGCACGACCACCCCGGAAGTAGAGGCTCAGGCAGACCGTGTCTCTGAGTTTATGAACTATCAGATCACGGTAGAGATGAAAGAGTACGATCCTGAAACGGACATGATGCTTTTCTATCTCCCGTTGAGCGGCTCCGCTTTCAAGAAGGTGTATTACGACCGGTCACTAGACCGCCCTGTAAGCAAATTCTGCCCCGCTGAAGATATTATTGTCCCGTATGGAACTACAGACATTCAGACAGCGCAGAGAATTGCTCAGCGCGTCAGTATGCCGATGAATGAGTTGAAGAAACTTCAGTTCATAGGGTTCTACCGTGACGTTGAGGTTCTTGCCTCTGACAACGGAGTCTATGGAAGCTCTATCCGCGAACAAGAAGATGATCTTGAGGGCGTTCACCCAAGCTATAGCGACGACAACCTTACGGTCTACGAGCTTCACGCTTTTATTGACCTTCCTGACTTCCCTCACCGCGACGATGAAGGCGGTGAGACCGGGATTGCTCTGCCGTATATCGTCACAATAGACGATGGTTCGGGTAAAATTCTTAGTATTCGTAGGAATTACTACCCAGAAGACCCGTTCACTAAAATCGAATACTTTGTCCACTATAAGTTCTTGCCCGGACTTGGTTTTTACGGATTTGGTCTGCCCCACATGATCGGTGGGCTTGCCCGCGCATCAACCAGCATCCTTCGCCAGCTAATAGACGCGGGGACACTGGCTAACTTGCCGGGAGGATTTAAGCAGCGCGGTGTTCAACTCGCGGAAGAAGAGAATCCCATTAGGCCGGGAGAGTTTAGGGACATTGATGCGCCAGCGGGTCTTAGGGACGCGATCATGCCCCTCCCGTTCAAAGAGCCAAGCCCCACTCTTTTGCAGCTTCTTTCTTTGTTGGTTCAGGACGGACGTAGGTTTGTGTCACTTGCGGATCAAAACCTTAGCGACATGAACAACGAGACCCCCGTGGGGACCACTGTAGCTTTGATTGAGCGTGGCTCCCGCGTAATGTCTTCTATTCACAAGCGTTGCCATTACGCTCAGAAGCAAGAGTTTATTCTTCTTGCCGACATCCTGGGTCGCTACCTTCCGCCGGAGTACCCTTACAGCCTGGGTAACGTGAACCGTCTGATTAAGTCTGCCGACTTTGACGGTCGTGTCGATATCATTCCGGTTTCTGACCCCAATATTTTCAGTATGTCTCAGCGGATTGCTCTGGCGCAAAACCAACTACAATTGGTTCAAGCCAATCCACAAATCCACGGCGAGAAAGGCATTTACGAGGCTTATCGTCGAATGTACGAGGCGCTGAATGTAAGGAACATCGAGCAACTTCTTCCGCCACCTCCTCAGCCGCAGCCAAAAGATCCTGCAATCGAAAACAACGACTTTACTAGAGGTTTAGTGGGTCAGGCGTTCGAGGGGCAAAATCACGATGCTCACACTAAGGCTCATATGGCTCTTATGGTCCTCCCGGTAGTACAGGTTAACCCGACCATTGTTGCCAACGTCAATGCACACATCATGCAACATCTTGGTCTAAAGGCTCGCGAGATCGTGACCAGCACCATGATGGAGCAGGTGGTTCAACTTATGCAGTCTCAGGGTGGTGTTATTGCCCCGGAACAACAGGCTGCTCTTTCTAGTGAGATTGAAAATCGTATCGCTGAGGTTATAGCGACTATGACCGAGGGCTTTGCCCAATCTCAAGAGCCGGAAAACCAGAAAGATCCTTTGGTTGCAATTCGAGAGCAGGAAGTGGCTCTGGCCGCTCGGAAGCTAGACCTTGAGGGGGACAAGTTTAAACAGAAATCTTCCCTTGAAAGCTCTAAGGCTGCTGCCCAAAATATAGTGGACATTGCCCGCGTTGAGGCTCAAAACAGAGCAATTACTGAACGAAGCTCAATCGCAAGAGAGCGTATTGCTGCAAATCTAATCGGCAAAATTGGTCGCCGTTGATATAGGAGTTAGAGATGAATAACACCGGTTTGAAGGGCACCATGCCCAAAAGTCCAAAGGGCGTTGACACCACAATGAAGGTTGAGCGTCAGGGAGAAGTCCCGTACAGCCCGCCTCTCAATACAAAGGTTGGTCCTGCTCCTAAAACCGTTATGGCTCGTGGCCGGGGCGCTATGGAGCGCATCCTTCCCACCAAGATTGCGTAAGACCGATGATTATTGGTTTGCTCGGCAAGATGATCGGAGGCCCGATAGTCTCAAAGGTGTTTCAGACTGGCGTTCGGTATTTTGAGAAGCGCCAAGAGATCTCTGAGGCGAAGCATAACGCCCGGATGCAAGTAGAGGCTAAGAAGGCAACCGCTGATATCGACTGGGATCAGACTATGGCCCAGAACTCTGCAAAATCGTGGAAAGACGAGTTGTTGACGATTTGGGCGGTAGTTGTGATGTCTTTGGTGTTCCTCCCGTGGACCCAAGAATGGGCTCTCAATGGATTGAGGGGCTTGGAAGAAGCTCCCGATTGGTTCACTGTTTTAATTTTTACTGTTTTTGCAGCTAGCTTTGGCGTCAGGGACTTGATTAAAACCAAACTCGGCGGGAAGAAGTAACTAAATTGGTTACCAGCAATAAAGAAGAACTCCAGAAGACCATTGATGATGAAATCGGGTCTCTGAGAAAAGACTACTATGAGTGCCTTATCAGAGAGGCAGAACTCAAGATAAAGATTGTGGAGCTTGAGGAAAAAGTAGTCGAATTGTTAAGGCGCACAAGTATCCACTAGTTCGAACTACTTCTAGCGTCTTGACACAACTTTAGAAAAAAATATATAGAAATACAGTCCTAATACAGAGGCTGTAATGGATGCGATCCTACTCGCGGAGGGCCTTTATCGGTTCTTACGCAAAGAGCGCGACTCACAGGTTGATTACCTGTCTGCGGGTAACGCTAAGTCTTACGAGGCTTACCAGTGTGCTGTTGGCAAAATCAGAGCCTTCGAGCTTACTGAAGGTTTTATTAAAAAAGAATTCAAACAACTTGATGAAGAGGACGAGTAATGGCGGAAGCTGCCGTTAATATTAAGGAATCTGCTCCGGACGTTCACATTAATGATCCGGACGTTTCACCCCCCACAGGAAGCGCCTTAGACCGCCTACCCACTCCTACCGGTTGGAGGATGGTTGTCTGGCCCATCGTTCCTAAAAAGAAAACTGACGGGGGTATACTGCTTCCAGACTCCACGAGGGACAAAGAGGCTTACTCTTCTGTTTGCTCTAAAGTCCTCAAAATGGGCCCGCTTTGCTTTAAAGATCCTGAAAAGTTTGGCGAATCTGGGTCTTGGTGCGAGACAGGAGACTACGTCATTACTGCCCGGTATTCCGGCTCTCGCTTCAAAATTGATGGTGCAGAGCTAAGGATTATCAACGACGACGAAATCCTTGCTGTTGTGCAAGACCCCAATGACATCAAACACGCTTGAGGAACCCATGAGTTTAGCCAATCCCAACGATGATTCGGAAGATCAAGTCGAGGACGAAGAAGAGGTCAATCAGGTCGAAGAACAGGAAGGCCAGGACAAAGGCGATGAGGAGGGTGAACACGAGCAGTACAGCGCCCGAGTTCAGAAGCGAATAAACGAGCTTGTCGGTCGAGCTAAAAGCGCAGAAGAGCAGAACAATAGGCTCTCTCAGGAGAAAAACGATGCATACAATTATGCTCGCGGCCTTATGGCGGAACAGCAGCAATCGCAAAATCGCAATAAAACGTTGGAGCAGGGCTATGTTGCTGAGCTTAATCAGCGCCTTGGTGCGGAAGGGGCATCGCTAAAGGACCAGCTAAAGTCAGCTTATGAAGGCGGCGATTACGACAAGGTTGCAGAAGTAACGTCAATGATCGCGGAACTTGGTGCTCAGAAGGTTAAGGCGAAGTCCTTGAGCCCAGCCAACCGACCGCCCCCCAGTCAAGAAGCCCCCCAACAAATGCAACAACCCCAGCAGTCTCGGCCTGACCCACAGGCTCTTGATTGGGCAGGGCGAAATCCTTGGTTTGGTCGTGATTCAGTCATGACAGGAGCCGCTCAAGCTGTTGACCATGAGCTTGTTTCACGGGGGATAGATCCATCTTCTGAATTTTATTACCAAGAAATTGATCGGATTATGCGAGATGAGTTTCCGCATAAATTCGACAAATCCAGGCCCATGACTCAAAGCGTGGCTGGAGTAAACCGCAATCCAACTAACTCGAAGAACAAAAAAATTACGTTGACTGATAGCGAAAGGGGCGTTGCAAGACGCCTTGGCGTTAGCGACGAGCAATACATGAAAAGCAAGTCAGCCTTGCAGAGGAACGCATAATGGATCGTACACCTAGAGATGACAAAGCCAGAGATAAGAAGCCCCGTAGAAAGCCGTGGGCTCCAGCATCTTCTCTTGACTTACCAGAGCCGCCAGAGGGTTACAAATACAGGTGGATTCGTGAGTCTGTTATGGGATATGATGATAAGAACAATATGTATAAGAGAAAACGGGAAGGTTATGAGCCTTTACGGGCTGAAGAAGTCGCCGGTTTCGATGTACCGATTGTTGACGAAGGCAAGTACGCAGGGCTTGTTGGGAACGGCGGGTTGATCGCCCACAAAGTGCCTGTGGAAATCGCTGAAGAGCGGGACGAATACTTCCGTAAGCAGACGGACGGACAGATGGAAGCAGTCGATAACGACTGGATGCGCGACAGTGATTCGCGGATGCCTAAGCTATCTCCTGAGCGGAAAAGCTCAGTCTCTTTTGGCCGTGCTAGGTCAAATAACGAAGATTAACTTTCAAGTAGGAGGCCATAATGGCTAATCAGGACGCATCCTTCGGGTACATGCCTGTTGCGAAGACGGGCTCTAGCCCCGATTCCTCCGGTTATTCTGAGTATGGCATTTCTAGCGGTTATGCGACTGCAATTTATTCAGGTGATCCCGTCATTATGACGGCGTCTGGTGTTGTTGCTGTTGCTGCTGCTGGGAATCGTCTTCTCGGAGTGGCAGGTGGTTGCTCGTATACAGACCCTACCTCCGGAGAACCAACTTACTCCAACCAATATCCGGGCGGCGTTGCCGCTGCGGACATTAAAATTCAGGTCTACGACGACCCGAATCAACTGTTCAAGGTTCAGTCGGCAGGAACTGTCACTACCACGAACATCGGTAACAACGCAGATCTTGTGTATGCAACCGGAAATACTAAATCGGGTGTCTCCGCCGCAGAGCTTAGCGGCACGATGGCAGCGACGGGCGCACAGTTCCGGATTATCCGGGTGTCTAATGATCCCGAAAACAACACCACAGGTTCGGCAAATGCCAACGTGATTGTTCGTGTAGACGAGCATTTCTACGGCTCCGAAACTGGCGTGTAGGGGGAATGACAGATGGCTATTTCACGCGCTCAACTTGCTAAAGAACTGGAGCCGGGACTCGCGGCTCTTTTTGGAATGGAGTACGACCGCTACGATCAAGAACACGCCGAGATCTTCGAAACGGAGAGTTCGGATCGTGCTTTTGAAGAAGAGGTCATGCTCACTGGCTTTGCCACTGCACCGACCAAGGCAGAGGGCAGTTCGCTTACGTTCGACACTGCCACGGAAGCATACACTGCACGGTACTCACACGAGACCATTGCACTCGCTTTCGCTCTGACCGAAGAGGCCATGGAAGACAATCTTTATGATCGTCTTGGCGCTCGTTATACGAGAGCTTTGGCTCGCTCGATGTCTAACACCAAACAGGTGAAAGCATCGAACGTGCTTAACAACGGCTTCACTGTTGCTGGTGGGGATGGTGTTTCTCTTTTGAACACTGCTCACCCTCTGGCTTTTGGTGGCACCTTTGCTAACCGTCCGACAACTGATGCGGATCTGAATGAGACCTCTCTTGAGGACGCACTCATCAGCATCTCAACATTTGTTGACGAGCGGAACCTCAAGGTGGCCCTGCGCGGCATGAAACTAATCGTGCCTCCGCAGTTGGTCTTTGTGGCAGAACGTCTGTTGGAATCGCAGCTACGCCCAGGCACGGCTGATAACGATGTCAACGCCGTCCGGAGCACAGGTATGATTCCGGAAGGTTACACGGTCAACCACTTCCTGACCGACAGTGACGCTTGGTTTGTTAAGACCGATGCGCCCAACGGCTTTAAGAACTACCAGCGTTCACCTCTCCGCACTTCGATGGAGGGTGACTTCACGACTGGTAATGTTCGCTTCAAAGCCCGCGAGCGTTATAGCTTCGGTTACAGCGATCCTCGTTGTGTCTTTGGCACAACTGGTGCCTAATGTTACTGGGGGGCTTCGGCCCCCCTTTAACTTTCCGGGTTAACCCCACCCTGAGAGACTGTCCCGGCAGACGCTCACAAGACTTTCAGGGGAACCCTTTGTGAGGAGGTAATAATGGCAGTTCATTTCACAGGCCCGATTCTACACGCGGGCGTAAACACCAGCCGAAAATGGTTCAAGGACCTTCCGGCTTCGGTAAACCCTGACTATCTCATCACGATGGATGATTTTGCGGGTATTTCAGATCTTAATTGGACGGTTGTAAAAGACACTGGGGCTACGGCTGCTCTTGGCGCAGACGCTGAGAACGGAACCCTTGTCCTTACTTCAGCCAACACCACGGACAACGATGGCGCTTCTGTTCAAGGCAACGAGGTCTTCGCTGTCTCCACAGGTCGTGATATTTGGTTTGAAACCAAGTGCTTTGTCACGGATGCTGAAGGAAGCGCAATTGAGCTTTGCGTTGGCCTTACGGTCAATTTTGCGTCCAATCCTGAAAATATGCTTGCCGCAGCAGACCGCATTGTTTTTCAAGTGGACGACGGCGATCAAAACATTGACTGCATCACTGAAAAAGATGGAAACGCAACCACAACGGTAACAACCGTTGACATTGTCAGCGGCACTTATGTGACCCTTGGTTTCCGTGTTCAGGGCCCGTCCAGCGATGCTGGGTCTACGGGTAAGGTGGAGTTCTTTATTAACCGCAACTTGGTTGCAACCCACAGCAGCAACATTCCTGACGATGAGAATCTCACCGTTGGCGCAATGTCCCTCAGTGGAAGCGCAACCGGTCAGAAGTCATCTACGTTTGACTATCTGCTTGCTGTTCAGAACCGGTAGGGGATGATCAATGGCTCTTTCTCCCAAGAAAAAGTCTGACAAAGGGGGGGCTGAAAAAGCCCCTCCTAAGTCACCGACTAAGAAGAATGCTGCTGCAAAGAAAGACCTTCCTCCGGCTCACAGCGCGGAATACAAGGCTCTTGTCCTTCGCGGTGAAATTGAGGAGTAGATCATGGCTTACCAGTCATCCGATGTAAGGGCGGTATTTGCTGCCGCTGATGCCGTAGCTGCTGACCCAGACGGCCTCGCACAAAGCCAGACGCCCGGTGGCGCTGGGAATTTAACGCTAAACGGGGCTCTCACTAGTGGCGGTGTTGGTACTTTTGTTTCATCTCGTCAAATTACCATTACGAGTACTGGCAACATATCCAACCGCACATTTACAATTACGGGAACTGACGTTTCTGGAGCCGTCCTGGGTGTAGTGATTACCGGCCCAAATGCTGCGACGGTGACAACCTCAGCGCACTTCAGGACCATAACGCAAATTTCAATTAGTGGTGCTGCCGCTGCTGCGGTCACCGCTGGTATGAACGGTAACGCTATTGAGGTTATCACTACGGGCCGCGCCCGGATAAAAGGTGCCTTCATCGTTAACTCAGCGAATGCTGGAACTGTTTCCTTTGTTGACACAGCAACCCCGGATGCCACTTCGGCCACTGCTGATTTAATAACTGCGGCTACGCGGCTTAAACTTGGAACTGTCGCTAGTGCCACTGCTGAGCGTGACGTAACCATTCCCGGTGATGGTCTGGTCTTTATTAACAACGTCTATGTGTTTTACACGGCTGCGGCAGCGGTTCCGTGGACGAACATGACTGTATTCCTGGCTTAACGGAGAATAGCAATGAAGATGAAAAAGCCTAAAAGAATGATGGGTGGCGGTTCCGCTCGTAAGAACGCTGCAAAAATGATGAAGGGTGGCGGCTCTGCCCGTAAGAACGCCCCGAAAATGATGAAGGGTGGCGGCTCCGCTCGCAAAAACGCCCCGAAAATGATGAAACGCGGCGGTATTGCGGAGGCTGGTGACGCATTAATTGAGAGTTTAAAGAGAAAACCATCTAAAAAGCTAAAACTGGCTTCCGCCACAAAGCGCGAGATGCTTACTAAGCCACGAGGGGTTCGAAAAGCATTAATTCCCAAGCGAAGGAAAACGTAATAAATAATGGCTCTTTCAGGCTCAAAGGACTACACGCCATCAGTCTCTGATTTCGTCGAGGAGGCTTATGAGCGGTGTGGATTAGAAATCCGGGCTGGCTGGGACTCTCAGTCCGCCCGGAACTCTATCAACTATATGTTAGCCGATTGGGCAAATCGGGGTATTAACAATTGGACGGTAGATCAGGTCAGCCAGACCCTGGCTACCGGCATTTCAGAAATCCCTGCTGGGACCATTACGATCACCGTTACAGCTAGCGGGGCCTTTACCGTTGCTGAGACCATTACGGGAGGAACAAGCGGCGCTACCGCTAGCGTCCTCACAAAGCCCACCTCAACGACCATGGAGCTAACCGTACCCACAGGCACCTTTGTCGTATCGGAAACGATCACAGGGGGCACAAGCGGGGCTACAACGGCTGTTTCAGCAGCCCCCAGTCTAGTTGATACCCAAAATACGATTGATATTATTTCTGCTGTTATTCGCAGGAGTAGTAACGACATCACGATTGAAAGAATTGGTCGCTCTGAGTACCTTCAGATACCAAGCAAGACCACCACGGGTCGCCCAACTCAGTTCTTCCTCGACAAGCAGATAACCCCTGTTATCAAACTTTGGCAGACGCCTGATAACAGTACGGATATCTTAATTTACGACAGGCTTGTCCGAATGGACGACGCCGATGCGGCTCAGAACGACATGGGTGTGCCGTTTAGATTTTTTCCTGCATTTGCAGCAGGATTAGCGTACTATACGTCAATCAAGCGGGCTCCTGAGCGTATGACGGTTCTGAAAGCGCTGTACGAAGAGGAGCTTGTGAGGGCGATGGCAATGGATAGCGGTCGTCCGTCAATGTTCATCAACGCTGGGCGTAGTTAATAAAAAATGGATGATTCTCTTAGGGGAAAGACCGTCGCTATTGTTGCGATGGGAGCGAGTAACTCTGACTTTATTAAACAGTGCGCTTTCAAAGGCTCACAAACACAGGTAGCAGACGAGGTCTGGGCCATTAACAGCATGGCCGGTGTTATTCAGCACGACCGTGTCTTTATGATGGACCCTGTAGCAAGGTTTTTCGATACGGACCTTGCTGGACCCATGACCCCCGGCATGAGGGACTGGCTACCTCGTCACCCCGGTCCTATCTATACGGTGGCTTTGGATGAGCGGGCTCCGGGCCTTGCTCTCTATCCCATCGTTGATGTCGTTGCGAAGATAGGTATCCCCTACTTCAACAATACGGCTGCTTATGCCATTGGCTACGCAATTGCTAGCGAAGTTAAGAAAATTGAGCTTTATGGCATTGACTTCTCGTACCCAGACGACAGGCACGGGGCTGAGGCTGGAAGGGCTTGTTGTGAGTTCCTCTGTGGGATGGCAGTAAGGTCGTTCGGGATTGAGATTCAGGTGTCTCCGTCTAGCACTTTTTTGGACGTTAGCTCGTCTGACGAAGACAGACTTTACGGATATAGGGATCTGCCGTTATATAATTACGGAAAAAAGGTCAAGATGGACTATAATGCCGAGACAAACGTCTGGTCTGTAGTTGAAGTGGAGCCGCCAAAAGATGGCGTATGCCAAGGGTAAATACTCGTATGTAACGAGTGATCGTAGCGGGTTTCGCTACCACAAGAGGGACGTTCGTAAGGAATGGAACGGCCTTGTGGTGGGCAGGGATGAGTACGACTCTAAGCACCCACAACTCACTCCCCCCAAGTTTTTTGCTGACCCGGAGGCCATCAGAAACGCAAGAAACGACAGGACTGAGCCGCCGGTCGAGGTTCTGCTCAACAACGACCCCTTCCTTAGCTCAACACCGGGTTCCGGCTCGATTACAGTAACAGAGGTTTCTAACGGACGGAGTACTGGGGACACTGTCGTGTTTAGGAATTGCGAGCCATTTGATGGCTTTACGTCTGCTGTTTTGCAGAATAGCTCAGGATATTCTATTACGGTTGTTACCGATGACACCTACGCATTCACGGCTTCGGGTGGAACGGCGACTGTTGGATCTAAAAATGGCGGCGGGTCAATAGCCTCTGCTGGCCCGGTTACTGTGGAGGCGTAAATGTCTTGGACGCTAGCAACGCTAAAAACGGCAGTTCAGAATTACACTGAGAACGATGAGACAACCTTTGTCAGCAGCCTAAATACGTTTATTTTGATGGCTGAAGAGAGGCTTCTCAAAGAAGTCCAGTTTGACGTTTTTCGCAAGAACGTGTCCGGCAAGGTAAGCATCAACAACAAGTTTTTGACGAAACCTACGGACTTCATGGCGGTTTTTTCTTTAGCCTTGAAAAATGGGTCAGATACGATAGCAGGAACAGACATCACTGGTTACGTTCCTCTCTTGCAAAAGCACCCAACTTATATTGCTGACTACAACCCGACTGATAGCGATACAGGGGTGCCGAAATACTACGCATCTTTTGATGACGGAACATTTGTTCTTGGGCCTACGCCAAACGACAATTACGCATCGGAAATGCACTATTTTTATCGGCCAAACAGTCTAACGGTTGGCGGCGATAGCGGGACAACGTGGCTGAGCATAAACGCCCCACTTGCATTGCTTTACAGCACTCTTGTCGAGGCTTACACCTTTATGAAGGGGGAGCCTCCGATCATTCAACTTTACAACGAACGCTACATTGAAGCCCTGGGTAGGCTTAAAAACATGGCAGAAGGGCTTGATAGGCAAGATCAGTATAGGTATGGCTCGTTGAGACAGGCCGTTAGTTAATGTTTGTCGCTGATGTTGGCAATGTGACTGTCGCTACGACTAACCATAGGGCTCACTCTGCTGAAGAGTTGGCTGGAATGGCTGTGCGTAAGATCATTTACGTTGGAGATGACTTGCCAAATGAGATCAGTTCTCAAGCAGAAACCTACAAAAAAAAGTTATTCCAAGTTATTCTGGGTTATATTACTCTATCTAGAAGGTCTGAGAGGGAAGACATCGTTAGAGCCCTTGAAAGGGCTGGTATGTCTGAGGCCGTAATGCTGATTAGGAGCTTATAATGGCTATTGCAACCGCGATGTGTACCTCCTTTAAGAAGGAACTTCTTGAGGGCGTTCATAATTTTACGACCGGGGGCAACGCTTTTAAGCTGGCTCTTTACACCACGGCGGCCACCCTGGGCGCGACTACTACCGCTTATGCGACTGGCCTTGCGGGGCAAGTTACCAGCACGAACTACACTGCCGGAGGAGCGGCCTTAGTCAAAACAACGGGCTTTCCGAAGTCTACGGGTACAACCGCAATTACTGACTTTGTTAACCTTACGTTCAGTAATGTCACTATCGCAGCGCGTGGCTGCTTAATCTACAACGACACCAACGCCGACAAGGCCGTTGCTAGCATTGACTTTGGCGGCGTAAAGTCCTCAACGTCTGGCGACTTTACCGTTCAGTTTCCAACCGCAAATGCTGCTGGCGCGATTATTAGAATCGCTTAATGGGTTAATCCATGGCGAGCGTAACAGGTTGGGGTAGGTCTACCTGGGGTTCGGGCGCTTGGGGCGAGTCCGTACCTGTTGAACTGACCGGGGTTTCAGCGACTGGCGCAATAGGCGCAGTCTCTACAGCCGGAAGTGCCCTTCAAGCTGTTTCTGGCGTTTCCGCTACAGGCGCTATCGGGTCTGTCGTTGCAAGCATCAGCAAGTCTGCTGTTGCAACGGGCGTATCTGCGACTGGATCTGTCGCATCTGTCTCTATTTCGTTGTCAACGATAGTAAGCCTGTCTGGTGTTGGAGCCTCTGGATCTGTCTCTTCGGTTTCTGTGGCCGTAGGCATTGACGCAGCGGCGACCGGGGTTGGTGCGACATCGGGTGTTGGCTCTGTAGCTACGGGAGCTTTCGCTGACGCAACAGCCTCTTCTGTATCGGCTACAGCAACCGTTTCTCAACTACAGCTTGTCTCTGGAGGGGCTAGTGCCTCAACGTCCGGGGTCCAAGGTACTTCTGGAGTTGGCGCGGCCCAGTCAGCAGTATCTAAGCAGGTTTCAGTTTCTGGCGTGTCCGCAACGTCAGGCTTGGGAGCAGTAACCGTAAAGTTTAGTTCTTTAATAACACTAGAATCTGTCGCTGGAATTGCGTCCGTAGGTAGTGTTAATATATGGGGGCTTGTAGACGACGCCCAAACGCCTGGGTGGCAGTCTATTACCGATTCTCAGACGCCTGGGTGGCAGTCTGTGGCAGATTCTCAAAGCCCTGGTTGGACAGCTATCGCTGCATAGGAAGAAATAAAATGCCTAGCTCATACGTAAACAATCTTCGCCTTCAGGAAATAGCCACCGGGGAGCAATCAGGAACCTGGGGGAACACTACTAACACAAACCTTGAGTTGGTTGGTCAGGCGCTAGGCTATGGGACGAGAGCCATCGCCAATGCCTCAACTGACAACATAACAATCGCAGATGGCACCTCTGATGCAGATCGCAGCATGTACCTGAAGCTGACTGGTGGCGGTCAGGCTTGCACAATCACCCTGCTTCCTAACACTAGCTCCAAAATGTGGATCATGGAGAATGCGACAAGCTACACCCTGACATTTTCACAAGGGTCAGGTGCCAATGTCGCAGTCAAGGCTGGTCAAACAAAAATGATTTTTGCTGATGGTCTCGGCTCTGGGGCTGTCGTTTACGAGTTTGGCACCATTGCCGTACAGAACATTCAAGCAGACGGCACAGTTACCGTAGGGATCAATGACACGGGGTATGATGTAGTTTTCTTCGGGGCGACCAGCGGCAAAAAACTGTTCTGGGACCAGTCCGAGGACACACTGAATGTGGTGGGCACAGCAGCATTTCAAGACGGCGCTGCCGCAACGCCTTCTATCACTAATACTGGTGACCTAAATACCGGCTTCTATTTTCCTGCGGCAGACACTGTGGGTGTTACCCTGGCTGGGGCGCTGGACTTCCAGTTTGAGGCGAACGACTTCACGGCTTTATCTGGCTCAGTAATCTCCACTAATACCATCGCAGAAACAACTAGTGGGTCTGGCGTCACAGTTGACGGCCTTCTGATCAAAGACGGGGGGCTTTCTGATCTTGTTCTCCCCGCAGTCAGCGGCATCGTCGAAGCCAACGCCAACTTCATTGACATGTGCCTCGTCGGTCCAAGCGTGGACGGCAAATCGTGGAACGGCCATTTCAGCAACGGGGCAGTTTGGACCTCGCTGATGCTCGCCACCGTCGAGACATCGGGTTCCGACGCTCAGGTGAACATCTGGGATTTGACGGGCGGCACCCTTGCCAGCGCAACGCCGTTGGCAACGCTCACACTTAGCGGTGCAACGCCCACCAGCATCGCGGCCTCGATGGGCTACCTGATCGTGGGCACATCTGACCAAGGCATGCACATCGTTGACCCACATGGCGGCGCTTGGGCCGAGCGCACGGACGGCTGGCCTCGCAGCCTCACCACCAGCGGCGCTCCGGTTTTGGTTAACGTAAATATCTCTCATGTAGCTGCCGGTATGTCTGCGGGATGTGGTTTTGATCCACGAACTGGCGGCAAGATACCAAACTTTGCAGTCGGTTACGGCGCTGGTGGAACAGCAGCCTCTCTAATAAAGCACGACGGCAACGTCTATGACGAATCTGCTTACACCTCCACTGCTAGCAGTCCGGTTGCAATTAGCGCTGGAATGATTTTCCTATGGCGCGACGACGTCGAGCGGTTTGAAGGCACGAGGATCGACTTAATTACCGCTGACTTCTCACCAGCCGGTGGTCATTTCGATCCAAACCTCTACCCAACGGTCGGCGTCGTTCACGATGCTGCACCTACACCGGACGGCCACCTTCTCTGTTTTGCTGAAGGCTTTCACCAGAGCTTCGGCCTGTTCCCCGGCGTGAACCCCGGAAGTCAGAGGCCTAGTTCATTGCAGTGGTTCGTCAATCGCACCTATACGACTGGTTTGGTTGGTAACGACCAGAAATTAGTGGTGCTTGCCAACAGTGTCACTGCTGATCGGTCGGGCAAGTCCAACACGCTTACACAGAACGGGACTGTACCAGCCGCTGCCGTAGCGAGTGGGGCAGAATTGACTGGGTATGGGCCGTTTTCGACCAGCAATTATCTGTCGAGGGCTAGTGATGCCGATTGGGATGTGGTCGGCACCGGATCATATTCCATTAGTCTCTGGTTCAACGCATCAGGCTCTGGCAGCGGAACCGAGTGGTTGGCAGGATTTGGAAATAGCGGCAACTCCCTCCGGTTCTGCGTGTTTATGCAGGCGGACGGCAACTTAAACTGCTCGGAAACCGGGGCGACGGCTGCGGTCGAGACGCTGCCGGGTGGTGTGAATGACGACGGCGTCTGGCACCGGATCGACTTTGTTAGAGTTTCGTCGACAGAGCGACATGTGCATTTGGACGGCGTATTGAGAAGTTCCTCGACGACAGATGCCGGTTCTTTAACTTCCAGCGGAAACATGTTGCTTCGCATTGGTCTTGGGCCTGATGGTAGCAGTTTCGCGGCTGCTAGTACCAAAGTCTCGTTAGTTCGGTTTACCGCCACCGCCTTAACCGCCACTCAAGTCCGCCGGTCATACGAAGCCGAGGCCCCGATGTTCGAGGCCAACGCCAAGTGCTTGCTTCAGAGCGGCAGCACCGACGCGGTGCTAGACGCCGAAATTGATCCACTTAGTGGTAAAGTCATCGTCACTCAGACTGACAGCCAAGAAATCTTTGATGGGATTACAATCGAGACTGAGCGAACGGTAGCGACGGGCGGCAGCACGTTCGAGCATGGCTTGCTGTTTGGCGATGCGGTAGCGGAAATCAACAACGCCAACCTGTTCGCCTCCACTCCGGCAACTGACCAACGGCAAGTAAACGAGATGGTCCGATCTCTGTCGGCTGATCTTCCTGACGGTATCGATATGAGCAAGGCGAAGGCTTGGATTTATTTTGAAAACGGTGCGTCAATATCAGCTAGCTACAATATTGAGGCTTTAACTAATCACGGCACTGGAAATATGTCTGTTGACTTCGCCGTACCATTCAAAAGCGCCAAGTACGTTGCTGTGTCGATGGCGGCGAATAGGGCTGGATCATCAGGTGGCGTCTTAGTTTGCACAACGTCAGACACCAAGGGACAGACTTCAGGCAATTTCGGTTTTGGTTGGTCTTACTTCAACGACACCTACGCCAATGAAGACGGATATCTGGCTTTTTTTGGAGAACTAGAAAATGAATAATCGCATCGTCACCGCCGATGGGGCGGTCATCACATCCCTCAACCCATCTGCCACTATCGCAAAGCTGATGGAAGCAGCCGCTACCCCGGCAGAGTACGACGCCGATACGGGGCAAGAAACCAGCGCCAAAAGCTATCCGGCTGCTGATACGGTCTACGAAGAAATAGACACTGATGAAGTTGTTCTCCGCGCTCACAAGTGGCTCAAGTCGCGCTACGATACAGAAGAGTGGGCTGCGCTTCGAGCAAAGCGTGACGAACTCCTCGCTGCTTGCGACTGGGTTGTCGTGAAAGCTCAAGAGGCTGGTGAGGATGTACCAGCAGCATGGGTGACGTACCGGACTGCACTGAGAAACCTTCCGGCGGCTACCAGTGACCCGGCCAACCCAACGTGGCCTGACGCGCCGTGATTTGAGATGCCTCTTTTTTCATTAAAATTTCGCCCTGGTATAAATAAAGACCAGACCGACTACACCAACGAAGGCGGTTGGTCTGACTCGGACAAAATCCGGTTTAACAACGGACTTCCGGAAGTTATCGGGGGTTGGGAGAAAAAAGGCCCTAATACATTTTTAGGCTCGTGCCGGTCTCTTCACCCGTGGGTTGCTCTAGACGGCGATAAATACATTTCCGTAGGGACCAACATTAAATACTACATTGATGAAGGTGATGGGTTTTACGACATTACTCCAATAAGGAGTACAACGTCTGCCGGGGACGTAACCTTTTCTGCGACAAACGGACAGTCAACGGTAACTGTTACTGACGCAACCCACGGGGCGGGTGTGGGGGACTTCGTTACATTCAGCGGTGCGGCAACCCTTGGCGGCACTATAACGGCTGCGCGGCTCAACCAAGAGTACAACGTAATTTCCGTTGTTAACGTCAACTCATACACTATTTCAGTCCGTGAAGTATCGACAATAGCATCCATTACGGTTAACGGAGCGCTAGATCCAACGCTTGTCGCTGCAAACGGATCTGACACCGGAAACGGAGGCGGATCAACGGTTGGCACTTATCAAATTACCATCGGCCTTGATACCACTGTCTCGGGCACTGGTTGGGGTGCCGGGTCTTGGGGTAGAGGGACTTGGGGCTCTGCGGCTACCAGCTTAGCCATTGGTGACCTCCTCCGTCTTTGGTCGGAAGACACTTGGGGTGAAGACCTTGTCTTCAATGTTAGAGATGGTCCGGTCTATTACTGGGACACAAGCGCGGGAACGGCTACTCGCGGGGTATTGCTAGGCTCGCTAGGGGGGGCAAGCGGCGCTCCTACTATTAGCCGCAAAATAATTGTAAGCAATCAGCAACGACAAATTATTAGTTTTGGCACCAACGAAATCGGCTCAAGCGACCGAGACCCCATGCTTGTCCGCTATAGTGATTTTGAGTCAGCAGTTGACTGGACTCCAACGCTGGAAAATAGCGCCGGAAGGCAGCTTCTTTCGAACGGCTCTTCAATAATTACCGCGTTTGAAACTCAAAAAGAAATACTGCTTTGGACTGACAGTTGCGTTTACTCGATGCAATTTGTTGGCGGCGATCTTGTCTATAGGTTTGAGGTTGCAAGTATTGGTCCCAGCATAATTGGCCCTAACGCGGCTGTGTCCGCTGACAACGCCGTGTTTTGGATGGATACAGAAGAGTTTTATGCATACACCGGTCGCGTTCAAGCCATCCCATGTACTGTCAAGGATTACGTTTTTCAGGACATAAACCTAGCTCAGGCTGAAAAAATTGTTGCTGGGTTTAACAAAAACCACAACGAGATTACTTGGTTCTACCCGAGTGCGGACAGTGAAGATATCGACAGGTACGTAACTTACGACTTTAACCAGCAGATCTGGACAATCGGTACTTTCGACAGGACGGCGTGGATTGAAAGCGGTCTTTACTCTTATCCGATAGCGGCGGGGACAGATCACCGTCTTTATT
>Ga0209337_1000972_pt1 | contig 22345 bp, 32 predicted proteins | sample LinPmetageLP53_FD_184044 | JGI IMG/M metagenome (GOLD analysis project Ga0209337, IMG submission 184044) | Marine viral communities from the Pacific Ocean - LP-53 (SPAdes) (version 2) | ecosystem: Environmental > Aquatic > Marine > Oceanic | place: Pacific Ocean | collected 2010-02-08 | reverse complement strand
ACTGTAAGTGTGCGCGACCGAAGCAGCCCCCCGGCGGCCCGGAAAGTGACGGCCGACTGTGCGCTAACTGTGACGGTGCAGCGTGTGATTTGCCACCCGGCCCGACCTGGTCCGAGGCTATAGCCGTCATCCGTCGGCACGACTTTGCAGCGGCGAACCGGCTGGAGCATGGCCGGTATCTAGTCATCAGCCGCGCGTGGTCGCCGGCCACTTGGGCAATCAGCCAGAGCACAGCCCTTGCACGCCTTGAGTCCGAAGCGCTCGACCTGTACGAGAAGATGCGCGAGAAGGAGGCGACTGATGCCGAGTAAAGCGCCCGAAACGGCGACCGTGACCCGCTGGGGTAGGGCGCTGAATCAGCCCCGGAAGGGGCAGGAGGTTGTGATCATGGCACGCAGGGCGGCGCCTGAGGACACCTCTTGGGGGGTCAGAGAGGGCGACCTGTGGGCGCTCGTCGCGTGGGTGTACACTCAGAGGGGCTGTGTCCCCGCCGAGACGTACGTGCAGAGCTGCTGGATTCCGGCGGGGTGGCTTGACGTGCGACCGATGAAGGGGGCGCCTGATGTCGATCTTGACCTGCTCACGTACGCCCGATGACGAGTGAAGAACTACCACCCGGCCCGACCTGGGGCGATGCTCTGCGGCTTATCCGTCAGCACGACTTTGCAGCGGCGAACCGGCTGGAGAAGCACCGATATTTACTGTACAGCCGAGCGTGGGCGGTGGCCAATCGTTTAGGCGTCGCGTACTCGGACGCCAATAGAAAAATCAGCCAGAGCACAGCCCTCGCCCGGCTTGAGTCCGAGGCCCTTGACCTCTACGAGAAGCTAAGCCAAGAGGAGACGACTAATGACTGATGTTTCGTGCAGCTGGCAGGGTCAGGCTATTGCGGCGCTGGCTCACATCGCGCCCGCCGAGGATTGGCACTTAGACGAGGACGGTGATGTAGTCTTGCCCGAAGACGGGGAAAACCCCGGCTGGTTGATTTGGCTAGATGGTCAGCGCATAAAGCTGTCTTGGGGCTGCATTGACTTCGAGTGTGACGTTCAGCGGGGCAGCCACGCACTGACAGCGCGCTGGCTCATGGATGCGGCTGCAGCATGGGGGACGACCGGTGAAGAGTGAAGAACTACCACCCAAGCCCACGTGGACTGATGCTCTTAGCGCCATCGCATCGCGCAACCCGCGCATTGCCCGCGACCTAAAGCGTCAACGCAAAAGCCTAGCGCAAGCCTTCAACGGCGACGTGAGCCGACTTGGCTGGAATGGCGCGATCGTGCTGCACACCTGGTGCATTGCCCGCCTAGAGTCCGAGGCCCTCGACCTCTTCGAGAAGCTACGCCAGGACGGCGACCGCTCGACGGTGGCAGCCCTGGAGAGCCGAGAGGTCGAGTCGCGCGAGCCGGATCCGGTCTGACCGATGAGGCTCGGCGAGACGCTGGGCCTCGTCGAGTAGTCGGAGAGCCGAGGCGGCCCGGCGAGCGGCCTCCTCGATCTCGGCCTCGGCTCGTATCTGATCGCCTCGGTGCATCGCGCCCCCCTCGGGAGCGTACCCGCGCTGAGGCGACTTCGGGCGGTTGCAGGGCTTAAACTGTCTTCAGCTACCGAATACAGTCAAGGTCCCCTCGGGTAATGCCGTTACAATGCCCGCCATGATCCCAGCAACGACCACGACCGTTGCGCAGAACATCGCCGAAAGACGCCACGCCCACGAACGAACCTCGGGGTCGCGAAGTGCGGCCCGGTGGTGATCGGGCTCCTCTCGGAGTCGAGCCTCGACGCTTCGCTCTAGCTCTGCAAGTCGACCCGGGAGAGCTCGAACCGCGGCGTCTTGCTCTGCGAGAGCCTCCTCTCGGGCGTCCTGCCTGATCCTCTGCTCTCGCATTTCGGCGACCTCTCGCCGGACCCCGCTGACCTCTGCTCTGACCTCTGACAGGTCACGCGAGAGCGTCTGTAAAAGTGCCCAGACCCTCGGCTCATCCATCAGCGCACGAGCCAAACGAGAGCCCCGATCAGGAGACCGGCGAGGATCATCGTGGAGACCCTGACGGGCTCCGCGGCGGGCGCAGGGTCGGGGATGTCTTCGCGGAGAGCTGCGAGGGCATCACGGGCCGCCCTGACTTGGTCCAGGTCAATCCCGGCGGTCATCGCCCCCCGAGACATCGCAGCCCGATCACACTCACCCATGACTACTCCCCAAGAATATCCGCAACGTCAAGACCGGTCGCGGCTCCGAGAGCGGCGGCGATACCCAGGATGATACCGATCCAGGTTCGCGCGTCAATGCTGCCGAGGACTGCGCCGACCCCTGACGCGCCCTCTTCGGCTGCGTCGAGGTGGGCCCGGACCCGCTCCATCGTGCGGACGACCTCGTCGAGAGCGTCGGCGACTGGCCTCCGTGACTCGTGGTCCTGAAGCGTCGAGGCGACATCGTCGAGGACCGTCGAGGCGTGCGTCCGTCGCGCGTCGTCGTCGATGCCTTCGAGGATCGTCGTCCTCTCTAGCTGTAGACGACTCGCGAGGATCTGACTCATGACGTGGTCCGCTTGTCGAGGACTCCGAGGATCGCCTCGATGACGGCCCCGAGTATTTCGTCCCTCTCTGCAGGCGTGATCCTGACTCCGCCCGCGCTGTCCTTCCTCGTCGCCGAGGCAACCGCCGAGAGAGCTCCAACGATCGCGACGATGATCCGTGTCTGTAGCATCAGCCCTCCAGCGCCCAGGATGCGGGCAAGTAGACCACGCCGACGGAGTAACCCGTCAGACCGGCGGACCCCTGCCACGTTCCGAGCGTGTCCCGGTAGCCTCGCGCGGCGCTCGTCTGCACGATCCGGCACGTCTCGCCGTCCTCGTCGAGGTAGGCCAGGCAGGTGTGACCGGTCGACGACCCGATCTCGACCCGGTCGTCCTCGGGTCCAGGCTCGCCACCGTCGGCGAGGTTCTTCCAGCGCTGGATCACATGCCAGCGACCACGACGCAGCGGCGGAGCGGTGTCGGTGACAAGTAGGATCCGACAGTCGCCTGCCCCGGTGAGCTGTCGCGCCGCATCGAGAGCCGACCACGGGCGGTCAACGTCCCAGACATTCGCGATCTTCCACCACGTCAGCCCGGAGGCCCGAGGCCCGTCCTCGACGGTCTCGATCTCATGGCCTGCGGCTTCGAGAAGGGCGAGCGCTACGAAAGTGCAGCACGGGAGCCCGTCGCCGCTCGGGCGACTCTTGGCGAGCTCGACGGCGCTCATCCCGAAGCCGGGAGCGCAGAGAGGAGCGCGTCGGCAATGCCCCAGCCCAGAGCATCGCCCGCGGTGTAAATCGCCTCCCTCTCGGTCTCGGTCGGTACACGAGAGCCGGTCTCTAGGGATGACAGGACCGCCGAGGTCAGGGCGGCCTGATTGTACAGGGCGACCCGTTGATCGCGCGTCGTCGCTCCAAGCTCCGACGCACGAGACGAGAAGACAGACATCAGGGCCTCAACGGACCCCACGTTGACTCTGACGTAAGCACTCACGACGGACTCCGGTATCGCAAACGGTAGCCGTGGACCGTTAAGGTCGTGGTTCCGCTGTTTCGTTGGGTGGAAAGCTGGAACAGAGCCGAAGAGATCGCCGGTATGATTGACGACTCCCCCGATCCGATGTCGACCCCGACCGCGTCGTCGAGGTCGGCGGCTCCCGGGGCGTCGGGGTAGCCCGATCCGAAGGCGCCACGATCCCACCACCGGAGCCCCTTCGTCGAGAAGATGAACGTCATCACGGCGTCGGTCGTCGTCGCAAGTGCGGTCCCGTGGTCGCTGAACTTGTTACCGGCGGTAAAGGCGCCATACTCCCAGGCGCCCGGGCTTGACTGGTACCGAGGACCGCACGCGGCAAGCCGGGTGTTCGAGGAGTAAAGCGCCCCGCTGAGTCGGGCGTTGTTTCCCGGCGCCGCGCCCATGGTGTATCTGACGTCGATCGCGATCTCTCCGCCGTCTTCGATCGCGGCAAAATCGGCCAAATCTACCGACACGATCGGAGGACTGCTCGTCGGATACACGCCGGTCGAGGTCTGCACCCAGACCAGACCGGTGGACCCGTCCGGCCCGAGTGTCGAGCACTTGTTGCCGTTGGTCACGTCGTGATCGACACCGTCGACGGCAAAAGTCCCGTTTCCCGTCCAGTCAGCAGCGCCCGCGGCGGCAAAGTCAACCGTCGCCAGAGTCGCCCATTGCGGACCACCGCCACCGGTCCCAGGACCGGCGCTCGACATCGGGGCCGGCATTAGGCGCCCTCGTGCATGGCGGTCAGGGCGACAGAGCCAGAGCCCGAAGCGACCGCAATAAAGACGACCTGATCGGCGTCGGGTCGAGCCTTGCCAGCGGTCCCGGGCACGGATCGCATATAGATAGCCTTTTGCGGATACGTCTCATAGTGCGCCGCTAATGCGCCACCGTCGGAGCCTGTAACGGCAAAGACCACGTCATGCGCGAGAGCCTCGATCCGCAGATAGAGCGCGTTTCTCGGGATCGTGACGGCCTCGGTCGTCGTGCCGAGAGAGATCCGCTTCGGCTCTCCGATCGTGAGTGTCGTCGCCATGGGTCGAGCTCCTAGCTGGTGGGGACATCATATAGCAGGAGACCGCGCAGGATCTCCAGAGTGACACGGACGGACGGCCCGCCGGTCTCGATCTCCTCGACGGTCGCGAGTAGGGCCTCCGCCGGATTGAGATCGGGGTCATCGAGGCGCACGACATCGCCCAGGGCGAGACCCTCCAGCTCGACCCCGCCCTCGTAAAGTCGACGGTGACGGGGTAGGCTCTGCGCGTCGAGGTAGTCGAGGGCGAGACGCTGGGCTGTCGCCCGGTCCCACGTGGTCGGCACTTCGAGGACGGCCTCGGTCCGCCCGAAGTAGGGCTCGACGATCTCGGCCCAATGCGCCCCACCCTCGGCGAGGACACCCGCGGCGGTCGTCTCGGCAGAGTCGCCCGGAGTCACTCCGACGGTGACGGTCGCCGAGTAGGTCGCGAGGCTCTCGAAGCCATACGAGACGCGCACCCTCGACGCGAGCGTGACCTCTGCCGGTGTCAGGGGCGAGGCGGGCGCCACGAGGAGCCCGCCGCCACCGCTACGGGTCGACAGTAGGGCGACCGCGTCGGCCTCCGTGGCGCGGTACGTGCGGCGGCGACAGTAGATCCCGCCCGGACCCTGAATGATGCGGACCGGGTACACTCGGAGGATCTCGCCCTCGATCCAGGCGGCGACCTCGGTGGGCTCGGTCAGGACCGCGTCGATCTGGTAGCGGTTGAGCTCGGCCGCGTAGGTCTCCATCCTGCCCGCGTCGATCTGGCGACCGCCGATCCGCTCGTAGAGATACCGCAGGACATCGGAGAGCCCCCGAAGGTCGCCCGGTCGGTAGGGGTTGGTCCTGCCCTCCTGCGGCGACTCCAGACCCCACCAGAACGATCGGCCTGTATTGACAGTGGGCGGTGCCGTGCCGAACGGGTTCCCCGTGCTACCGCACGCGCTGAAGATCCGCCCCTGCTCGTCCTGCCCTTGGTCGATGCCCTCGGACCCCGGGACTCGATCAGACCAGATCTTACACGCCACCGCGCGTAGTCCGTGCCCACAGAGGATCCAGGCTGGTGACTTCGAGTCGGCGAGGGTGTCGTCCGTTAGGGTGAGCTCCATCAGCGGGACCGCAGGAGAGCCCAGCGGGTAGCCCGGGCGCCCGAGGACCTCCGGGCGATAGGCGCCGAGACTCGGGCTATCGTCCTCGGTGCCTGCGTTGATCAAGTTGGGCGCTTGTCTGATCGACTCCTTCGAGATCGTGACGTTGCACAAGAGGCGGCCCGTCACGAGGTCAAGCGGACGAAGGACCGCAGCGAAGCGATCGCGCGCGCTCGGGTCGGCGACGCTCACGTCTCCGAGGTAGCCCGCGACGACGAGGCGCGACCGCTCCAGCGTCTCGCCGGTGTGCCAGCGGTAGAGCCGGGCGACGATGCGCCCGAGGAACAGACCTCGACGCCATGACGCGAGCCAGTCGACCCGGTCGGAGTCGATCACGATCCGCACTTCGGGCGACGCAGCGGCCCGCCCGAGGGTGATCGGCCCGAGTCCGGGCGAGACGACCACGTCGCCCGCGTCAGTCGAGAGGTCGAAGCCCACGTCGGAGAAGTAGACGGTCCCCCGCTCGTACCAATCGACGGCGAGGACCCATCGCCCCTCAGTCCCGAGTAGGTCTCGCCATGACGCAGCCAGAGGCATCAGACGAGCTCCGTCACGGTCAGAGACTCCACACGGACATATTCGTCGACACCCTCGTCCCCGACCACCTGCGCGGCCTGGACTGTGCCCTCGACGACCCCGAAGAGGTAGAGACTCGGATCGGTGATCGTCGATGTCTGCGTCGGGATCTGCGGCACAACGACGACCGGTAGCCGCCCGGACTGCGCTCGACCCTGGAGAGCTTCCAACTGCCAAAGGACATCATCGCGACCCGCAAGCGCTGGCGTCGACGGTCCTGCCGAGAGGTGATCGACCTGACTGGCGTTGCCTCGAAGGCGGTCGATCTTGCTCCCGTGCGACCATGAGACGGTCAGTCGGCGGCGAGGCGTCCCCCGCTCTTCGATGCGCCGTGTGCCGCTTTGGCTGTCAGAGCTGGAGACGATCGGCTCGACCGCGAAGGTAAAGCCGTCCGCCCACCGCTTACCCGGAACGAGGATCGCCCCGAGGCTGATCGTCCCGGCTTCGTAGTAGTTCTCTGCGGTCTGCTGACTCGGGATCCGAAGACGCCAGTATCGAGCCGACGCAGGCGTGTAGCCCGAGAGGACGAGGATCCCCGAGTGATGGATCGGAGTCATGCTGCCCGAGGCGGGCGCGCTCCCCGAGTCGTCGATCCGGAACACCGGCTTCACCGTCGCGGTGTTTGCCATATATCCGGCAGTATGCGACAGGATCCGACACCGGACCCCGCTCCCAAAGTCGAGGTAACCGCCGACCATCTCGTCCGCGTGTAGCCATCGAGTCACCGACCCGGGCGCCCCTGCGATCGAGACGGCATCACCCGACCGCGTAAAATTGACCGCCGGGAAGCGGAGATCGAGCGTTCCAACGGTTGTATACGTCGGCGTTGCGTCGCCGGTCGCGACTTCGAGGCGGTCGAAGTTTGCGTTTCGGACGACGACCACGGGGAGAGCCTCGTCCAGGCGTGTGTCGATGCCCGGGGAGAGCTCGACGACGAGATCGGTGTCGACCCCGTCGGCGCTGGTTCTCCAAGTTGCCGACGGACTCGGCGACGATCCAGGAAACACGGCCCCGACCGGGTAGTCGAAGGCCGGATCGGCGTTGAAGTCGGGCGTCCCGATCGGCCTATTGTGCCCTCCGACGAGGCGCGCGAAGGATGCCGCGGTCGCTGATCCGACATCGGGGAGCGGGTAGGGCGTGCCGGCTATGCGCTTGCCGATCTGATCCGAGATCCCGGCCCCGTGAGACCTGCGGATCGTCATGCCCGAGTGACGGTGGGCGACCCACCACCAACGCGAGACCGTCGACGATGCGGTGAGGTGTCCCCAGATCGTGCGGTGTACTGTCGCGGCGCTACCCGTAGCGACACCGGCGATCGTGGCCAGTAGGGTCCAGACCTCCGACGGGTCGTCACGCACGTAGAGCCGAGCGGTCGCCCCGGTCCCCTGGAGCTCTAGTAGCCAGTCGCGGCGAGTGCTCGTCGGCGTCGTCACGTTGACCGAGGTCGTCCCGTCGGTGAGCCGGACCTGATCACTCGCGCCCGTGATCAGTCTCACCGAGAGGTTAATCTCGTCTCCGCTCGCGTCGGTGTGTCGGAGGTTGACCCCGCAGTTAATCGCCGAGAGCCCGCCCCCGCTGACGAGCTGACACGACCACGAGACCGCAGCGTCGGCCCCGTTGACGATGCTCGCGGCCTGATTGCCTCGAAAGAACCGCCCCGCGCTCGTCGTCGTGACTTCGAGATACTGGTCATCGCTCGACCCGGCGAGAACTCCGGCGCCCGTGCTAAATGGCTGATAGCCGGTGTTCCCTGCGGCCGGAACTGCCGCGGCCCACCACATGCCGACCGCGCCCGCGGTCCCTCCGAAGAGGCCCGCGTAGCCATTGCGGCTCGCCGAGGTGTGGGTCGGTCCCGGTGTGACGTTTGACCACCCGCTGAGGGTGAACATCGTGACACCGCTCGTCGTGTTCTCCAGCGCCCCGAAGACGTAGAGCCGGCCCATCGAGCACGCGGATCGGAGGATCGCCCAGTTGCCGAGCTCTAGCGACCCGATCGGGCCGTCGGTGTATTTGGTCCAGTTGATCCCACCGTCGGAGCTGGCGAAGATTTGAAGGTAGTTGTTCGCGGCGCCCTGGGTGGCTAGGTCGTAGCTCACGACGTAGGCGGTCCCGTCGGCGTCGATCGAAGCGGTCAGGACCACATCAGAGGTCGACGAGGTTGCAGGGTCGAGTTCGACGGATGCGGCCTCGCTCACCGGCTCGAAGGCAGACCCAAGCCGCCGAGCGTAAACGGTATCCTCTGATGTGCTGTTGTACGCAACAAGGATCGATCCGTCGGGGAACACGTCGACCCCGACACCCTGCGGCGCCACGTTGGCGATCGTCTCGACGAATCGGAACGACGAGCCCAGATCCGCCGAGGCGAACTGATGCAGACGCCCGCCGGTGTCGGTGGCGAGGAGGATCACCTGACCTCGGGCGTATCGCATCCAGAGGCTAGACACCGCCCCCGAGACCCACGAGGTACCACCGGGGAAGGGGTCGTCGGAGAGCTCTGCCCATGGCGTCGACGGTGGCGTCTGGACGTAGGAGGTCGGCCCCTGGAGGTTCGCGGGTCCGAAAAAGTCGAGGAGCAGGAGCCGCCCGTCGGGTAGCGCGGTGATCGTCGCCGGGCCTCTCATCGACCCGGCGCCACCGTCGACGGTCGCGGCGCTGGTCAGGGCCTGCCCCGACTCGGTGAGGCGTCGCCAAGAGAGCGAGGTCGTCGCGCCCTCGGCGAAGATGCACGTCAGGGACTGATCGTCACGACTGACGCAAGCGTCCAGGCTCGTGATCGCGGCGGTCGTCGAGAAGTGGACCGTCGCGGCCCGGGAGCACATCACAGGCGAGGCCCACCCGCGATAGGCGTCGGCACTGGCGTCGGTGTCGAGCTTGTACATGTACGCGGCGCCTCGGCGCTCGATGCTCGGATCGCCCGACTTCGAGACCTTCAGATCCGCCCCGACCGACTGCGCACCCGAGAGGACCGGGCTCGCGTTTTGTTTCGCGTTGCTGGCGACCGCTGGCCCGGGTCGCGGCCCGGACTCGGTGTAGCTCGACAGCGTCGACGAGAGCGCCCCCTCGACGAAGCGAGCGTCGACAGGTCCGATACCCTGCGGCGTCCGGTCTACTCGTGCCACGCGGCCCCCTAGCGCCCGAGGTAGGGACTACGCGCCCCGACCGCTGTATGAGTACCACCCCGCGGCGCCCGTGTCAGCCGTTGGGACCGCAGGAGGTCGTCCCCGAGGTAGATATTCACGGCCCCGAGAGGCTCGTCTCGGTTGAGCCGCTCGATCGTCTGACGCCCGAGACGCTGGGTTGCGCGCTCCGAGAGGACGGCCTCACCGCGTCGGAGGATCGCCGGTGTCTCGTCCGGCTCGACCATTCCGCCTTGGTGGAATTTCGGCGCCTTCTGCCGCTTGATCGTGGCAATATTGAGCGCGGTCGTCGCAGCGATACCCCCCGCGGCGATCAGACCGGCCCCTCCAATAAAGCCCAGTTCGGCGACCGCCCGGATCGCAGCGGCGGCGCCCGAGATCGTCGTCTCGGCGATCCGCAGCGCCTTGACTTCTCGGAACGCTTGACGCGCGAGTTTGCTCTGTCTCTTCTTCCGCTTTTCCGCTTGCTCTAGTTCGTCTTCTTTGTCTTCGATCGTGCTGGCAATCTCGGCGCGCTCCTCTTTGCTCGCGTCGGTCATGCTCTTTCGAAGGTCTTTGATCTTGCTCCGTAGCTTGTCGGAGCGGCTCGCGGCCTTCGTCGCCTTGTTGGAGTAGTCGTCGAGAGCAAGCTCCGCGAAGCCCGCAGCGATCCCGAGGTTCTGGCCCATGTTGTCGATCAGGTTCGCAAAACTGACGGCAAGTTCTTTGTTCTTCTCTTTCGTCTCGTCCTGCTTTTTCTGGTACTCTTCAAACTCGATGTTGGAGATCGCCTTCTGTAGCTCCGCGGCCTTAATTGCCTGGAGCTCGGCGACCTGCGCGGCGTCGGCGCCCTTTGCGATCGTGGCCTCTAGCGCGGCTACCTCGCGCTCATGCTCGGCGGTGAGACGCGCCGTCGGCTCTAGCTGGTCGATCTTGGCTTGGGTCAGTTCGTCGGACACCTTCTGCGCGACCTCGCCGGCCTTTGCCATTTCCTCCAGTCTCTTTTTCTCTAGCTCGACCCCTGCTTTTTGGAACTGCTTTTCCATTGCGGCGCTCTTCAGCGCGATCAGTTCTTGAACCTGTGCAGCGTCGGCGCCCGCGTCGACGAGCCCGAGGAGCTGACGTCGTTCCTGAGTGAACGCTTGAACCAATCGAACTTGTGGATCGAGCGCGTCGCGCCGGGCCTTTGTGAGTTGCTTCGCTACGTCGGCGGCGGTCTTCTCGGCGGAAGAGGCGGCGGCGGTTGCTTTTGCGTCCTTGTTCTTGCTCCGCGATAGCTGTTCGAGGAGCCCCTCTAAGTTTCCGACTTCGTCGCCTGTGGTCTTTACGGCTCCGATCAAGACCCGAAACGCGTCGACCTCCTTCTTGATCGCCTTGTTGGAGTGCTCGACGCTCTCGCGCATCGTGGTCTCAAGCTCTTTAAGACTTGGGATCGCTCCTTTTTCAATGCCGTCTTTAATCTTCAAAAAGACCGCGGCATACCCGACAAGTCCGCTATGGGCGAGCATTGCCGTCACTTTCGTAAGCATCAGCGAAGCGGCGAGGCCCTTCGAGAACGCCAGAGCGAGCGGCCCGACGGTCCCCTTGATGCCGTCCATAATCAGACCGAGGGTCGCCATTGCGCGTTGAAAGTCTTCGGACTCCTGCGCGCCCTCGTCCATGCTTAGGCCGACCGTGTCCACCGCGTCCGCGTAGAGGTCGAGGTCGCCGCCGAGGGTCTTGGTGATGTTGATCAGCTTCCCGCCCGCGTCCCCGAAGAGGTCTGCTGCGGCGGCATTGCGTAGCGTCTTGCTCTCGACTGAAGAGAGCGTCTTGATCGTCTCCCGGAATACCTCGTCGGTCCCTCTCATCGTGCCGTCGACGTTCTCAAGCTCGATGTTCAAGCCGTCGAAGATCATCGCCAGCGTCCCGCCGTCGCGATTTGCGGCGACCATGCGCTGAGAGAACGCAGCCATCGCGCCCGCTACGTCGCCCAGCTCTTTTCCGGTGGCCTGAGCTCCGAAGCGCAGAGCGGCGAGAGTGTCGGCGCTGATGCCCGTCTCGACTGACAGGTCGGTCAGTTCGTTGCGAGTGTCGGCAATGTCCTGACCGAGGGTGATCAAGCCGACACCCGCAGCGGCGGCGGCGGTGAAGCCTGCGGCGATCGCAGTCGCGGCGCCCTTCATCGCGGCGGCGGTTTTGCTCGCGGTGTCTTTTGCGAGAGTCTCCTGGTCTTTTGCGGCCTTCTTCCGAAGTTTCTCTTCAGTCGAGATCCGCTTCTGCTCCTGTTTGACCATCCGTTCCGCAGCTTTTGCGGCGGCCTTGTCGGTCATGCCTGGGATCTTGGCCATCTCGGCCTGATATCGCCGAGTGTCGGCGATGATGCTCATCGAGATGTCACGCTTAACAGTGCTCACGCGCCCCCCAGACCCTTCAAAATGTCGTCATAGATAGCGCCCGCGGCGACTTTTCCGGGATCGAAGACGAGAGCGTCGACGACTCGGCGCCCCTTGCGAGGCGCGCGCCGTTTCTTTTGCGCGCCCTTGATCCTACTGAGCACGCCTTTGGCGTATGCGTAGTCTACAAGGTCGACTTGACGCGAGGCGGTGATCATGGCCTGCCGCCACTCGTCGCGAGACACGCCGCGCGGTGGTTTCGCAGTGATCGCGAGCTCGCCCGGTGTCAGCTCTCGCGCGATCTTGCGGCCTCGCTTTTTGCCTTTGCGGCCCTCTCGGATGAAATAGGCATAGGGCGCCCGGCAGACGATAGACCCGCCGAGGCTCGTGTCGGTGACCTCCCACTCGAAGCCGAGGAGCCCGAGCGAGAGGCCGGTCTCGTATGGCCAAGTTTTAAACATGTGATTAGCCATCGGCCCGAGGTGCCGGTCGAAGGACTGCGCGATCAGTGGGTAGGCTTGCTCGATGAGCTGGAAAATCTTCTTCTCTAGCTGCGGATCCGGGAGAACGAGATCCGAGTCTCGGAGCCCTCCGGTGTACTTCATGTAATGATGTCCGCGCCGGCTCCAGCGGCCCATCTTTTTGACAGCCTTCTGGCTCGGGCGCGACCTCGGCATCTGGCGATGGAAGAACTCCGAGAGGGCCATGATCAGACCTGGAACCGGTCGAGGGCTTCGAGGCGCCCTGACGCGTGCTTGATCGGCTGGCTCTGGCGCGTCCTCTGACGGCTCTCGTGGAGCTCGTAGCCGAGGAGGACCACGAGGGCCTCGCGGTCAGTCTCGCCGAGTCTATACAAAGCCATGGGGTCCCCGTAGTGAGTCAGCCCGAGACGGATGAAGACTCCGTGGAGGTCTCCGCCCGGGCCGGTGAGTTTCCCGCGGCGTCCTCGATCTCGTCGTCCTTCGGTAGCTGGCGCAGAGCTTCGAGGAGAACGGACGAGCCGACCTCGATGATCTCGGGCACCTTGACGCCCTGACCGAGGAGGGCATCAACGACCCTTTCCCCGTAGTCGACCGCGTCGGCGCGTAGGGCTCGCCTCTGGACGCTCGGACTCTCCCCGAGGGTATCGGGTAGGGCCTGACCGAGGACGGCCCCACAGACGGCGATCAGGTCGTCTGACGAGCCCTCGGCGGCGACGTAGGCGGCCCGCAGTCGGAGGCGGATCGGGATGAGTAGAACGGAGGGCCGTCGGTCGGTCCCTCCGAGTCGGATCGGCTCGCTCATGCTGTCTCCTTGGGGCGACTACTTGCCGCCCTTCTTCTTGGTCTTTTTCTTGTAGGCCATCAGGTCACGACGATCGTGCCGTTGTTGGTGCCGCTGAAGGACATCGTAGATCCTTCCTTGCCTTCGGTGAAGTCGACCCCGCCCTGAACCACGGGGAGCGTGATCGTTGCGGTGTTCGTTCCGTCGGTCATAGTAACCACGACCTTGAAGGCCCAGATCGTCGAGTTTACCGAGGTCGTTCCGGCAAAGTTGCCGGTCTTCATGACGAAGTCACGGATCCGATCCGCGCTGGCTTCGGTGAGGGTCTCGTTCTTCACTTCCAGGCTGATCGATATGTCCTGCTCTAGCGAGTCGCCGAGGACAAATCCATCGAAGCTGCCGCGGTCAAGCACGCGGATCCGCTCTGCGTTCTCGGCGTTGGTTTCACCGATGCTCAAGTCCCCGGGACCTGGACCGGCGACGATCTCGTCGGCGGCGGCATCGATGAACTTAACAGTCGTCAAACGTGAGGTAAAACGGGCCATTCTTGGGCCTCCTTAGATCGTGGAGTCGAAGCGGACGAGATAGCGTTGCTCGACCTGGACGGCCTCACCGTCGTCGGTCATGGTGGGCGAGTAGATCAGATCCGGGAGGATGTTGTATCGGACATCCTCGGCGGCGAGCGTGAGCACAGATCGAGCGACGGCCTCGGCGGCGTCGGCGGCTTTGTCAAGGTCTGCTTGCCTCGATGCCCGGACTCGGTACGTAAACAGGACCGCGACCGTCGCCGCGATCTGAAATGGGGACTCGCTCGAAGAACCGTCGCCCGCGTCGGTCACGCTGGCGTCGGAGATCTGACACGAGAACGCGAGGTGCGCGCGGGCTTTGCTCTCGTCGAGTAAAGCGAACGGCGCTCGCTCCTCTTTCCAGCTCGGCGAGGTGATCGACCCTTGCCCGAGGCCGGTCGTCGACGAGGCGGCGATCCGGGCGGCGAAGGTCTGACGGAGCTCGGAGATCGACCCGGTCGTCGGCATCAGGTCACCACCACGGAGAGCGGCGGCGGTATCGCGACCGCGCCCCGCTCCGGTGGATGGTGCGCGTCATGGCCTCGCGCCCCTCGGAGTCCGGGACACCGTCGTCGTCGCGGTCCATGCGGGTCCGTAGGTCCTTCATGACCTTCTGATACTCGGCCCGGTGAAGCTCCATAAGGCGCTCTGATCGCTCGCTATCGTTTGTCGAGAAGAGGAACCGGAACACCTTGACGTAAGTGCTCTGGCGGATCGGCTCGAAGAGGTCAGACGGCCCGGTGATGAGATCGGGCCACTGCCCAGCCTGTTCGAGCTCGCGCAGGACATCGCGCTTCGCGGCTTCAAGGAACGTTTGCAGGTTGCTTCCGTAGTCGCCCAACTGATCGACGAGGTCGGGATATTCGCCCTCGGTGAGGTCGGCGTCGGTGACGGGTAGGACCATCGGGTAGCGGGCGACGGTACACGCCCGGTTGACCGTGCGAGCGAGCCCGCCGATCGTGAGCGTCCACCGTAGTTGATAGAGCTGGCCGGTAGGCTCTGTGGCGGGTAGGTCGCCCGCGCTGATCGTGTAGGTCGACACCGAGCTCACGATCGACGCGGCGGCGTCCTGCACAACAAAGGACCCCGAAGGCCGGACAAGCGAGACCGTCGCGGCGGTCGGAGCGACCTTCGCGCCATCGCGCCAGACCTCTAGCGTGATCGTATTGCCTCGTGCCCTTTGGAGGACATCCGGCCCGATCTGGCGGTAGGTGTAGACGGTCTCGCCAGAACTCATCAGGCGATCGTCACAATACCGAGGGACGTCCAGGCGGTGCCGTCGCAGTAGAGCAAGGCGCCGCGGTCCTGGGTCACGGTAGCGATCGTAGCCGCTGCGTCGTTCTTGACGGTGATGTCATTGGAGGCGCCGTGGTTGATGACGAAGCGCACGCGGCCAGGACACACGCCCTCGGCTTCGAGCGTCACGGTGCGACCGGCGCCCCCGCAGTCGAGGGACACGATCATCGGATGCGCAACCGTCAGAGTCAGGTCACCCGAGAGGGCGGCGGGCTTGTGCGCGAGCCCGACGGCGTCGAAGGTACCGACGCCGACGGCATCAGCGGCGGCGATAGACTGGAGAGCGGCGATCAGCGGCATGGGACACCCCTAGCGGTCGTTGTTCTTTCGGATGCGGTCGCCCTCGACGACCGACTGACGGACCCGGGCCTCGGCCTGGGTCTGTGTCAGCTTGCCGCCCGAGGCGCGTCGTAGCGTCTGAGCGGTGCTCTGGATAGCCTCTCGGCGCTTCCGCTCGTCTGCGCTCATGCTGGCACCTGGGCAGCATTGGCGGCGGCGAGACGGGCCGTCAGAGCCTCGACTCGTACCGCTTTTACGTCAGGCGATACGCCCGAGTTTCGCGCGCGCCCGAGGTGGCGCGCGATCGTGCTGATCACCTGGCGGCGAGCCTGCGGAACCGGTGGCGCGATCTGACCCGACGAGACGAGCGACGCTCGCCAGCGGTTGTGGGACTCGGTGTCGTGAGCGAAGGCGAGAGCCTGACCGGGTAGCCCGGGCTGAGGCACCTCCCACGGAGTGACCCACGCCTCGACATCGACGCGCGTAATCGGGTGCTGCCCTCGGATGCGTCGACGGTAGCGGCCCGCAGGGACTCCGGCTGGGAGGTGCTCGGTCGCAATGGACGCAGAGAGAGGCAGGTAGACCCACCCGCGGCGGCGGGCTTCGAGGACGGCGTCGGCGTAGGCGTTCGATTCGGGCTCGTGAGGTCCTGGCGTGCGGATGCCTCCGGCGCCCTTCACGAGGAAATGGAGGTCCACCGCAGGTAACCAAGTAGCCGATCCGTCGACCTCTCCGATCTCCCAATTCATCGGCCAGTGACGCAGCAAAAACGGCGCCCGTGGGTGCAGCTTCGGGAGCCCAGAGGATCGGCCCATATCGACGGGGTCCTCTAGGAGTGCGGCGAGTCCAGGGTCTACGGTCTCGGGCACGTCGCCAGTAAGGAGCGCGTCCTCGGGTGCGGATCGTCCGGTCTTCTTCGCTCGGATCGGCATTTGCTGTCTCTCTGCCTCGGTGGGTGTAGACGCGCCCGGACTGCCGAGGAGCCGGCCCGGGCGCGCGTCGGGTCATCAGATGACGCTGAGGACCTTGCGCTGAACGAACACGTCAGAGCTGCCCGCGGCGACGCCGACGAAGGATCGCGCCTCGGCGGTCTCCTTGCCGTTGGTGCTGGAGCCGCTCGGGAACGTGACGATTGTGCCGAACTGCGGAATGCGGATCGCGTCGATGCCTCGCGCCCTGACGCCCGCAGTCGAGCCGACCGCGTAGCCGACACCACCAGCGGAGTAAGCTCCGCCGATGTGGCCTCCGCCACCGTTGGTGATGCTGGTCGACATGTTGATGTCGACGCCGAGGCCCAGGAAGTTGGGGATCGTCTGCGCGCCCGAGAGGCCGTTCAAGCTGCCGAACTCGGACACGGAGAGCGAAAGCGTCGTCTCGGCCCGTGCGGACTCGATCAGGTCTGAGACCTGCTTCGGGTGCAGCATGATCACTGGCATACCTGCACCGGGGTTCTCGCGGTACGCTGCGAGGAGGTCCAGATAGGTGTCGATCGTTAGCTTTGCGCCCGCAGCCCCCACCGATGTCGCGAAGCCCGCGATCACGGTGGCGGTCAGATCGCGCAGGGTGCGAAGGTAGCTCTCGGGCATCGTCGAGACGAGCGCGTCGAGCATAGCCGCGGGCTCACGCCCGAGGATCTGGGCTTTGTACGACTCCTCGAAGGCGAGGCCGTAGTCGGCGATCGTCACGGTCGAGTAACCGAGATCGAAGGGGCTCGGAGTGATCGCCGCGGTCTCGGAAGCGAGCGCAGACATCGGCAGATTAAACCCGATTCCGCCAATGTTGGTCACGCGGATCACGTCGGAGCCAGAGCCCGCAGCGTCGCCGACGAGGCGCACGAGACCAGCGGCCTCGACGTTCAGCGCGTCTTCGAGACGGCGCTGGATCGCGATCTGCGCAAAAGTATGGGTGAAACCGACTTCTGTGTTTACCGCGCCAGCGAGCGCAGGAGGTGCAATAGCGGCCATTGTGGCGGCTCCTATGGTCAGAGGTAAGGGTATCGATCGCCCTTGCCTCTGTTACCGCCGAGTCCGCGTGAGGGCCTACGTGGGGATCTTGCCCCGTTACGCGCGTGGAGTCAACCACCGCGAAGCGTAAGACGTGCCGCTCTGGGTCTCGACGGCCTGGAGGGCCTCGTCTTGCTGCTCGCGTGACAGGCGACCGAACTCGGGCGACTGGATGAACGCGAGCGCGTCGGCCTGACTGGTGCCTGACGACCGAGGCCCCGAGGCGGGCGCCCCCCGAGAGAGATCCGGGAGCGATACCGGACTCGGCGACGAGACAGAGGAGTCACCGTCCCCCGATGGAGCGCCCGCGAAGTAGCCAGCGAGTAAAGGGACCGACCGGCCCGGGCCGTCGGCGGCGAGGAACTCGGCGAAGGTGGGCGCCTCGTCGAGACCGGTCGTCCGGCTCTGGTAGATCGCCTCGATGTCTGCGAGAGCGTCGCCCGGGATCCCGAGAGAGCCGAGGAGCTGGGATCGGGTCGACTTCTCGATCTGACCGCGGAGCTCGCCGACCTGACTCTCGAAGGGCTCCAGAGCCGCGACCCGCTCGCGTAGCTTCGTGATCTCACCACCGGCGAGCTTCGCCTCTGCCCGGACTGCGTCGAGTTGCTCGGCGTGCTTTACCTTTGCACGGTCTAGGCGCTCTTTCACGATCTGATCGACCTGTGCTTGTGTGAAATCGCTCACTTTGTCTCCCTGCGTCTCGTGAGACGCTCTAGATACCATTCCCGGTCATGCTCTCGAAGGATGCGCCGAGACCACGCTCGACCCGCATCACCGCCCCAACCGGCCCACGCTTGCCGACCTTTGCTCGGGTACCCGTCCTCACCGGGCCGGAAGCCCTGCGCGTCCTTGTCGACCTCGTGACGCTGGAAGTAGGACCACATCCGGCGCACGGTCTCCAGGCTCACGGGTTGCCCCTCGGCGAGCTGCACCGCCCGGCGTACCCCGACCGGCGTCATCGCGCGACGGCTCGGCGGTAGCTCTGCGCGCCAGTCCAGAGCCCGGCGGGCCTCTAGCCTGACAGCCTTGGGGGCTCGATGCGGCGACACCGTTAATCCTGCGGTTCGGGCTTAAAGCCCTCGCCGACTGGCCCGAGGACCGCGTCGGCTTGATCTTCAGGCATTGCGAAGAAGGCCGTCAGCATAGCCAGCGCGCTAGACCTCGGGAGGCGCCCGGTAGCGGTAGCCTCGACGATGCCCTGAGCCGCTGTGACCTGCGCGCCGTTAAGCGCTAGAGCGGCGACCTGTTCAGCTCCGGGATCTAGATCCGGCGCCGACTCTGGCGGGCCTTCTTCCGTGTATGCTTTCGGCCGGTTGCTATCATCCGGCGGCGGCGGTGACGAGGTGTCTCCCAGAGCGGCGAGAGCGGCCTCCACAGAGGCGAGCGCGTCGGTGGACTCCTCGTGCTCCATAGGCATCGAGCGCAGAGCCTCGGCGGCGGCCTGGAGCTCTTCGAGGGCTGCGTCTCGGTCGTCGTCGATCTCGCCCGAGGCGACGAGGGCCTCGTCTCGTCGGATGCGTCGGAGGTCGGCGACCGCGTCGTCGGTCGAGAGCCCCGGGTAGCGCGCCCGGTAGACATCGACCCTGGAGCGGTAGCCGTTCTCGACGAGCCAGGCGTCGCGCTCTCGGGCGTCCTTCTCCTCGCCCGGGCTCCGAGGCGGGCGGTGGTAGACGATCGAATAGCCGCTCTCGGGGTACCGGGTACCCGTCGCCCGGTTGAGCATTGCTGCGGCCTTGGTGATGAGCTCCAGATCTGCGGCCCGGAACAGCGGCTCGACCCTCTCCTGATACTCGCGCCTCTGCCGGTCGCTGATATGCAGCGCGGCCCCGCTGGCAGGGTTTGCGCTCACCTTCTCGACCGATGCCTGACCGAGTCCACGGTTTAGCATCAGGTCATGAATATAACCACGGGTGAAGGCGTGCAATGGTGCGAGGTTGATACCTGGACCGACGACACTGACGCCCGGCTGGACTCCAGGCTCGACGACCTGACAGGCGGAGATCGCGCCCGGTGTGATCGGGACACTCTCGACCGGCGCCCCCATGCCTCCGAAGCCCGCGGCCTCGTCGTATGCCTGACCGCTCGCCGGCCGGACATCGGCCCCGGGGAGCTGGAGGTTCCACGTCAAAACGTGCGATCCGGTCGCATCGAGAGCCGCTCGCCCGGTGTAGGTGCTGTAGGTGCAGGTGTGCAGTGTGCCGCGGTGCAGTCCTCGAAGCTCTGACCAGTGCCAGAGCTTCCCCGTATCTGCGCTTCGGTAGTGCGTCCACGGGAGAAACGCGCGACCGTCCTCGAAGCGATATGGGTAGAGCTCACCGACGAGAGCGCCCCCGTCGAGGTAGGCGTCGGAGAGGTCCCGATAGCCTCCTTCGTCGTCCCTCTCGGTCGCCGAGACGACCCGCAGCGACGGTGGACGGCCCGAGTCGTCTCCGATGTCGTAGATCGTAAAGGTCCATCTGTAGCGCCCGCGCACCTGATCCCATCTGAGGCGAAGGTGCCAGAGCGCCCGCGCCCGGTCGGGGCGTCTCGGGTCGGCTTCGAGATAGACGTCGCACGGGTCGACGAGCGACAGGACGAGCCCGCCGTCTAGGACATCGAGACCGACGAGATAGTCCCCGAGGCCGATCGTCTTTCTCTCGTAGGTCTGTGCCTTCGTGGACCACCCGGCGGCGTCCAGAGCTCCGCCCGGGGCGAGGAGGCCCGAGGCGTCGGCGCTCGCATGATGCAGGATCGGGCGTCGACTGTAGCGGCCCGGCGTCGTGAGCTGCGAGACGTAGGAGACGAGCGGGTTATTCGCTGTGTCCGGCTGTCCCCAGGTGTCGAGGATCTCGGGTTGGACGTAGTCGCGGAGCCAGTGATCGAGGACCTGGTCAAAGTCCTCGTCGAGGATGGCGGCCCGGGCGCGCTGATGCTCTGCGCGGTCCTGATCGGGCATCATGGGGCGCGGCGGGTAGATCGTGGCGTGGTAGGTCGGCATGGGTCACCCGTAGCGCAGAGAGAGAGCCACCGCCCGCTGAGAGCCGACGAGTCTCTCGACAGGATACCTCGCAGAATCGAGGATGTCCTTACCAGGGTCCTGCCTGTGCCCCTGGAACGTCATAAAAGCCCGGTCCAGCTCTGGGCATCGAGGCGAGACGATGAGGTGAGGCGTCCCCCTCGTGTCGGTCGCGGCTAGGCTGTTAAGCATCGTCAGTCCAGCGACGACGGACCCGTCGAACTTCCTCGGAGTCGTGATCCGCGGGAAGCGATTGTAAGGAATGCCGGCCAAGGCGGCGAGGTGTCGCCGGAGGATGCTGTTCGACTTTCGGACGAGGCCCCGAGCGTCGGCAGGTCGGTCGCCGACCCAGAGGTCGACGTCCTCGACTTCGAGGCCCGCCCGGTGGAGCATGGCCACGATCGCGCGCGCGTCCTCCTCCTGCGAGGTCTGCGCGTGACCTACGTGCTCGGCGAGGTACCACACCCGAGGGCGTAGGGAGTCAGCGCCTACGAGCGCCCCTACGATCGCGGCCTGTTTGCCTCCGACGATGCCGTGATCGATGCCGACGAAGACCACGGCGCCCGCTGGCGGCTCGTCCCCTCGAAAGTGAGTCTCGGTGCTGTAGGCGCTGATCCACCGCTCATCGACGAGCGGGTCCCACGCGCCCTCGATCCGCATCCTCTGGACCGGTAACGGTAACGACGCTTTGAACTGATCGAGCATCGCGCCCGAGTAGTAAGGAAAGGGCGACCCCTCCGGGTGACAGTTTTCAGGGTTCAGACCATAGTTATGCTCGACGATGACACCGCGATCAATCAGCCCGCGGAGCCACTGCATATCGGGCATATTCGGGACCGGCGTGAAGTTGATCCGCATCGTCCCGCCGTACTTCAGGAGGCGCGGTCGGAGCTCCTCGTAGGTACCCGCGGGCATCGGTTCGTCTGATAGAACGTGGTGAATGGTAGACCCCGCGTAGCGCGTCGGGTCCTGCTTGAACGTCCCGAAGAAGATCACACTACCGGCGCCCGGGCCGGACCGGAACACGAGCCGAGGCGGCTTGCCGGTGATGCCTCGCCCGGGTTGAAAGCCGGTGGCCGGGTCGAGCTCCTCGGTCGGGATCAGGCTCCACAGCTTCTCCATAATGCCGCCCGGTTGCCCCATCTGCTCTAGACTCACGCCGACGACCACCGCATACACTGGCGGGCGTCGCACGGTCTGCCAGGGGTGCGATCCGCGGCATCGGTGGACGAGGTCGACGAGGCTCCCGGTCGTCTTCCCTAGCTGGTTTCCGTCGCGCCAGAGGGCGATCGGAGCCGTCTCGGTGAGCCAGTGCAGCTGAGGCCCGGTCGGGCGAAAACTGAAGAGCTGACACGAGAGCGAGTCGAGGAGGACGTCGCGGGTAGCCTCTGCCCAGTTCATGCGAGAGCCCCGGTCGGTCCTACGGTTACAACTTTTTCGCGTTTTGTTGTTGCCGCTGTGTTTCCTCGCGTTATGTTGTAAACATCAAACAGGGAGAGAACATGACCAACGCCACGACGCTCCAGAAGATCGAAGACGGAAAGATCGCGCGCATGATGCGAGAGCTTCAGTCGGACCTCGCCGACCTCGTCGAGTCTGGAGACCTGACGCCCGAGCAAGCTAACGAATGGGCTAACCATAAGGCCGAGCAGTGGAAGAACGGCCTCGCCTAGCCCGCACCCGAGGCGACCGCGGCCCGCCCCTCGGCGGGCTTTCGTCGTCTTGGAGCTCACGACGACGACCATCCACCCTCAACCCGGGCGACTCGGTCGCCGTCTCGGCTGAGGTAGATCGTCGCCGAGTGTCGACGGGCGTACTCGTCGAGAGCGCTCTCCAGGAGGGTGTCAGGGATCTCGGGGAGTGCCTCGCGCCAGACTCGCTCGCGGTCGTCTCGGGACAGCTCGATCGGGGCGGCGGCCTGGAGGTTCGCGGCCTCGGCATCAAGAGCGACCAGCATCGAGTGGGCCTTCAAAACCGCGGTGAAGCTCGCGCGGCGGCGGGCTTCGTGCTGATCGAGGCTGATCTCTTCTTGGCGCTTGCGGATCTCGGCGAGTCTCTTCGCGCGTTGCTTTGGGGTCATTTTTGGGTGTCTCCCATTCCTACGGTTCAACGTCAACTATCAAAGGGGGTGCCCTCTTTACTGGCGAGAGCGCGCGCGCGGAGCGGGTCAAACCTAG
>Ga0209337_1000971_pt1 | contig 22357 bp, 34 predicted proteins | sample LinPmetageLP53_FD_184044 | JGI IMG/M metagenome (GOLD analysis project Ga0209337, IMG submission 184044) | Marine viral communities from the Pacific Ocean - LP-53 (SPAdes) (version 2) | ecosystem: Environmental > Aquatic > Marine > Oceanic | place: Pacific Ocean | collected 2010-02-08 | reverse complement strand
TATAGACTCAGCTAAAAGTGTAGCAGAAGTTGCTTCTAGTTTAGATTCTGCTCTTAATTTAAGTGATAGAGCTAAGAAAAAAGAAACAGCAAAGCCAAAAGGTAAAACAGAGACAAGAATTAATAAGCATTTAGAACAATTTGAAGACAATACAGATGGAGAATCTACTAACTTAGGTGCAATCGTACAAGAAGTGACAGATGCTAAAGCTCTTAATAATGAGTTATGGCGACTTGGAGTTAGGTTAGATGTTAAATGGGGTGAAGGAACGTGGGATAAGATTTTAGAGATACGAAGAAAACGAATAGAAAAACAAGAACAACTTAAATACGAAAGACAGAATCAAATACGAGAAACAAAAAAAGCTAGGAAATTATTTTATATAGAAATAAGTAAAGGAGTATTATTAGTTATAGCTGTATCTGGTTTTCTATACTGGTTATTACAATATTATTAAGGTATTGAAGATATGGAATTAACAAGCGCACACGCAATGCAAGGTTTAATGCTAGTAGCAACTATAGCTGGGGGGTATGCTGTAGTTAAAAATCAACTAGCTAGGGTAATTCAAGACTTAAAAAAAGTTAATGATGAATTGGAATCAATAAACAAAAGATTAGATATAGCGGAAAGTTCAACGGCTGTATTTCAACATCAAATTACAATATTGGGTCATATCCTTTCCCCTGCTGCTTTAGAAAAGTCTCATAGAGAAATAGCTGATTTAATGGCTAGAGTTAAAGTAGCTGAAAATAGAATAGATAGAAATGCTTCAATGCACAATGGAAAACATCCACACATAAAGGAATAGAAATGCCGGAGTTCGGTTCAAAAAGTAAGGAAAGATTACAGTCTTGTGACCCTCAAATACAAAAGGTTCTTGAGGAAGCTATAAAACACTATGATTTTTCCGTATTAGAAGGACATAGAACTGAGGAAAAACAACAAGAGTATTTTGAATCAGGGGCTAGTAAAGTCCAATTCCCTAATTCAAAACATAATGTTGCTCCATCTTTGGCAGTGGATGTGGTTCCCTATCCTATTGATTGGGATAATATTCATCGTTTTAAAGAATTGTCAGAGGTTATTAAGGAAGCTTGTAAAACTGTTGAAGTAGATAATCTTCATTGGGGATTTGATCTATGGCAATGGGATATGCCTCATTGGGAGATTAGAACATGACTGTTGAACGTGCAGGGGAAAAATTTTCCGGTTATAACAAACCTAAAAATTCTCGTAAGGGTGGTAAAAAATTTGCTGTTCTTGCTAAACAAGGAGATAAAATTAAGTTGATTCGATTTGGTGATGCTAATATGTCAATCAAAAAAGATCAACCTAAACGTAGAAAAAGTTTTAGAGCTAGACATAAATGTGACACAAGCCCTCCTAGTAAACTTTCTGCTAGATATTGGAGTTGTAAAAAATGGTAGTGCATTATGGCTAAACTATGTGCAAAAGGTAAGGCTGCTGCTAAACGTAAATTTAAAGTATATCCATCAGCGTATGCTAATATGTATGCTTCTGGGGTTTGTAGCGGTAGAATTAAACCTAATAAAAAGAAAAAGAAAAAACGATAAACTAGGAGTTATATTAATGGTAAAAACTAAAGCTTTAACTAAACGACAAGTAGATACTTTAAAAAGACATGGGAAACATCATAGTAAAAAACACATGACTGAAATGAAATCTGCTATGAAAAAAGGTAAAACATTTACACAAGCTCATAAAGTTGCTATGAAAAAAGTAGGTAAGTAAATTGATTCCGTTTTTAGGACCAGTTGTAGAAGGTATCTTTGGTATTGGTAAACAGTACCTTAGCAATAAAGCTGAAAAGTCTAAAGCAAAACATGATCAAGAACTAGCTGTTATCCGTGGAGATCAAAACTGGGATGAGATACAAGCTCGTAACAGTGGTGATAGCTGGAAAGACGAATACCTTACTGTTATTATAACGGCTCCTTTTATAGCTATGTTTTTAGCTGCTGTTTTAGATAAAAGAGAAATGGTGGAAAGAATTGGAGAAGCTTTTATTATTCTTCAGAGTGAAGTACCAGAGCAGTATTGGACATTACTCATAATTGCCTTTAGTGCATCTTTTGGCATCAAAGGAGTTATTAAGGGTACTAAAACATTTATTGATGGGAAGAAGAAATAATGTCATTTCGTACAACACTTAATAAAGTCTTAGTGAGACTTAGGGAAGATACTATTAGTTCCGATTGGTCCGGTGTTATTAATGATTCTACAGCAGTTGATGATTATCAAAAACTTATAGGTGAATTTGTTAATGAAGCTAAAACAGTTGTAGAGGACGCATGGAACTGGGGAGCATTACGGACAGTTATAAGTTTTAATACATCTGCATCAACTTCTCAATATACTTTAACAGGATTAACAAATAGAGGAAGAGTATTACAAGTTATTGACTCAACTAACAATGCTGTTTTACCTCAAACTTCTGATGCGTATTTTTATCAAGTAACACACACAGGATCAACAGCTAATGGAGTTCCTAGTTACTATCGTTTAAATAATAATACAATAGACTTTTGGCCTGTACCGGGAGGAACATATGCTATAAAAGTACACGCTGTTGATGCTCCTGATGATTTAACAAACGCTAGTGATACTTTATTAGTTCAGGAACATTTAGTAGTATTAGGAGCTTATTCGTTAGCATTAGCAGAACGTGGTGAAGATGGTGGTACTCCTAGTGACCAAGCAGCTTTAAGATTTAAAACAGCTTTAACAGATGCAATTTCACAGGATTCTGGTAGAACTGTGAATGAAACGACATGGTATGCCAGCTAAAATAACAACTCCAGTTTTACTTAATGATATGGGTAGCGCAGGTCTGAATACTCAGGCTCAAGATTCTACTCTTGGTCCTCAATGGTTAACGGAAGCAGATGGTATTGTTTTTGATTTGCAAGGACGTATGTCTTCTCGTAAAGGAATAAAACAAGTATCTAAAGCTATTACAAGTTCTGTTAAATCTATTGGTGGATATATTAAATCTAATAGAACTAGAGAGTATTATGCTGGTGCTGGAAATGCTATTTATAAAATCGATACTTCTACAACTCCGTATACTTTAACGGCTCAATCTTTTGCTGGTAGCCCCCAAACTATATCAAATGGTAATTGGCAATGGATTAACTTTAATGATGAATTATGGGGAATACAATCAGGACATCAAGTTATTAACTATACTAGTTCAGCTTGGTCTGACATTACAGACTTAGGAACTTACGTTGGTCCTTCAGGAGTAACTACTTTTGATCCCTCATGTGCCTTAGGTGACTTTGGACGTATGTGGTACGGAGGTATTACGGAAGCACCGGGAGTTGTTTATTACTCTGATAACTTAATTGGTGAAAAACTTAATACTGGTGCTGCTGGAGCAATTGATTTAAAGACAGTATGGGGTAATGACGAAGTAGTTGGTCTTGCATCCTTAATGAATAAACTTATAATTTTTGGTAAACAAAACATTGCTGTTTATGAAGGAGCATCTACTCCCGGTTCTATGGCTCTTGATGAACTTATTAAAGGAACAGGATTAGCTGGTAGAGATAATATTGTTTATGTTGGTACAGATATTATTTTTCTTAGTTATGAAGGAGTTATGTCTTTATCACGTTTAGCACAAACAGATGGTAAAGCTCCTTATCAGGAATTATCTGTTCCTGTTAGAAATGATTTAACAAGAATATTATCTTCCGCTACAATAGCGAATATTAAAAGTACATATTATCCGGAGGAAGGTTTAGTTATTATCTTTATGCCGGATGAAAAAAAGTGTTATGTATTTGATTTAAAACTTGTTAAATCTCCACCTAAAGTTACAACATGGGCTTTTACTACTGCTCCCTTATGTGGCCTAGGAACTATTGATGGTAAGTTATTTATGGGAACTACTACTGGAATAGCAGAGTACAGTGGTTATAAGGATGTAGTTATTACAGATACAACTGCTGATTTAGTTCAAGAAGGAGCTTTATGGGGAGCCGCTACTTCTTTATATGGTTCATCAAAGTATGGAGCCTCTGTCTCTGGAGCTTGTAGTATTTCTGGAGGAACATGGGATGGTTCTAAATGTTGGTATCCTACCTCTTCAAATTATAGTTATACATTTCAAACTTCTTGGTTAGATTTAAATAGCCCTACAATTTCAAAGATTATTAAATCAGGATTGTTTACTATTACAGGAGGAAGAGGAGCAGCTTCTACTGTATCTGTATTTAAAGATTTTTCTATAGGTTCTCCTTACTCTAAAACTTTTAATTTAGCGCAAGAAGGAGCAATATCTTTATGGGGAGATGTTACTACTCTTTATGGTTCAGCAAAATATGGAGCCTCTGAAGGTCCTAATGAATACAAAATAGCTTTAGGTAGAACAGGTAAAGTTATTAAACTAAAGATGGTTACAGAGGTTAATGGTAACTATTCAAGTCTTAACAATACAACACTATTAACCAAACAAGGTAAAATTAGGTAAAGGAAAAGATTATGGCGTTTAAATGGACAGATTTAATAGCTCCTGTTATTGGTAGTGGTTTAGGATTACTTGGTTCAAAAATGGAATCAGACGCTAATCAAGAAGCTGCTACAGTAAGGGCAGATTCATTAGCTAGAAACGCTGATGTTGCTTTACAACAAGCTCAACCTTATGGAGTTGGTGGAGCCGGAGGAACATTTGATACTGATCCGGAAAGCCGAACTGCTTTACTTAGTTTATCTCCAGAACTCCAAAATATTTATCAAGGTGCTTTATCAAGAAGTGGGTTGTTTGGTCAACAAGCTATGAACTTAGCTGGATCTAATCCTTTTGAAGCTGCGGATATGTTTTATAATCAACAACAAGCATTAGTTGCTCCTGAAGAAGCTCAATTAAGATCAGATGCGGAAACCAGATTGTTAGCACAAGGACGTTTAGGAAGCACTGGTGGTCAACGTGCTATGGGTGAATTGGAAAAACAAATATTAGCTTCAAGAGATCAACGTAGACTTGGTTCAATGTCTCAAGCTCAAGGTTTAATTAATGCACTATTAGGAAGAGAGTCTGCTGATATAGGAACTGCTACTGGATTATTAAATATACCATTACAATATGGAGCATTAGGAAGAGGTATTGGTGGTAATTTAGGAACTGCTGCTGCTTATGGGTTATCTGCTAGAACTGCTGGGGCTAACTCTATGTTTGATGCAAATAATAGAAGTTTAACTGGAGCAGGGTTGCAAGCTTTAGGTGGATTATTTTCTAATCCTGTTAGTTCAAGACCCGGTGTAATTAGTCAGCTTGGTCCGGGGTATAACACAGGTTTTAATATTTAATAAGGTAAACTAAATATGGCTACTCCTTTACCTACTTGGGCTTCCTTAGTACCCTTAGAACAAAACGCTACAGGGTTATTAGGATCAAGTGATTTTAATACTGAAATTGTTACTAATGCTGATTGGTTAAATAATTTTTTAGCTAATCGAGGTGCTACTAGTCTTATGACTAATACACCACAACCTATACCAACAAGTGTAAATAACGCTTTTAAATTATTTCAAGGCTCTGCCCCTATAAATACTGGATTATTTCCCGATATAAGTGGTGGAGGTATGCCGGATAATTTTGATAATACTGAACCTTTGAATTCTATAACACCTCCATCAGAATTTGATGAAACAGTGACTAGTCCTCCTGAAAGTTATAGTCTTGCCAAAGGTGCTATGAGTATTAATAATCCTTCCGTACAAGGAAATTTATTAGGGAAAGGTTTAGGTTTAGCAACAGGACTTTCCATGCTTGGTCCTTTAGGTGGATTATTTGGAGGGGCAATAGGAGCATATCAAGATACAGAAGTAGGAAATCAAGCTTTTTCGGAAGCAACAGGTCATGTTGGAACACAATCTTTTTGGAGTAATTTATTTAATACTTTAACATTTGGATTATTTGGTAGTGATGTAGATGAACAACTACAGGAAGATTATGATTCTATAATTGGATTTGATAATCCTTTTGGTTTAGATGATGCTCAACAAGTTGAAGGTCCACAAGATCAACCATTCTCTATGAATGATTTAGAACAAATGCAAATAGAAAATAAAATCGCAAATGCTTTGGCAACTTGGCCTACTGATTTACCTTCTATTGGAGGTCCAACTGCAAGTCCACCAAGTTCTGTAACTGGAGTTGGCTTTGGTCAAAGCGTAGGAGATAGTCTTGCTACAGGAGAAGGATTTGGTCAACCTACGGATGATACAAGTGGAGATGCTCCTGATGGTGCTGATGAACCAGATGCAGATGATCCTTTTTAACAATGATTAATAAATTTTATACTCAGGAGATACAGTGATGGCGTTACCACCAAGAGGTTTATTTAGTCCTAATTTAGATATTGAAAATTTAATAAAACAGCAACAAAAAGCTGAACTTAGTAAAATGGATAGACTAAAAGACCCCGGTAGATATTATCAAAAACAATTTGGTGATCAAGTTACTAATGCTTTTCGAGGTATAGGACAAGCTTTAGGTGGAGCATCACCGGATAGTGCAGCCGGGATGTTAGGTTCTTATATTAAAAAAGACCCTGCATTAGGAGCCGAAGTACAAAGACGAAAAGATAGAGATGAGATACTTGCCATGCTTGATACAGATGGTGATGGGCAAATTACTGAAAAGGAAATTAAATTAGGTTCCGGTGAATTATTAAAACGTGGTTATCCTAATGAAGCTTCTAAATTTTTACAATTATCTACTACACTAGGAACAGATAGAAGGGAAGATGAAAAAGTTGCTCTTACAGCAGGGGATTTAACTTTAAAACAAAATATGTTTAAGTGGGAAAAGAAATTTCAAGGTAAAAAATTTGATGCTGATCAAAATTATCGTGAATTACAAGACGAGATCGAAAGAGAAAAAATTGAAATTTCATGGGATCGACTTGAGCAAGACGGAGTTAGTATAAAAAAACAAGGAGAAATTGCATATGCTAAATTAGACTATGAAAAACATAAAGATGGTAAAACACGAAAAGACCAAAAAACAGCATTAGATGCAAAAATAAGATTAGCAGAACTTGGATATAATATTGATTTACTAAAACTAGGTGCGTCTAAAAAAAGAGTGCCTCCTCAAATGAACAAAAGTAACCTTAAATTAATAAAGACCTATTTAAATGCAAAAGATGGTGAACTATGGAAACAAGTTAGAAATAAACTTAGTCTTGCTGATAAAGAAAATGAAGAATTTTTTTCAATAAAACCAAACCCCGAAGCAATTCGTATAGTAGGAGATGCAATTTCAAAAATTCTAGGTAAAGATGACAGTCTCAATGTTTTAGATGGTTTAAAAGTATTAGCTGGAATCACTCCACCTTCCGGAGATGAAACTGCTAAAAAAGCTAAAGAATTAAGAGATGAAAATAACCTAACTGATTTAATTCCTAAAGCAAAAAAGAGAAAGTGAAAGTAAATTATGGCTGAACAAATTATTCTTAGTCCAGAACAAATTAATGCTACTCCTTTTCTTAAGGAATCTAAAGCTTTGCCGGGGGATAAAGTTGTTGATGGTGAATTTATTAGAGTTTTTAGTAAGGAACGAGATGTAGAAAAAGGTATTGTAATTTCTCAGGAAAATATAAATGCAACTCCTTTTTTACAACAAGAAAAAGCAAACGTAGGTGATCGTATAATTGATGGTGAATTAGTTAGAACAAAAGAACCAACTACTTTACAAAATTTAGATTATGGATATGAAGAATTAGAAGGTCCAGTTTTTGCATTAGGAAATTATTTAGAATCTATACTTCCTTTAACTCCATATTTAGGAAGACTTGGGTTTGATTTTTCACGTTCTCCGGGTACTCTTGGATTTACTTACGATGCTCCCGGTGAAACATATGGACCAGATTTTAAAGACGCTTCGCCTGAAGAACGTAGAAATATAATTTTTGGAGAAAGAATTAAAAGACTAAAAGAAGAATTTCCTGCTGGTTTTGAACCTGATAAAGATAGTTTAGCTTATCAAACAGGAAGTGTTGCCGGAGCAGTAATTGATCCCGGAAGTTTAATACCTGTTGGACAAACATATAAAAAAGTAGCTGCGGTATCAGGGGGATTGGGATTAGTTACTAGTCTTCTTGAAGATTTAAATAGAAACAAACCTATAGATAAAACAAAAGCTGCTTTATATACAGGAGGTGGTGCTATAATTGGGCCAGCAGCTAAATTTGGTATTGATAAAATAGTTCAAAAAAGTGCTTCTAAAGTTGTAAATAATATGAATAACAGAATGGATGAACTTAACAAATTAGGCAATGGAGTTACCCAAGAAGATATTCCTAAAATTGCTACAGAATTAGGTTATACTGAAAAACAAGTACAAAGAGCATATCAAGCAATGGGTCAAAAACCTTACGCTCGAACTGTAGATTTATCAAAAACAAATGCAGATCATGCAGTAACAGAAGATAGTGCTGTTTCTCGTTTTCACAGTGAAACATTAGATGAATATTTAGGTATTCTTTCTACTCAAATTAGAAACATTTCTATTCCTATTTTTGGAAAATTAAGAAAATTTGAATCCAATGTTGCTGTAAAAACTCAAAATTCTCTTTTGGAAATTGAAGATTTTGCGGAAAATTTACATAAAACATTAGATGATCGAAGTTTAAGAGATGTTGCACTTCATTTATCTAACGGAAGATTTGATGAGGTTTCAAATATTTTAAAAAATAATGCAAAGGAAATAACAGTAGATGTAACACTCACAGGCAATTCAAGAGTAATAAATATATCAGATAGTTTTAATAAAGTTATACCTGTTTTAAAAAATTTAGGTGAAGAATTAGAAGGTGTTTATAAAATAAATCCAAATAAAATAAAAAATTATTTTCCTAGATCAGTAAATGATATTGACGGATTAACAAATGCTTTAGGGTCTGAGCGTAGAGGTTTTTATGAACAACAATTAGAAGCCTACGCTAAAAGTAAAAACATAACTCCAACAAATATAAAACCGGAAATAAAAAATGAAATTTTAAATAATGCAGTTAGAGGTTATAAAGTAGATGTAACAGGGAATACTCCTCGTTTTATTAAAGGAAGAACAATAGATAATGTAACAGATGATCTTTTACAATTCTATGATACCCCTGCTGAATCTTTACAAAAATATGTTAGAAGTGCAATTAATAATATTGAAAGATCAAAATTTTTTGGTAAGGGTTTTGATATAGATACGGAAGATAGTATCGGAGCTTGGATTAAAAAAGAACTTCCTGATATTAATAATGCTGACCAAACAAAACTTCAATCATTATTAGAAGCAAGATTTGTTAAAGGTGAACAATCTGTAAGTCAGTGGTCCAGAGCTTTTAAAGATGTAGGGTATGCTGGAACAATAGCTAACCCTATTGCTGCTGTAACACAAGTAGGGGATTTAGGTTTATCTGGTTTTAAAAATGGATTGAAACCTACATTAAAAGCAGCAATGCCTGAAGTTTTTAATCTTTCAGGACCAAAAGTTAGATTAGTTGATTTAGGATTAGATAATGTAATTTCTACGGAAATGGGAAATCCTAGTAAATTTGCAAATGGTTTAAGTAAATTGTTTAAAGCTTCAGGGTTTAGATCAGTTGATAAATTTGGTAAGGAAACATATATTAATGCTGCGCTAATAAAAAATAAAAAACTAGTTAAATCAGAAAAAGGAATAAAAAAATTAAAGGAAAAATGGGGTAAAGTTTTTGGAAATGATACAGAACCTCTTATAGCTGATCTTCAAGCAGGGAAAATGAGTGAAAATGTAAAGTTATTATTGTTTAATGAATTGTCTGACGTTCAACCAATTTCTTTAAGTGAAATGCCTCCAAAATATTTAGAATCAAAAGATGGTAGAGTATTTTATATGCTTAAATCTTTTGGTCTTAAACAAATAGATGTTGTTCGTAGAGATATAATTCAAGAAGCATCTAAAAAAGGGATGGGACATAAAATAAAAGCTGTTAAAGATATGACTAAACTTGCAGCTTATTTATCCGGAGCAAACTTAGGTACACAAACTGTTAAAGATTTAATATTAGGTAAGGATGTAAGGATAGATGATATTCCTGAAAATTTAGTATGGTCATTTTTAGGAGTTTATGGGTTAACTAAATATGGAACGGAAAAACTTATATCAGATGGAAAAATATTAGAAGCTGGGCTAAGAAATATATCTCCAGCAAATCCTTTACTTGAAAGTGTTGGAAAAATTGCATCAGAACTTGTTCAAGAAGAAACTGATTATGAAAAAATACAAAAACAAGTTAAAAACGTACCAATAGCAGGAACTATTATGTACCATTGGTTTTTAGGTGGGGCTGAAAAATATAACGAAAAATTATCAGATAAAGATTTTTAATTATTTTCCCAGATTGCATTATCTTTCATAGGGTTTGAAGGATCAATACCCATCCAGTTACCCCACTCTTGATAAAAATGTCTCATGCCCACTTCGTCATGGATAGTTTCATCTTCATGTCTACCATGTAGTATATGACGATGCTCTGAGTTAGGTTGCATACTTGATCCTTGACCTTGGATACCTATTAAGTCTTCATGTAAATTTCTACCCATTGGACCCCATATGGTATTATGGTGTTCTATGCGTGTCTTACGTTCCTCTGGTGTGTCTTTCTTAAGACCAAACCCCCTGAACTCTATCATAACTTTGTCTGGTCCTAATGGCGTTACAACGTCTGTACGGAGCGCACTACCTCTTAGGTTAAAGTTCATCCCCGGAAATAAATCAATCATATACCATTGATTAGGGGGTAAATGAGGAAAGCTTAATTCACCTCTGTCCTTTCCGTTTTCCATAGCTGTATACTGCACTTCAAAACTACCTACGTTAACGTGTCCGTTATCAAACCCCGTGCATTTACGAGCAAAGTATTCTTCATTGAACCCTGTTGTACGATTAAAGTAGTGCATATAATCATGGTAAAATTCACTATTAGTGTCATGCCATAACTTGTAATTACTTTTAATAATAGCTTTGTGATAGTGGAATACTTCAAGTGGTTCTGTGTCTAAAGCTGGTCTAATACAATCAAATGCCCCGGCAGCCCATCCTTCGACATCTTGTGTAGGCTCTGGATTAAGTGTTACCCATACCATACCACCAAATTTAACTTCACAATGTAACTCAGGACAATTCCAATGATCATAACCACCATCTTCCGTTAGATTACCACTGACAGGCATTGATTGAAAGCTATGTTGAAAGGCTACAATTTTTTCCTTGTCTCGTATCATAGCAATTTTACAACCAGCTATACTGGAATTTCTAAAATCTAAATGATTAACTAACTCTGATTCATGACACAAAGGTATCCAACACTTCTTAAAAATTTTTTCCTGTTCTCTATTAAATATATCCCAACTACTATAAATACGACTATCAACGTATTCAACAGATGGTTCAGATAACCATTGAGTGTGCTTTCTAGCTGGCATCTAAGTCTCCTAAAGTAAAAGTATTGATATTATTAAATCTATTAACCACATTCTTTTTGTCCTGTTGCTGGGTCAACAAAGCAAGCTGCTCCGTCTTCCTGTGTTTCCTCTGGTTCAATCTTATTTAATATTCCATATCGTTTACCATCTAATCTAAAGGTAGTAACTCCTTTAAGTTTACCTTTCCATGCTTTAAAGTAAACATCTTTAAACTCTGTAAAGTTAACTTGGCTACCAATGTTAATAGTTTTAGATACAGCACTGTCAATAAATGGTTGAACTGCAATCTGCATATCAAGATGATTGTCAACGGAAAGCTCGTCAGTAGTCTCTCCTTTAAGATTGTATTTATCATATACATAATCTCGTAAACGAATAATCTTAGGACCATCTTCTGTTTGTACTGTACGATCTAATTCATGTTGGAATACTGGTTCTATTCCACTGGATATATTATCGGCTGTAAAACTAATTGTACCTGTGGGTGCTATACTAGTAAGATGAGAGTTTCTCATACCTTGTTTTTTAATCTTATCTTTTATATCTTCAGGAAGACGAGAGATGTATTCTCCCTCAAGGTATTTATCTACATCAAATAATTTAAACGATCCTTTCTCTACTGCTAAGTTTGAACTTGCTTCATAACTATCACACATAAGTGTCTTTAGAATTTTACGAGTGAATTTCCTACCATTAACACTTCCGTAACTATAGCCACAAAGAGTAAGGCAATTAGCAAGTCCTGTAATGCCCAAGCCCATTCTTCGTTTAGTCTTTGCCTCCTTCTCCTGACTAGGAAGAGGATAGGAAGTACGATCAATGACATTATCCATAGCCCTAACAACATGAGGTATATCCTCCTTAAATTTAATAAAATCAAACTTATTAGTTTCCATATTAACATACTTAACAAGGTTAAAGGAACCTAAAAGACAAGCACCATAAGGCGGTAAAGGTTGTTCACCGCATGGATTAGTTGCTGAGACAGTCTCACAGTACCACAAAGGATTATCATTATTAATACGATCTAGGAATAATACCCCCGGTTCTGCCCAATCCCAGTTGTTACGCATAATCTCATTCCATAGAGCTTCGGCATTAATTTCTTTATAAGGCTGTCCATCAAACTTTAGAGTAAACAACTTACCATCTTTAACTCTTTCCATAAATTCATCTGTAACACCTACAGATATATTAAAATTAGTTAGTGTGTTTTCATTACGTTTAGCTCTAATAAATTCCTCGATGTCTGGGTGATCAACACGGAGGACTGCCATCATAGCTCCTCTTCGGTGTCCTGCTGACATAATTGTTTGACATACTGAGTCAAAGATTCCCATAAAAGACACAGGACCGCTTGCGCTAGAATCAAGAGAGACAATACGATCGCCATTGGGGCGAATACGAGAAAAATCAAAGCCAATTCCACCACCTCTACGCATAGTCTCAGCGGACTGTGTAGCTCTCTCCATAATGCTTTCCATAGAGTCTTCAATAGTTCCGGAAACAAAACAGTTATACGCTGTAACATCCCTAGGACTCCCCATAGCTGCTTGAACTCTTCCTGCTGGCATAAACCTTTGGTTGAGTAAAATGTCTTTATACTCTTGTCTATGTTCTTCACTATCGGCCATTGCCGCTGCCTGTCTCGAACACGCTTCACTGAACGCTTCATTTGCTAACCTATACTTTTGAGAATGTAAGGAATCGCATGACGGAACTTGTGGACCATACTGCATTATATTAACTTCAAATCTATAGTGACTTTAAAACAAGTACCAGATATTCCAACAGCAAAAGGGACTGATTGTTTCATAGTGTTTATTGCATTAGGAAGAACAACATTGTTACAGTGTGTCATAGTTTCAGAGGAAGGTGCTTGAAATACTTTAGATTGTACTGTGTTATCTGAAAACACAATGGTTAAAATTAATATTATAACTTTCATTACTTTACTCCTATTAAATCTTTAAGGTCAGGGATTTTATAATTCGATCCCTTAAGCACCTTCCCCTCTTTATTATACACTGGATTACCCTCCTCGTCAAGTTTAGACATATTAGAGTTATGAACCCTATTAAAAGAGGTATCAAGATTACCAAGAAAGGTATTAAAACTAATGAAAGTGCCGGATATAATATACTGGACATCGTTTAATTCCTTAAGAAAATTAGCCCAATCTTCTGAAGAAGGTTTTCTACCTCGCATTAATTCCATAATAATTTTATCTATAGCTTCTACAGTTTCCTGTACTTCTTCTAGTAATAAATTTTTACGGAGTTCCAATAAAGAAACACTAGGATCATTATTTAAATCTAATCCCATTGCTCTATGAAATTCACTAACTTTATCTTCTCTTGTTTTATAATTATACATCATTTTAATTTAACCTTTTAGGGTCTGTTAAAGCTAAATCCATATAACAACTATCAAATAATAAATGTATTGCTTTTCTTATCATAGTTTTTTGTTCCTCTGTACTATCCTTATCACCTAAACTAAAAACAAGAGTTGCTATTAATTCAATTCTTCCTATAAGAGGATCAGGAGTAAAATGAAATGTTGTTTCATCTTTATCAATCAACATTTTTCTCCTCTTTAAATTCTTCAACAAAATATTCTTCGGTATCTACATCAAAGATTTCTCTTAATTCTTGATTGTTATCTTCAATTAGATCAGAAAATCTTTCTATAATATCATCAGAAGAAATGTTTAAAATCTCACAAAGAAAGGAAGGTTCAGCTAAATTAGATAGCCTGTTTAAAAATTGTTTATCAGGTAAGGACATTTTCTATATTCTCCAAGGTATACCATTTAAATTTTTCTTTTTCACACCATTGAGCCATGTTTATTTTACCACGCTTTCTAACTTTTTTTAATGGGTTGTGAAGTACAAAGACTAATTCATATCCTTGTGGGTATAAACAATCTCGTATCGATGTATATTTTTGAGTGTCTCCTACTCTAAAGAAACCCTTACATTCAATTAAAGTATTTCCTTTAATAAAATCAGGGATGTAATTTCTATGAACAACGTAGGGTAATTTTAGGGACTCGTACTCATAATCTATCCCTAAAATTAACCCTGTTTGTTTCTCAAAATTATTTCTATATTTAGGCACTAGACTTCTTAACATCTTTTATATTTCTTATAAGAGCGTGTGTCATGACTCCTCCAGAAGTTACAAAAGGTGCGCCATGTAACTCCCATTTTTCATTTAAAAGAATAGTAATCATTGATTCAAATTTTTCCGGTCTTATAGAAGTAACTACTTTAAATTCAATCATTTTTGACCCCTTTTTTTAAAGCGTCCTTTAATGTTTTTGTGATCCCTTTTTCTGAGGTATCTTTTTTAATAGATTTAGTTATGTCTACTCGTTTTCCGTCCGGTAGTAAGACTTCAAATGATGGCATTTAAATTAATCTCCTGTACGTTAGGTGGGTTTACTACTTTACTTAAAAATCTAGGTCCGGTTGAATAAGCGTATGCTTTTAATTCTGGATAACAATGTTTTTTGTACTGGCAATAAGAACATATAGTAGATAGTTTTAAATTGCCCGACTTGCCATCCGGAATGGGCTTTGAGCATTGAGAGGGAAGTTCTTCTCCCTCTACGGATTTTTTTACACGTTCTACAAGCTCCTCTATATCTTCCTTATAATAATTATACATTGGATTTTTAGTATCGTCAAGGTCATAATTCAAAACACACAAATGTCCATTCTGTTTATCCATTGCTAAGTATGCCCATTTACGTTCTCCTTCTGAATGAGCATAAGCTTTTGCCTGTGGTATATAACCAAATGGATCATCAGCAGCCAGTGTACCATCCTTAAACTTCTTAAACCCATAGGTACTTGTAGATTTAACATCGACAGTTACTCCGTCAATCTTACAATCCATATGACCTTTAACTCCTTTAACCTCACAAACTTTCTGTTCATCAGTAACTTCATGACCTGACATACGAGTAAGGAACAACAACATTTCTTCTATTATATTACCATACATAAATTTAATAAACGTATGGGGTTGTATTCTTTCTCCTACCCATTTGTTAAAGCTATACCATTGGACACGTTCCGGTTTACCTATAGATGATAAACGTAAACCTTTACGATTTTGATAATTATCATTTGGTAAAAACTCTTTACGCATAAGAGCCTTCATAGCTTCACCAAATTTCTCAATCTCTGCTTCGGCATCTATACCTTCCGGAACATTTCTGTTCTTCATAAGAGTATAAATATCCTCAACTAATGTTGATAAAGTTTTACTCATTTACTATATCCTTTTCCCATGTAAACGTATCAGTATTTTTATCATAAAATAGAAACTGAACATCTAAGTTTTGTTGAATTTTAGTCTTGTTTGGAATACGATATATTCCTGTAGTTTTAGCCGGAGGTTGAGTTTTAACATCAACTAAAATAACTTTTTTTCTTGTAATATCTAACGTGATTATATCTACAGGACCAGTAGAAGATTCATTTCTAAATACATCAAACCCACTATCTAATAAAAAAGATAAAGCTTTTATTTCCGACATATCTCCTTGTCTTTTAGCACAGATTTCTAATGCGTATCTGCCCATGTTTTCCCTACCTTGTATTCGCCATCTAAGGGACAGCGTAAGTTAAATTTTATACCAGCAGCTTTTATACACTCCACTGCCAGCCATCCAAATTTCTCTGCTTGGTCTTCCCTAACTTCCGCTTGAAACTCGTCATGAATATTACCTACAAATTTATAGTCTATACCATATATTTTAGCGTATTCATCAAGTATCGTCAAGGACTTCTTCATAACCACTGAAGCTGCTGATTGTAATAAAGTATTAAGAGCAGCATGGTTACTTCTTATAATAAGTTTACGATTATCTAAGCCTCTAAGATGCCCTCTAACAGTGGCACGTTCAACTCTTTCTCGTAAGTCTCTAAGAGATGGCGTGTTGTCGAGAAATAATGTCTTAAGTCTTGCTCCATCTGTTGCTGAACCACCAACGATGGAACCAATTTTCCTGTCTCCTGCTCCGTATAAAAAAGCATAGATAAAAGTTTTAGCAGTGTCTCTTGTTGTAAGTCCAGCAGCCTCTTGGTTTGCTGAGTGTATATCTCCGTGGAGGATTTCATGTGTGTACTCCTTATCATTCATGTAATGAGCTAACATTCTTAATTCTATTCCGGAAGCATCTGCTCCTACTAACTTCCTACCTTTTGGTACAGTCCAACAGCTACGACATTCCGTACCATAAGGTGAGTAACTTGCAGGGACTTGAGACATATTAGGACTACTGTGTGTCATCCTACCAGTAACAGCCCCTATTGTATTAACATAACCCCGAACTCTACCATCTTCCTCGACTGCATCTAACCATGATTGTATTTGAGCATGACGTTTCTGTATTAATAAGTATTCCGATATTAACTGAGCCTCTGGAATACCAACCACTTTGGAAAGTATAGCTTCATCAACAATCACATGGCCTTTCTCTGTAAAGTTATCAGGCTTCCATCCAAAGTATTGTAAATGTCTGCCTATCTGTTGTCGAGAACCTAGGTTAAACTCTGGTAAATCTATGCGACTAAAAGGACCGCATACAGACCGCCACTCATCACCAAGAAACTTAATACCGACATTGGAAAGCTCTCCGTTCTTCTTGTACTTAGGATGTATCTCTTTAATGAATACAGGTAGTGGTTTAAATTTCTCATGAACTTCATCCTCTAGTTGTATCTTACGTTCCTTAAGGGTAGCTAATAAATCCCAACACTTCTTCTGATCTAACGTCCACCCATTTTGAATTTGTTGTGTAACCACTGACTGAACCTGATGTTCCAGATCGATACTTGTATCACCAAAAGCAGCCAGCTTATCTGTAAGTATATTATACAGCTTTTGTGTAACCTTAAGGTCTTGGATACAATATTGTTCCATCTCAGGGCTGAAGGAATTAAAATCACTATGCTCTCCTTTAGGAAAATTTAATCTGTCACCCCACGCTCTAAGGGAATGTCCTCCTTCTAACTGTGGGTTATACAGCCTTGATAAAATTAAAGTGTCTACTATTTTTATCCCATCGAACGAGATACCTAGGAATTTGTTTAACTGTACTGAATCGAAATCTATGAAGTTGTGACCAATAATTTCCTCGTGTTGATTTAGCCATTGTTGTATCTCCTCTTTGTTAAATGGTGGTAGAAAGTTTCTGACCTCTCCCGACTCGCTCAGAGTACCAATCATCCAGATTTTCGTAACGGGTAACTCTGTGGTTTCTATATCTACGATAAGCTTTGTTGTCATTGGTTAATGTCTCACCTCTTCTTAAAGCAATATGCTCAAGCCTATGACAGTTACTACATAGTATAACACATTTATCTGCTTCATCAAGTGTTTCTTTTTTTGGACCTTTAACACCACGCCAACTGTTAACATCTAAACCCATTAATTTATTACTATCTAATGGGTGGTGAAAATCCAAAAGCTCAGTAGCATATTGTTGATTACAAATTTGACATCTCATGTCAGTACGATTTTTTATATACTTCTCCTTATTATAAACACCGCTATGATGCCATTTCCTAGGTTGTTTAAAACTCTTCATCATTCACCGCCTGTATCTCTGGAGGGTTGCCTTGTAATAACCTAGATGTGTCTTGCTCATAGTATAACCAGCCAGCAGTACCAGTACGTCCAGTACGCCTACACTTGACAAGTTGTACCTTAGTGGAATTACGAGCATAATCATCATCCGATAATTTATCACGACTAAGTAAGATTGTATTAAATGCTATCTGATTAATAGAACCGGAACCCTTCATGTCATACTCACTAACATCATGAGCATCTTTAACCTGTGGCTTACGCATATGAGAAACAACAATGATACTAATGTTAGTTTCCTTTGCAAGCTTAAGGCAACGATCCATAAAAGCATCTATCATTCCGTTCTCATTACTTGTTACAGCAACTTGTAACGGATCAATAATAACCACATCACAATCTAAACCTTTAGCCATAAATCTGATCTTGGAAAACAACTCATCCAGATCATCGGAACCTTGGTGGTTATGAATGTGTAACTTCTCATCTCTCTTAAGATCATCATAGAACTTACGGAACTCTTGATAGTCACGATCAGCATTAGGAATGTTTGATAAATTCTTACCCATGTGTATCGAGACAAGCTTCTCCGTAGTCTCACCTAAACTACTCTCTAGGAAAGCTACACCGATCTTCTTATTACTCTCCTGTTTCATACCATATAGAAGGTTATAGACTACTGTGGTTTTACCGACTGAAGTTAAGGCTCCGATAACAGTCACCTCTCCAGCAGCGATACCTCCATTCATCATTCCATTGAGTGTACCAAAAGCAGCCGGAAGAGGTGTTACTTCCTCAGTACCCCTGCGAACAAACTCATCCCAGCATTGTTCATCGGAAAAGGGAACAACATCTACTGGGCGGTAGGGTTTAGCATCCCACCAACAAGATGTAAATTCCCTAACCTTACCAGCCTTAAGCATATCACCAGCATCCTTAACACCATCCGGTAAGGCTACAACCTTGACTTTATTGTGGGAAAATAATGGTAGTACAGATTGAGTAGCTTTATGACCAGCAGGGTCATTATCAAAACAGATAACGACATTCTCAAATGTCTCAAGCCACTCTAAGTTCTCCTTGATGTCTGCTTTAGCTCCGGCTGATCCTGTCTTAATAGATACGACAGGCCACTTGCCATCAAACATCTCAGCAATAGCCAGTGCATCAGCCTCACCTTCCGTAATGGTGACAAACTTACCACCCTCACGCCACAAATTCTGACCGAACAATCCGGTATTACTTAAGGTTCCTGTAGCATAGAATTGTTTATTCTCTACAGTCCTGACTTTAGTTCCTACGACTGTTCCATTATCTTTATCGTAGTAAGGGTAATGGTGCTTAAGAATATCACCCTTCTTGTTTTGCTCTAACGTGACCCCGAATTTAGCCACGATAGACTGTGATATATTTCTGTCTTTAATAGGTCCACTAGTACCTAGCATTTCAAAACCTTTCACTGGTGTAAGTTTAACTGTTTTCTCTTGACCATCAACAAACTTAACAAAGCCACACTTATAACAGTAGGCATGACCATCATCATATATTGCTAAATTATCTCCTTTACGATCTTCTCCCTTACCTCGACACTTAGGGCAAGGCTCTCGATTAATTACCTTACTATCTTTCAATGCTGTTTGCATAATCCCACCTATAAAATATATGGTCCTCGATCTCAACTGTTCTTGTCTTACTTTTAGCCCATGAAGGTTGCACATAATCGGCATGATAATGCGTTGCTCCATCAGTAATATCAATAGACGTTGGTTTGGATATCATTTTAAGAGAAAAATTATAGATAGTATTAAAATTTTCCCTCTCTAATGGAGTATCTGATTTACCATCACAGTACCAAGAGAACTGGCATCTATTCCGTACTGGTATTAACTCGCCTGTCCCTTTCCATGATGGTCTGGTTGGTCCTTGGAACACCACCTCACATATTGTATTAGGAAACCTCTCATCATTCACCCGATTGATAACTACATTCGCTACTGCTAATTTACCAGCGAATGATTGATTTCTAGCTTCATGATATACATTTAAAGCTAGGCAGAAAGCCTCAGGGTGAGGCGTTGCTGTCATTATATGACTTGCTAAGATTAACTCTTTTATCATTACCTCACCCCTTTGCTTTAGTTAAAAATCTTCTTCGTCATCTGCACCATCACCAGACATATCTGCGTATTCCAGAACTTTAATCTTCTTAAAGTATGGTGATACTCCATAAGTAGGGTGTGGTTTAGAACCTTGCCATAAAATTCTAACAGTAGAACCATATGGAATATTTTTAGCTACCGACTCTCCATCTACATCGACAACTTCAAACTGTGGAAACTTAGTAACAAACTTCCTCTGCTTCTGGTTCTTATATTCTTTAAGTAGAACCCCCTCATCTGAAAGCTTCTTAGCTTCATCCTTATCAGGGATTGTTATCACAATGGAATACTTACCAGTGTCCGTTCCATTGAAACGCTCTGTCTCATTTAGATTACTAAACGCTACTATACCTTCTGTTATCATATCGCATCTCTCCTATAGTTAATATAAATATTCTACTCTCTATTTATTTATCTGTCAACCCACTTCACCACTGGTAAATATTTTCTCAACCTCCTTTAGCTGATTAATGGCAGATTGACGTTGATTTTTAGAACTAATATCTAACTTTAATCTTTCCAGATATATAGCTCCATCGAGTAGCTCTTCGATTGCATGGTCTATCCATTCTACAGTTGATACATCATCCCGCATCATGGTGACACCATACTTCTCCATACCAACTTCTGATCTTGACCGCATACGATCAATCACAGTCTGCACAATCGGGTCTCTGTCTTCACTCATTCTCATACTTTTCATCCTCTGTTGCCCAAATTATTGTTATTTCCTCTGCACCCTCCTCTCTAAACTCTCCAGTTTTTGCATCTACATAGACAGGCCAAGCCCGTAACTGTATAGGCGAGATAACATCTCTACTAGTATCCCAGAACAAGTTACACCGATACCTATAGACATCTGATTGTCTATGATATTTTTCCGGAGTATTTCCAGAAGTCCGTGTGCCGGAACATTCAAAAAATATATCACCGGAAATTAATTCATGAGAAAATTTATTATCTCCAATTGCATATTGAACATGAGAGGCTAGGGAGTGTAAAGCCTCTTCGATTATGTGAGATTTTATATCGCTATCGTAGATCATCTCTCTTCTCCATTATTTCTAATATATATTCTAGGCTTTTCTCAAGAGATTCTAACCTATCATCGACACGTTGCTCAACCTTGTATGACCGAACAGCCCCTGCCCCTGATAAGATGCCAGAGGAAACGGCACAAGATGACAAAATAGAAAGACATAAAATTATACTACTTATTTTCCTCAATAAAATATTCCTCAATTTCTTTATCCAATATTTTCTCTGTTAGCTTATTCTTTTTAGACATAAATGTTTGTGGTTTACAATATTTATCCATATCTATTTTAACATAATTTTTAGGTTTAATTTTAACCATAACTACCTCTAGGGTTCTTTAGTGTTAACTTAATTAATAACTAAAGTGTTAATTACTCATGAACACTTAAGAATATTCTACAATAGAATATTCAAAGTGTCACATGATATAAATTCATGACTAAAACATATCATTTTCATGCTCGATATGGTTTCTGGAAACTAATTCAGAATTATCTCCATAGCTAACATCTTCACAATCTAAACACATATATTGTGCAAAGCCATTCACGTGCATGATGTATTCTTTTAAACCATTGCATTTGTTACACTTTTTCATATATTTCATCTTGGTCATGACTCGTTTCCTTTTATAATTTTTCATATATTTCATCTTGCTCACGACTCATCTCCTTTTACAATTTTAAGGTCATTTAGCCACCCTGATAAAAAATCATCGTAGCCTGACATTAAATTTGATATTTGAACTTCACATGTACCACATGTATCTCTGTAATCGCCATGAGTATTTTTAATTACGCTTTCAGTAATGGATAGCTTGTTATTACATAGTCGGCACCTCATTCTAATTCTCCTTCCTTATTTATTTGTAACCATGAATACCTAGTTTTTAGGTCTTGGAAGCTCAACTGCTCAATCTCTTGTTTTAGCCCTATTAAGGCTAAATCTATACATTTATTTAAAGTAATAAATTGAAATTCATGCTCAACTAATGTCATGATCATCTCTTGTTTTTCATCTCGTTTTTTATCCAGTTCATTCATTTTTACTCTCCTATT
>Ga0209337_1000970_pt1 | contig 22365 bp, 38 predicted proteins | sample LinPmetageLP53_FD_184044 | JGI IMG/M metagenome (GOLD analysis project Ga0209337, IMG submission 184044) | Marine viral communities from the Pacific Ocean - LP-53 (SPAdes) (version 2) | ecosystem: Environmental > Aquatic > Marine > Oceanic | place: Pacific Ocean | collected 2010-02-08 | reverse complement strand
CCGGACTCATATATAGTTTTGTCATAGTATTTCTCCTTGAAAGGTTATTGATTTTGCTCCTGCATACATCATCTTGGCGTTACGTTCTGCTTCAAATCTACCTTGACCTTCCACTACAACAAAATGTGTATAACCGTCTTTGCTTACTGCAAATTTATATTTCTTCATATTCATAATTGATCTCTTCAAAGCGAGCGTTAGCGAGCTCTAACCGCGGACCTCACTAACTCTACCGCACACCACACAACTGCTCCTATTAATACTAAACTGATAACATTGGGATGGCCTTCGCCACATATGCCTAAGGCATGATATAAAAATTCTTGCATAACTTTTCTTTTTTAAATTAATCTTGTTTATAATATGATCGTCCATTCATTATTGAAAATCCTTTTGGTTGTATTAGGTATTGTCTACCTAACATATCAAAATAAATTCCTTTCCATTGGTTAATCATGTCTTCATTTATTCTTAAGTTGTCTTCAAAACCTGACCAACCTAATGAATCTAAATATGATTCACATATACTTCCTTCGAAACCAGTCCATGATGATGGTAGTCCTGGAGTGGATGCTACTTTACAACAGCAATCATACGTGTCTTTAACAACTAATAATGGCCATAATGCATTCAACATTGCTTCACTTGGATTAAAGCAGTCTTGCATTGTAGCACTAAATGCCCAACTACTCATTGCTTCTTCAACTGAACCAGCTGTATCACAATACTTAGGTGAATAATATATTGAATCACCAGTTTCCGGTAATATTTGAGTTGCTCCTATCGAGCTTATAGCTAATAAAGCTAGTAGTAAAATTTTTTTCATAAGTTCTCTTTTTTTAATTAATCTCCAAATCCTTGATCTACTAAAATATCATCTTGAGTATCATCTACCTCTTGATTATCTAGTAACAACTGAAACTCTTCTGGTGATATTGATACCATTACAGTTTCTCTATTTTTCTTGTTAGGAAAGCTAGGCTTCCTATACCAAAATTCTATTATCTTATCTGTTCCTTTGGCCATGCCTCGAACATCTTTTTTATCTATCCAAATATGTATTTTCATAATTTATCTGTTAAATTTTTATAATCTTGTATTGATATTTGTACTTGAACTACATCTTCTCGTCCTGGATCACTAGTCCAGAATCCTACATGCAATCCTTTTGTAATGCTAAATGTATTAACATGTTCCTTTCTCATCCATATACTTACTGTCATATTATTAAACTTGCTATTAATTCTGCTATTATTTCTATTAATAAAATTATAACAACTGGAATAAAATATTCCCACCAGTTTGTTACACCATCTTTATTCCAATCAAAATATCTTAAAAAAAGATTTTTCCAATGTTTCATTTTTACTCTCCATATTATAATTTCATATGTACAGGTCCATCAGATTTATAAGTTCCTAAATGCAATTCTTCACAATCACCTTTATGTACTGCAATTACACCATCTTGATGTTCTTTACTCCCTGACAATACTTTAGCTACATAATGTTCATCATATTCATTTACTACTTCAAATACCCAACCAACTTTATATGCAGAATATTGATATTCTGTATTTGTTTGATTTGCTCTTATTATTTTAATATCTTCCATGTATCTTTATAATCTTTAACTTCATGTATTGTACATGCTAATTTTGTTGTTTCATTTAAGTGATGTAACCTTTCAACTATCGGATAATCATTTCCTCCAGGCTGACATTTATCGCCAAAGAATGTTATTGGACCTAATATATCCTGTAACACTTGTGATTTGTTTTGTCCTTTAGGATATATGTCAATTGATATCTGTCCACCTACTGTTGCCTCTAATTCTGGCCACTCGTGTTCTATCATTTTACATAGCATTCTCCTTTCTCCTGAAATACTATCCCAATGATAATATGCATTTCTAGATGATTGATCACAATTTCTTCCTACTGTTGAATAATTAAGTAATCCAATTCTCTCTTCGATATGATTGCCATGATGATGTTGCCAATTAGATGCACCTTTTAAAAAATCATATAACATGTTAACTAAATCTTTAGGAGGAATAAAATCTTTCCTCTCTATCAACTCACCGTTTTCATATATAGCATTTCCACATGACTGATATGCACGTTTAGCATTTGTCCAAATTTTTTCTCCAACCTGTTCAATTGTCTTATCTTTATCAGATCCTGTAACTAAATACACATTCTTATCTTTCATCCATTGTAGGAAGAATTGTTCAAACTCAGGATCGATTCTCAATCGGCTTGGAGTTAATGTCCCATCTATGTCAAATATATAATTCATATTAAATATAATATAACAAATTTATTTCAAATAACCTAATCTTTTTAATGATTTCTTTTGCCATCAAATACACATACAAATATTAAATCTTCTGTCTCACTTTCATTCCATACCTTATGAAAATACCCATCAGGTATCAATACTACATCACCAGGACCTACAAAGAATGCTGCTCCTTGTATATGTTTAGGATTGCATTCCATTCTACCATGACCTGATGTGAATTGATATACTTCTTCTTGGCCTAGATGTTTATGTCCTGTAGTACATTTACCTGGATGTAATATTGTTTTGGATACAACTAGATTGTTTAGTTCTGTATTGTCTATCAATCTATATGTATCATTGTCCTTAACTATTTTGCTATCTTGATTATCTAATCTTATTTTCATAACTATTTTCTGTTATAGTCATCTTCAATTCTAACTATATCGTCTTCACCAAAGTATGATCCATGTTGAACTTCTATAAATACTAAGTTATCTAGTCCTTTATTTAGAACTCGATGCTTTGTTCCCTGTGGTATTATGATCGTCTCTCCATATAAATAATGAAATACTTCATCATTGAGAGTCACATGTGCTTCTCCTGATACAATTGTCCATACTTCACTTCTCTTATGATGATATTGATAACTTAATCTTTCACCAGGCTTAACTGTTATACGTTTTACCTTATAATTTGTTTTTTCTTTAAGGATTTCATAATATCCCCATGGTCTATATTCTATCATAAACAACTAAAATACCGTTCTCCTCTATCACAGAGGATTGTTATTGCATGTTTCTTATCATTATCTATTAACCATTGAAAGGCTGCCATTACATTTGCGCCTGCTGATATGCCTACAAACAATCCTTTCTTTGTTGCTAAATATTTTGCTATTGTCTTTGCACAATCTGTCTTTATAGTCCTTACCTCGTCGACGAAATTTAAATCTACTAAGAATTTGCTTCCGTCTCCTATCCCTTGTATTCCATGAAGTCCTGGTTGACCTCCTGACATGACTGCACTCTCCTCCGGCTCTACGGCAATAATCTTCATACCATTCCAATGTTCTTTTAATCTTTTTCCGCAACCCATTAAAGTTCCTCCTGTGCCTGTACCTAATATAAAGGCGTCTGGCTTCGAATATTCTTTCCATTGTTTCCATATTTCTATTCCTGTACCATTATAATGTGCTAATATGTTTAATGGATTATGAAATTGATTACAATTGAACCAATCATTCTCCTTACATAAATTATCTCTTAATTCAATTGCACCATCAAAATTACCAGCATCTACTTCTATCAATTCAGCTCCATAATACTCAAACATCTTTTTCCTTTCGATGCTCATATTAGATGGCATAACAATTTTCATCTTGTAGCCTCTTTCTGCTGCAATCATTGCAAATGCTATTCCGGTATTACCTGAAGTTGCTTCACATAAAACACTTCCTATTTTTATTTTATTATTTGCTTCTGCATCATTTATTATATACGTGGCCATCCTGTCCTTGACACTACCACCAGGGTTCATAAATTCTGCCTTACCCCATACAGTGTACTCTCCAAACTTAATTGGAATCAATGGCGTATTTCCTACGTAATTTGATAAATGCACTTTATAACTTTATTTATGATAGGATTATTCCCACCTACGTAAATATTTTTTTCTTTGATCTATATCGACATATTGTACGGTATCATATTTTCCACAATGCGGACATCTTAACTTTTCTAAATTAGCTGCCTCATTAACTTTCCATTCGCCTTCGCAAATTCCATCACTACATTTGTAAATATACGTATGTCGGATGAATACCTTATGTCCCATTTATTTCTCTCTAATTGATATACATATAAATATCAAATAATTATTTCTTATCTATATAATTGTACCACCAAGTTCCTAATTAATTTTGGTACATACTATCCTTTTATATAACTCCATATTGCATATATAAACGCTGAACCGTATATTGCTATTATAACATAACCTAGTGCCATTACTTTACAAAACTTATGTTAATTAATTCTTTATCATACTTATTTTTCTTGTTAGGGTCTTGTCCTTTTTGTATTTTATACATTGATCTAAGTTCTGCTAATTTTTTATTAGCCTCATCTAGATCTTTTACATAGAAAGATAATGTATTAAATATTTTTCTTTTAGTTTCATGTTGAAACTTTCCTTTTGCAGTCTTTATACGTTTACCTGTATCTGCATCTCTTTTTTGTACATCGGTTACATGTACTGTTAACCTTAAAAATTTATTCATTGTTATTTATTTTTTTATTAATATATTCGTCTACTTGTTTACAAACTTTTTTATATTCTTCTTCAGCTTCATTGTAATTGTTATAAGATTCTGCCTTCATTAGCATTCCATCTTTAGTTATTGTTACAAGTTTATCATTAACTTCTACTCTAATATTTTTGTTTTTATAAATCATATCTCTGTTATTTAATTATTATACTGTTTCTAAAAATTTACTATTCATTGTTCTTGCTATTTCTGCTATCTTATTGGTATCAACAAATTGGCTATCTTTTCCATACATTGTTTTGAAATTATTCATCTCTCTTTCTGATGCATCATTTGATGATGTAATAAAATAACTAATAACTTTGATGCCTTCATATCTCATTTTCTTAACTTGCGCCTTGGTATGCTGATTTGCTCTCTCACCATAGTAATCATTGTAATAAGGTTGGCCGTCACACATGTTAACAAAATAAGAATCCTTACCTCTAGAAGCATCAACTATATCTTTCATGATTGCTTCAAAACATAATCCTTCTGGAGTTAATGAAGCTGTATCAACATATGGTAACATTGTTTTAATTTGTACCATTCCATGTATTCTCGAATCATATGCGATCAATACAACTGGCTTACAATCTCTTTGTGAATAATTATATTTTTCACCACCAAAATATGCTGTCGATCTATAACTAATAATACAATCCATATTCTCTATCATACTACATGCCTTTGCAATTGCTACTGCTGCTACTTGAGCATTTTTAAATCTTGTACCATGCATTGAACCACTATTGTCAATTGATATATGAATCATACCTGGATTATATGCAAATGATTCTATCTTTTCAAATATTGCCTCTGCTCCAAATCCTGCATTAGCTATCATTCTCTTATCAATTCTACCTGTCCTTTGTCTATTGAATTTAGTATTTCTTTCTTCTGCTCTTACTTTCAATTTCTTACCTAGAACAATACCTTTTCTAATTCCTTCTGCAATCCATTCTTCATGTTCTTGCATATGTTTTTCAACTTTATATTCATGTTTAGCTAACCACATATCACAATGAACATCTTCAACCAATTGTTTATTAAAGTTTCTAATAATGGTTACTTCAGCCGTTTGTTTACCATTCCATCCATTTTCATATTCTACATCTTTCATCTCTACACCACTATTCTCCATGGCCCTCATTTGCTTATTTAATGCTTTAGATATCTTTGTCTTTTTAGTCTTACCATTTTGAAATTCTTTTTGCTTTGCAATAGCCTTTTCTAATTGATGCTTTTGACGATCATCTAATTTTTCTAAATCTTTAGGAGCTATTGTTCCACCTAAATTTCTACCATCACCACCTTTCTTGGCTTCTTCTCCTTCTGCTTTAGATCCATCATCTTTAACATCTCCATTCCCATCTATTGCATCTCCATTCTCATCAAAATCACCCATGGTATCTTCTTCTCCTTTACCTTCTCCTCCTTTTGCATTACCCTTTTCTTCTCCTTCATCATCTTTCTTATCTCCTGGAATAACCATTTCAATTGCTTTAAATACATCCCAAGCTAAATCTCTAACCTCATTTGTATTTTTTAATCTTGCAATATCTTTAACATCAATTGATCTATAAATAGCTCTTAACATTTTTAATGCATTTAAATCTGTATTCACATTGGTCATATTACAAATACGGAATATATATGAATCCCATGTCTCATCTCTATATTCAGCTGACTTAAGACCTTTGTCAATAATCTTTGCATTGAAATACTTATCATACAATGCTTCATAGTACCCTCTATAACCAGGAGCCGATTTAAATATAAAATTATCAATTCTTCTATCCTCAATTATATTAATAAGATCTTTAACCTTAGGTAATGCATAATTTATTGCATCCCATCTATCTTCAATTGTTTCATGCTTCTTAGCTATCACATTCATCATATGATCATTCTTCTTAACCCAATCTTCTAATGTCTTTAATGTATTGAAATCTGTTAATTTAATATGAGAACCTTCATGTAATGCTAATCCAACGGCAGGATCAAAATCTTTATCTTTCAATGAAGCTGAAATGGTAACTGATGTACCATCTGTATAACTATCACCTGATTCTGTAAACCTAACTGGAATAGATTCACCTGTTACAATTCTAACAAAATTACCAATTGCTCTTCGATAACCTGATAACTTGATTGGATCTTTACCTTTTGGCTTTACGATATCATCATCAAAACCCCAATCATTATTATTATTAAGGAAATCATCATTTAACCAAAAACTTGAATTATTATATATCATATTTTTTAAATTTAACTATTTTTATTATCTTATTTCTTATATAATAAAGATAAGGAAAATAAGTCGTATTACCTAATCTTTTGATAGCTTTTTTTAAACTTTTTTATGCTCAAATATAGTATCAAACTCATGATGCATTTGTGATTCTACCCAACGTCGATCAACCTCTTCCTCTAATTCTATAAATTCTACTATTAGTTCATGACTTCTATATGGACTAAATGCATCAATCCATTTCTTGTCCTTTAACCTTTTAATCTCAGAACATTTTTCAGGCATCATTTCTTTACAATGTTCATACAATCGATTGTATAAGTTTTTAGCTTTACCTATATAAATAGGCCTAGGTGTTCCTACTTCATCAGTATCAAATGCACTAATTATATAAACTCCTTTCTGTTCTGATAAGAATTCTTTATTTCTATGTAACCATTCCATTAAGGCTTCTGCACTTCTTACATTGGTAATCTGCTCTGGATCAAAACTTACTGGTGTATTGTCAATTTCAAATGTTATCATGATATCATTACGTTTAATGGAGGCACTACTCCGTTCTTATCTTTATATTCTTTTAATAAGTTATACTCTAATCCTTTAACATATGAAGTCTCACACCTGTATCCTAATATCTTATCGGTTACAATAGGCATAGGTAATACATATACCCAAATACTTTCTACATCCTTTATATGCTGTCTAATACGGTTATTTGTTATATTAGATATACATCTATATCCTTTATGGAATCTCTGAGTTAAGTTTTGTGTTTCTCCTATCTTTAACAACTCTCCTTTATCATTTGTCAATACATACACACCAGGTTGATTATCTGATTTGATAGGATTACTAGGATACATTATCTCAATACCTTGAGTGTATTTAGCTGATGTAATCATACATGCATACAATTCAAAGCCTTTTTTTATATAATATTCTTTATTCATATCTTTTATTTATTATACTTGAGCCTCTTCTTCTATCTCTTCTGCATTAAACAAATCTTCTTCTACTTCTATCTCACCACAAAACTTTTGAACTACTTGCTTCATAAATGTTCTCTCACTATCAACACCACCATCTTCATCAAAGAATGGATAAATACAAACCTCTGCCGATTCAGCTAATGTAAAACCATCTTCTAACAATCCTGCCATCTCAACACTCAATCTAGTACTAATTGCATTTGTCAATCTAGGAGCATCTGACTTGATCTCCTTTCTTGTCATTGAAGCAATTTCAGCAATATTATCAGCTTGCTCCTGGGTCACACCTGGATGAAGATCTTTTAACAATCCTGACTCTTGTTCTTTATCTAATGTATCCATTTCAACAATAATGAATCTATCAACTAATGCTCTATCCATTGCTCTTGTTGCTGTATACTCAGTTCCAATATTTGCTGTTGCAATAAAACAAACACCTTCTGCAACTTCAATGGTTGGAGCATTTTCATGTTCATCTAATCTTAAATATCTTTGACTATAATCTAATACCGTCATTAATATATTCCAAGCTTCTGGATGCGCTCTTGATAACTCATCTAACAATATAACAGCATCTTTAGTCTGAATTGCTTTCACAAATAATGATTCCATAAAGGTTGTACCTTCTTCTTTCTTGAAATGGGTGTTACCAATTAATGTCCCTCTTGGATCTTGAGTGGCACCTAAATTGAAATAAAATTGTGGACGATCTAATGCCTCTACCAATTTCTTAGCGGCCATTGTCTTACCACAACCCGCTGCACCGGTCATCATTATATTTTTACTTCTCATTGCAGATCTAACTAGATATTTCCATTTCAAATCTGGCATCACTAATGTATTAGGACGTAATCCTACTGCCTCATTATGAATGAAATTTAATATTGGATCTGATTCTATTTTATTACTTGATTCCATTTGCTTCTCTGATGGTAACATATCATTAAATATTGATATATCCTTTCTCCTTGATCTACCTGTTTCGGTATCATATTCAAGACATTGATTATTATCAACACAATGTTGACACATTATATCCCTAACATAAATATCCTTACGGACCTTTCCACTCACATCTTTTAAGATGTACTTACCATTTTTTTCTTCAACGGTTAAATAAACTAAATTTTCTATCATATATCTCAATTTTTAATTTTTACTATTTTTATTATCTTATTTCTTATATAATAAAGATAAGGAAAATATTTCAATTAACCTAATCTTTTTGAAGCTTTTTTAATATTTATTTTCTTTTCTTATTTCTGCAACTTCCTCTGCTATTTGAACATGGATGTTTTTTGTTTGTTCTACAGCAACTTCAGGTGATGCTGGTGATAGATCTATATCCGTACAAAAACTATAATCATGCTTTGACCATTCAAATCCTAACATCATAAATCTTGTTCTACGAACTAATCCTTTAAAACACATATAACTATATTCTTCATGCAATTGCCAATTAGCCATTGTATCTAATTCCTTCTTGAATTCATCATTTACCATTTGGATGGTATATCCATCTCCATAACCAGAAAAACAAACACCTTTTTGAAGTTTAACTATATCAGGACATTCAGCTTTTAAATCATCTTCATTCCAATCTCTATCCATTAGATATCTATCATCATCTTCTAATTTTGTAATTAAAAATATCCATCTAGTTAAAATAGCATCTTTCATTTCTTCTGCAACCATTTCATTATGGTCATACATCTCTTTTGAATGTGGCTTTGTAACTTCGATTCCGTATTTAATTTCTGGTGATTTTTTTGCTTTTCTCATATCTCTCAATTTTAAATTTTTACTATTTTTATTATCTTATTTCTTATATAATAAAGATAAGGAAAATATCTCGTATAGGCAAAGCTTTTGGTAGCTTTTTTTCAGAAATGTTTAGCTTTTTTCTAGGAAGTCTTTGGCTTGTTCTGGTGATAAGTATCCGAGGAGATGACCACAACTTTCACAAACGTATCTTGGAGTAGAACTAGTTCCATCTGCTACTTGTTTTATAACTTGTTTTGAATGTTTGCATTCAGCTTGGATTTGATCGATTTGTTTCTCGATATTCCGCTTGTCAGAAAGTAGTTGTTCTACCTCCCTTCTTTTGGCATCCATATCGATAAATATGGAGCCACTAGGGTTATTTCTTAAGTTTTTTGATAAGTTGGACAACTTCTTGACATCTGGTATAGTCTTCAATTTCTTCAAAATAGTCTAATGATTTTTCTAAATTATCAATCCATACATCATCCGGGATTCCTAATTCTGCTAATGAATCAGCTGTTTCTAAATATGCAATAATTACATAATCATTATTAGTATTGAAGGCTTTATCAATGCCATATAAAGTTCTCATATGGATATCATGTGCATGATCTGACATAACTGTAGTGAATTCTTCTTGTGACTCATATTTTATAGTAGGTATGTACATTGTATAATCTTTAATAGTTATTTCTCATTCTTCCGCCTAATGGATTACCAACTTCTTGGTAGTAACAATTGTAACATAACAATCGTAAATTTTCTTTTTTATGGTTTGTTCTATCTCCATCTACCCAATCTAATAGTAATGGCACTGTATAATCAGATACTCTTCTCTCACAATATCCACATGAACAACATTCTTCTTCCATTAAGCCGTTTCTTAAAATTCTTTGTTTAAGTCTGGTATGTGGATATTTTGGGTATTTACCTTCAAGGACGTCTAAAATTCCATAGTAACCACGTAGTCTAGGTTTAGATGCTCTTTTAATTCCTTTACCGGTGACATTCTTATGTAATTCAAATAATGTTTTATCAGTCTCTGAATCTATATACATTTTAGCATATTTTCTAAATGCCTCATATGATACTTTTAAGAACCTAGCAGCACCCATACAGGATTGTGAATTTTCCATGGCATATCGAATCTCGGATTCTGATATGTTCATAGGTGGTCTTCCTTCTCCTGGTTTGAATGGCATCTTATCCTTTTAGTAATGTTTTTTGATCATCTGATAAACCTCTTGCTGCATAATATTGATCTCTCATTTTTTGTCTTCGAGCCTCGATATGCTGTTTTTCATGTTTAGATAATGATTTGAACCACTTATGCATTTCTCCTGCAGGCGTATCCATATATGTTTTCCATACTTCTTCACCATGAAAATCAGAACTTTTCTTAACTTTAATTTTATAATCAGCTAAAATAGTTCCTAATATTGTTGAAGCTTTTGGTTGTACAGAACAATTATTTTTTGTCATGGCTTCATACCATTTGTTCATAATTTCTGCTATTAAATCTTTACTCATAACTTTTCTTTTTTTAAATTAATACCTACCATCCTCCGAGGTTTTATCGACATGACCTCTTTTTACCGATCGGGTCAGGGTGCCTAAGCCGCCATCGCCATTTCAACTTGTTCGCCAGTTAAACGTGATCTTCATTATACCCTTACTTACTGTCAAATCCAGTCATCCCCATATCTAAATATCTTTTGGTGGAGATGCCGGGAATCGAACCCGGGTCCAAATAAGCAGCTAATATAACTACTAACGATCAATTATAAATATTATTATTTTAAAATAATATGATCTGGAGTATAAATTTCAGCACCATTTTCATTATCTTCAAATACTGATACATATACACAATCAAATTCTTTTAATATTTCTTTAGCCAACATTTCACAACTCTTTGCTCCAAATTCATGCGTTCTAGCATCTTCATTATAATACTTACTTGCAAGATATTCTATTATATCTCTCTTGAACATTATAAATTCAACATCTCTATCATCATGATTTACTCTTTTCTTAGCAGTAATAAACCATTTATGTCTATGCATATTTGATAGAAATCCTACTTCAGGAAACACTCCTTGAGCATCTGGCCAATTGTGTAATCCTTCAATTTCTAATTTTGCTATAACGTTTGTTGTTAATGACATGTCTAACCAATTATTATTTTTACTCATTATATATAATATAAGAAATTTATTTCGTAATTCCTAATCATTTAAAGCAAATATTTCAATCTCATCATATTTGTATTGACTAGTACCTATTGATTCCAATATGTCTATCTGGAATGTTTTTCTCTTGTTCATACAATCTCTTATAGTATAAACACCATCTTTATGAGTTCCTTTAACATATACTGAATCTCCATATTCAAATATACCTCCATTCTTTTTCAATAGGTCTTGACTAACTGCAATCCAATTCCAATCTGATACTTGATGTGGATGTATTCTACTACCATCTGCTGTTATTAATGGACTATCATCACATTGTGCTTCTACTGGATGATACATGGTTGCTCTAACATTTATTGGTATTGGTAATGAATCTACTTTATGTAATATTTTTTTCAATTCTATTCTCAGACTATCCAATTCCAATTGTAATGTGTCTAAAGATTCCATATGATGTTGTTCATTAATTTTATATTGTCTTATTTGTTTATTCTTATCTACTACAAATAATAATATAATAGTAAGTCCTATAAATCCTAATGTTCTAATTGTTGTTTTCATTTTTTATCTAATTTAAGTTGTACTGTTAATCCTGTTTTTTGTATTTGTGCATATAATACATAAATCTCTGGAGGAAATCCTGTATAGATATGACATTCACCTGATGCATGTACTAGTTGAGCAATTTGTTCTGCTCTTAATGAATTACATAATGGTAAGAATGTCTGTAATATTTCAATAACATAATGAAATGAATTTATATCATCATTCATCAAGTATAGCGACATACGTTTTCTTCTTGGTCGCCTCTTCTTTATATTCCCATTTGATTTTGATATTTCCATAACTTGTTGTTTGTGTCCACATATTAGTCCTCATGTTCTACTTTATCTATGTATGTTCCATACTTTTCTAAAAGTATTTTTGTAACTTCTGTTCTATGATTTTTACCATAAGCTTCTTCAGCGGCTATATTGTTACCATTACCATCTTGTACATATACTAAATATATGTTCTGATGATCAGTTTGGCTCAACTCTGCTACATCCGATATTCGACTGACTATTTTCCAATCTTTTACTAATTGAGTGTAATTTTGCACATTTTTCATATTCTTCTCGCTCTTCGAAATGTATTATCATTCCATTTATAAAACTTGTTTTCATTTCTGATGTAAAATTGCTAGGCCATGCATTGATGCTAGTTATAACATCATATACTTCATCTATCGCGAGGTCTAGGTAATTTTCAATCATTGTTTGCATATCTCACTTATTTAATATAAATATAAGAAAAAGCACACACGATTCCAAATTATTTACGATGTTTGTTTGGTCGATTTGTTTTATTAGATCTATTATTAGATTTATTATTCCTAATAGGTTTATTGTTGTTAATAATAATAGGTTTATTATTGTTAATAGGTCTAATATTTGTTTGTGGATTGATATTAACTATCCTATTATAATCTATTTTATTCGTTCGAAGTGAATTGCTAGATTTCCAATCCCTAGGAAAGACAAATGATTTATCTTTATTATTTCTTACTTTAATAGTTGGAGTAAAATCTTTTGCAACATTATTATTTAATGTAGGTCCTCTGTGTCCATATACATAATGTCCGTTATCACAATGCACATGTACATGAGAATGTGTATGATAATCATATGGTGGAATAAATTGATAATAATACCACCATGGATAGAAATGAGGCGTTCCATAATAATAATAGAATCCGGTATGATATCCCCAATAAATATCTATTCCATTATAATAAACTTCTGTTGAATGTGGATGATCTTCATATATCGGATCTGGAGTATATGATGTAATGTAACATCCTGATAGTGTTACAATTAATAATAGTATAAACGCTTTTTTCATATTATAATATAATAAAAATATTTCGTGATTCCTAATTATTTTTCAACCTTTTCGACTTCTTTCCAGAGATTGTTAACTTGCTCTCTTAAGAGTTGTTCTTTCAATCTATATTCAGTTTGTTGTGAATCGATTACTTCTGATAAATCACCTATTTGTGCTTCTAATTCGCAACATTTTTTATCAAATGATTTTTGAGATACCATACATGAACTTAATGTTAGTATCATTACTAATATAAATAATTTTTTCATTTCTTAGCAAATTTTTCTACTCCGGCTATTCCAAAGCATCCTAATACAACCCATACAAATGAATCATATACGAATTCGTTAATAACTAAATCACTACCTGTCCAGCCTGTTACTAGATCTGCTACCATAATAGCACACATAATTAAAAATGCTATAAATCCTATTATAGACTTTTCATTATATTCATTTTTGTCTTTAAATATATCCCACATTATTTTTCTCCTTAATCAAATTTACTTGCTGCACCAGCTGGTCTATCTTCACCACCTGTAGTACCGTCTTTAATGGCTGAGATGCCAATTTGTTTTAATACCATACCAATCTCTCTAACTAATTGTGGTCCTGAAACTTCAAAAGTAGCTTCTAACCATGATCTTAAATCATTTTCCATATCTTCAGTAGATGCCCATCTCTGATCAATGTTTGATTTTAGATTAGTATGTCCTAATTGTCCTCCAACTTTTCCTCTTGAAATTGGTCGTTCAGTTAATAAGTCTTTTAATTTCATAGTTCTGCTCTCTTGCATACCAGCTACCCTTCCCATTAATGCAGGATAACCAGCTACGGTTTCTAAATTTTGTAACATTTTTTTCAATACTGTTTTATCAGCTCCTTTAGCAGTTTTCAATTCATGTTTGATATGAGTAATAAATGCTTTTGCACTCTTATTCCAATCTTTCTGAAATACTTTATCCATAGGAGCTTCATTTACTTTAGCTTCATCTATTCCCACCTTTTTACCAAAAAAATACATATTTGAAGTATATTCATCTGGCAATTCATTCCATTTAAGTTCAAAATTATCTTCAGCAAAATCTACATCATCTGTTGCTGAACCTAGTGCATCAACCTTTTGGTCATCAGTCATTTTATCCCATATCTGCTTGGTAACTCTTTTACCACTAACTTCATTTAATTTGCTTCTATTTAATAAATTTTTTAGTTTCATTTTCCTTGCCCTTTATATTTCTTCTTATAAAATTTTGCTTGTTTTGAATTAGATGTTTTGCTTTTAGCATGTACACCTGGTCTTTTCTTTGAATGAGATATTATATCCTTGAATGTATTATACATCTTTGCCATTATCTATCTCTGAGGTGTCCATTTTATATTCATATCTTTTAATGTTTTCATACAAGCACGTCTAAAATTTTCTAAAGACTCTCTTGCCCTTTCTTCGCCGCCATCTGGAATTTCAATACCTCCCATGGTAGGATCTTCTAGATCGTCAATTGCATATCCTAAAAATTTATTTTCTGAATGATAATTAACATCTTCAAATGATACATATAAATCTTGTAATGCTTCTATACCATTAGCTTCATACAATTCATATGTTGTTTGTGCACCCATTTTCAACATACCTACATAATCAAAATCATTTGACCACTTATCACCTAATTGATATGATTTGGTTATAGCCTCTGTTAATCCTCTTGCATAAACATCATGGCCATCTTTATCCTTTTCAATAGCTAGATCATTTTCAGCTCCTATCTTGACATCCACCTTATCAGCCTTCTTATCGTCCACTTTGGTAGTGTGTAACAGGTCTTTAAGTGTTACCTTTGAATCTTTTTCAACTAAGGACTCTTTATATGCTTTTATCCATTTACCGTAATTAAAATTACTCATTGATTTACTCCATTTCTTTCATTGCTTTAATTATTTGTTGTAGTTTACCGGTTGTTAATGCATTTGGTACTTGGTCATTAAGTAGTTGTGCAAATGCTATAATAGCAGGAGCCACTTCATTTTTCATGTTAATTCTTTTAACGGCTAATTTGATAGCTTGATTAGATTTCAACTTATCAACTAACTTCTGAACATCTTTTGGTTCTGATTTAAGATCTCGTCCTGGTCCTCCTCCAAAATCATCTCCTGGTGTAAATACACTAGCTTCATTTTGTTGATGTTGTTTAGCTACATCTTTCATTGTAGGTAAAGGAGCTCCGGGCTTTCTTTCCCATGCAAATCCTTCTAATAGTTTTTTTAGTTTCATTATAATTCCCTTTTATATAAATATTAGAATTGGTCCATTAGTATCTCGTCAATAGCCTCTTGAACTTCTTCTTTTGTTGCCTGCATACTAAATGATATATCTGCTTGGTATCGTTCTTCTTCTTCACCATCTACTAGTATTAATATTGTAGGTACAACTGATATTTTATAATCTGCACCTGCTTGTGCATCAGCTGCGATATCAATAAATTTAATATTACAGTCTGTTAATTCTTCGAACCATGGTACATTATTTGCTGCATTCCAACTTGCATTAAAATGTATCACTTTAATTTGTGAAAATGCCACTCCCGACACTAACAACAATAAGTATAATAATTTTTTCATATATCCTCCTACTTTAATCTATCTATTTTATCCTCAATACGTTTCAAATCTTCTTTAATTTCTGAAACATCATCTTGGGTGTTTTGTATAGTTAAACGTATATTTTGATCTTTCATATCAAATTCCATTCTTGTAATATCTGGTGGTGGAATTTCTATAATAGGTAATTCTTTAGCTTCTTCAATATCAGCTTGTAACATAAACCACATACTAATAATAGTTGCCATTGCAAATCCAATTGCTATTAATGTTTTTATACTTACCTGAAAGCCTGTATCTTCATTTAATTCTTTAGCCATGTCTCATCTCCTAAAATATTTTATAATTGACACCAAATGAGAAGTTGTGCCATTCTCTATTCCAATACTTGTTATACTTACCTTCAACAAATACTCCTAGATTCTTATTAAACCAATATCCAAAAATTACTCCTCCTGAATAATCTATCCAATTACCACCATTAAATTCATGATATGAATATTCATTACCTGTATTCAAATGTAATGGTAACACATTACCCCATACATGTAACCAATATTTTTTTGTATAATGATAATAATCAGCACCAAAAATTAATGATTGATTCCATACACTAGGTAATTTATCTTTTTCACTTACAACAAACCCATCTAACATTTGTGGTATAATAACCTCTTCCCATACTTCATTTGATTGTGCAACTACATTACCATTTGGATCTGTATATATTCCATTAAGTGGATCTATACCATATCCTTCTTGTAATGCTAAATATGTATAATGTAAATTTCCATTTTCTAATACCCAATCTGCTAAAGGATCAAATCCATATGGTTCTGATATTCTTTGTGCAAATCCTGCATTAATTGAAAACTTTTTATTGATTTTTTTTCTTCTCCTTTGTGATGATTCAAAATATTCAATGTCAGCGAATCCATCTTTAAGATATTCTACTTTAACCATCCATCTATCTGCAACATATCTAATAAAATGATGTTGATCAAAAAATGTCAATCCTTGTTGTCTCTTATATTCTCCTTCAAATAAAAATTCAAATCCAGTTACTCTACCAATTGTTGATGCATCACTGAATGAATTTTCATTTCCTTTCTTAAATGCTTCTTTTGGCAAGTATCCAAATCTGGCTATCTTCCTTATACCAAATATAATTGAATAATCAAATGGAGTTTCAATTACATTTTGATTTAATGTACCTGTTGTAATAGAATATATGTCATCATCTGTTAATGATGATCCTCCATTAATTGCACCATAGAATGTTGAGAATTTGAAAATCTTTTTGATTTCTGTTTTGACTTTTGAATCTTTTTTAGTCTCCTGTCCAAACATTAGGAAAGGAACTATTAATAATAGAACTAGTATTTTTTTCATTGTTTAACCACCTTTTGATTAAGTTTAACACCTTTATATAGTATATTCATATTATATATACCACTTGGTAACTTAGACATATTTATTTGTTTAGCATTTTGTTCAGATATCACTAAATTACCTACCATATCATAAATATCCACGTCCACTTCCGAGCTACCATTAATTGATAAAATATCTGTAACTGGATTAGGATATATTAATAATTCATCTGAATTTTCTTCTAACTCTATTGGCCAACCTAGGTCACAATAGTTATATAATTCAATACAATAACCATCCCATTCTCCCGAACAACATTCATCATCTACTGATATTACCCATGCAAAACATTCATTTGGTAACCAATATGGCTCACCAGGTCCTCCACTACATCCTGCATCATATTCACATGAACCGTCATCTGTATTTGCTGTTAAACTATAATTAAATGCACTAACATCAGTACAACCTGTTAACACATCTACACATCCTCCTGAATCTGTATTGGCTAATGGATCATAATTAATTGCATCTTCATCAGTACATCCTATAACAACTTCAATACATGTAAAGTCTTCTGTATTGGCATTTGCATTATAATTAAATGCATTTGGATCTGTACATCCATATACATATTCAATACAAGAACCGTTATCTGTATTGGCTAGGTCATTGTAATTTAATGCTGATGAATCTGTGCAACCATAAATAAATGCTATACATGAAAAGTCATCTACATTAGCTAACTCATTATAATTAAGAGCGGTTGGATCAGTACAACCTTCTACAATTTCAATACAAGTTCCGTTATCTGTATTTGCTAATGAATTATAATTTAATGCAGTACTATCAGTGCATCCATAAATAAATGCTATACATGAAAAATCATCCACATTGGCTAATTCATTATAATTTAATGCTGTACTATCAGTGCAACCAATAACAATTTCAATACAAGTTCCATTATCAACATTTGCTAATTCATCATAATTAAGTGCATCAATATTCATACATCCGTATATTGGAAGAACACAACTAAAATTATCTACATTAGCTAGTTCATCATAATTTAATGCAATTGGATTAGTACAACCTATAACAACTTCTATACATGTTTCATTATCCACATTAGCATTTATATCATAATTTAAAGCATTAACATCCATACAACCGTAAATAGGTAAGATACAACTAAAATCATCTGTATTAGCTAATTCATCATAATTTAATCCTATAGGATTAGTACAGCCATATATAAATGGAATACATGTTTCATTATCTACATTTGCATTTTCATCATAATTAGTTGCTGTTTCATCCATACATCCATATATTGGTAGGATACAACTAAAATCATCTGTATTAGCTAATGAATCATAATTTAATGCATTTGCATTTGTACAACCATATATGAATGGAATGCAACTATCATTATCTGTATTAGCCAAATCATTATAGTTAAGTGCTGTTTCATCTGTACAACCATATATGTAAGCGATACAACTAAAATCATCTAGGTTTGCTAAATCATTATAGTTTAATGCAGTACTATCTGTACATCCTTCTACAATTTCTATACAAGAACCGTTATCAACATTTGCATCTATATCATAATTTAATGCGGTTGAATCCATACAACCATTCACTACCGGTATACATGTAAAGTTTTCTAGATTTGCCAACTCATCATAATTAAGTGCATTTGAATCTGTACATCCTTCTATTATTGCAATACAAGATTCGTTATCAGTATTTGCATCTGGATTATAATTTAATGCTGTTTCATCCATACATCCGTATACAATTAATATACATGAACCATCATCAGTATTTGCTTCTGAATTGTAATTAACTGATAATGTATTTGTACAACCTGTTACAATTGGCACACATGAATCATTATCTGTATTTGCTGTTGAATCGTAATTAAATGATTCTGAATCTGTACAACCATATATAAAAGGTGTACAAGTATTATCATCAACATTTGCTTCTGAATTGTAATTTAATGCTGTTGAATCTGTACAACCATTTACTATTTCTATACAACTTCCATTATCGGTATTTGCTTCTTCATCATAATTTAAGGCTTCTATATCCATACATCCATTTATAAAAGGTGTACATAATAGTCCATCAAAATCTAAATTGGCTAATTCATTATAATTAAAAGCTGTTCCATCTGTACATCCTAATACATACATTTCACATGGATCAGTAAGATCACCAATAGCTGTTCCATTAACTGTTGCAGTAAAATCAAAATTAAACATATCTTCATTCATACATCCAAATATTGCAAATTCAGTACATGAACCATCATCTTCATCAGCCACTATTCCATTTTCATTAATATAAGTATAATATTCTGTATATGCTTCATTATCACAACCTGGATTATAATAACATGAATTATCTGTTGTATTTGCTGTTGCAATATAATTAACTGCTCCTTCATCTAAACATCCATAAACTTTTGGAATACAACTATCACCACATTTGGCTTCTGCTTGATATTTAAAATCATATTGATTATAAGATAAAATTGGATTTGTATATGGATTTGTTCCACCACTTGATATAACTAATCCTACTGGATTGGTTATTTCAAATTTACATTGTTCTGCAGTTTGTTGTGAATTTCCAAATGAATAAAAATAAGTGTTTACCATTTCAGATGTATTTAAATCTAAAACTGTATCTAGTTGTAATTGATCTGATTCTAATGTGAATGGACCCCACCAATTATCTCCTTGAGTCACTACTAGGAATGAACCTGCCCATCCATTATCTCCCCAATCTTGTAATGTTAATGTGTTATTACAACTTGGAGTATATAACATTGATGTTGCTGTATCATCATAATTGAATGCATCTTCTTCAACACATCCATATACATTTGGTGTTAAACATGTTCCATCATCTGAAGTTGCATATGCATTATATTCAGTATATTCTGAATCTGTACAACCTAGTATTGCATCATCAGTACATTCTTGTACTGTTGCTGTTTGTTGGAATATAGGTCCAAAATTACCTCCACCTGTTGAAAGTGTATCACATGGAGTATATACTATCCATGAGCCATCTACCCCACCCCATATTGATCCAGCTAATCCGTCTCCATAAGTATCTGTCATTACAAATAGAATTGGTGTTCCATTATCAATACAAACTTGTTTTTCAACAATACTATAAGCAGGAGTGTCATTATATGTTCCTGGTTCTATAAATTCTATAATTGTTCCTCCACCATCATATATTGCCCAACCTGTTTCATTTGTATATTGGTCTAATGTAATTTCAACTGTAACTACTGTCAGGCCTGATGAACATGATATGTCTCCACCATCGCATGAACCATCATCAAATGTTGCTGCTGGATTATAAAGAGCAGATGTTGAATCTGTACAACCTGGAATATTAATACATGAATTATCATTTACTCCTGCTTCTGGATTGTAATTTAATGCATTAGGATCTGTACAACCGTATATAAATGTACATGGGTCCATATACCAATAATCACCTACTACTGCATTAACATTTAATCCTGGAGAGAATGTTCCTAAATTTCCATCTGCCTCTGCTTGTTGAAATACAACATATATTAATACTGCTGGTGCATTACAATTACCTTGAACCTCAGCAACAAAATCTACATAAAAAGTACTTTCACCTATATATAATTTATTACCAACTTCAAATATATCTTGATTTCCATTAAAATAAAAGTCCGGATCTACACCAAAATAGTTTTGAGTCCATACTGTTAAATTACAACTTCCTCCTGGGATAATAGGTCCTGATGGAAATACTGTTGCTAATGAATCATAATTAGATGCTAATTCATTTGTACAACCATAATTGTATTCACATGTTCCATCATCGGTAAATACATTTGGATCATAATTGTTGGCTTCTTCATCTGTACAACCTGATGGAGGAGCTTCACATGGAGATATTAAAAATGTAGCTTCTAACTCATTGTCTGGATATCCATATTCTGAACCAAAGTTTTCTATTGTAGCCCCTTCTTGAAATGGTCCTTCATGAAAAAATAATACACTATCACATGCATTTGTAATTTCAACATATCCTCCAGTCCATAAACCATCACCATATGAATCAAATAATAAATAATAATATTCTCCTGAATTCAATTCTATAAATTCACTATACAATGTTTGTTCTTGATCATAATCTCCACCACTTGCTATTACTACTTGATTGGTATCTAATAATTCCCAACTAGTTTCTTCTGGCCAATCATCTGTATTCAAGTCTATGTTAATCCAAGAATCATATGTTACAATTACTTCTTCTTCCTCTTCCTCATCATCTTCTGCACCACATGGAGTTCCGTCACAATCACAAGCTTCGGTTGGTAAATCACCAAACCAATATTGATCCATAGACGGTGTACCTACTCCATATTCTAATGTTTCTAATATATTATCTATTGTTGGTACAACTTCTTCTGATACCGGCATTCCTAATGGATTATTTTCTTCTGATATAACATTTGCTGAATATGTATCATCTTCATTGAAAACACCTATCCACCACATACCTGACCATTCGCCCATCCATATAGCAAATATATCATCACTTATCCAAATACCTTCTGATTGTGCTTGTGTACCATATGAATGTGTAAATGTTGTTCCTTCTATTTGTTTACTAAAGCCATCAAAAAGAATAGCCGCATTTATAAATGGATTATAAAGACA
>Ga0209337_1000969_pt1 | contig 22390 bp, 39 predicted proteins | sample LinPmetageLP53_FD_184044 | JGI IMG/M metagenome (GOLD analysis project Ga0209337, IMG submission 184044) | Marine viral communities from the Pacific Ocean - LP-53 (SPAdes) (version 2) | ecosystem: Environmental > Aquatic > Marine > Oceanic | place: Pacific Ocean | collected 2010-02-08 | reverse complement strand
AAATTATTAACATTTCCTCTACTTGTATTTGGTGAACTTTTAACAAGTATTAAAGGATATGCTTTATCCTGTAAGCTACCATTAATATCACTAACTTTATTATATTTAAAATAATTAATAGACGTAAAAGCATCTGAAACTGCTTTAAGTTCATCTATTATATCACTGTAATCTGCCATGTTTTTAAATATACAAAAAAAAATGCTATTTAGAACGATTCTAAATAATAAAAAAAGAAGGCTTTTAAGCCCTCTTTAATTAATCATTTTTATGTATTTATTACATCATTGCAAAGAAATCACCACCTGAAGTATCAACAGAAGAAGATAAACCTTTTATTTCTGTTCTATCTAAAGTTATACTTCCAAATGTTGATGTAGATTGTAAAGGAATACTACCAGCACTATGACCAACATCTGCACTAATTGCACCTGTTGCTACTTGTCTATTAGTATTATGACTTGTAAAAGTTCTATTTGTTCCTGTTGGTATTTGTTGAGTTGATATAGCATTTATAGAAGATGAAGTAATCATTATTAAAGAATCATCTTCTACTGTTAAGCTACCATTGTTTGGTGTAGATTGTCCTCCTACTCTAGTAGATGCACCTATACCACCTGAATTAGTAAAGCTTCTAATATGCATACTAATTGGATTCCATTGTGAGTTATTAAAATTAACTCTTAATTGATTGTTTCCCGTTGGTGGATTCTCTAAATAGAAAAAAGCCATTCTTTGAGATAAACCACTTCTATTAATTTGGTATAATTGAGTCATAGCAACACCACCATAAGTACAACTTGAATAAGTTCTAGAATTACTCATAGTAAATTGAGCAATAATTAAACCATCATTACCCGTATTTTGGGTGTGGTTTTGTGTTTTAAAATTTGCTCCAGGAGTTGGATTAGCACTTGTAGCATTTCCTTTAGTTGGTACTGCCATTTTATAATTCGTTTATATCATTTATTTCAACTAATGCTAAAGTATCAGTATTTTCTACTTGTGTTCTAGCCTCATTAACATAAGAAGTATTAGCGAAAAAATTACTTATACTAACTTCACCTATTTCTAATTTAGTTCTATTTTCTCCTAAAAAAGCTCCTAAAGTAAAATCATACTGTTCATTTATTTCATTAATTACTGAAACATCTGTAGTATATCCAACATCTGAATATTTTAAATTATCAGTTCCCTCTAATTCTATTTTACTAATTATTGTTATCATAATGTTTTAGTATTTTTTTTAAAATTACAACTAGATTCTAGCATTTGTTCTAAACTAGATTCTAACATATTTTCTAAAGATAAATCTGCTTCTTTTATAAAAATGCCATCTTTCATAATTCCTTTTCTATCCTTAATATCATTATAAGAATGTTCTAAGCATTCAGATAAAGTTAAGCCATGTTGTAAAGCCAAATTATTTAAAACTACTAAGCAATCTCCTATATCATCTACAGGGTTTTTACCTTTGCAAATACTATCCGATAACTCACCAACTTCTTGAATAAGTTTTAAAGTTTGATCTTTTGCTGTACTTCCTTTAATTAAGTTTCTATCTTCAGACCATTTAGAAGTTAGATTAACAAATTTTGTTAAATCGCTCATATTATTGTTTTAAACTTCTTCTTTAATTGCTACTACATCCCATTTAGAACCTTGCTCACTATAAATACATCCAACATATAAAATTTTATTAGCTGTTGTTGTAGTTGGTAGTGTTACTCCTACTGCTCTAAATATACCATTCCATGTTAAAGCTCTACCTGTTCCATCGTCTGCTATTCTTAACATCAACTTCATACCACTAGAAACAGTTCCAGTAGGTTCTGCTATTGTCATTGCACTAGCTAAATCTGTTACTGTTTCCTGATCATTTAAATCTACATTAGGTGTTAATGTAGTTGCAGTTGTAGTATTATTATTAATAGGCTTAACTATGTTAGCTCTTTTAATGCTTTTCTTTACAAATAAAGCTCCACTATCTTCTATAATAAATTCATCAATATTATCTACTGTTGTTTTTTCAGTTATTGCAGTTATCTCATTTGCTACATTAACATGAACTGCATCAGCATCTGTACCTCCACCACCTGAAGAAACATCTATATAACCTCTAACAGTATCATAAAGTGCATCTATATTAGCAGTAGCAGGACTTGTAACCTCACTATAGGCAATAGTCATAAAAACCTGCCCTCTTTGATTACCATCACCATCTGAATCATCATATATATTAAGGTTAACACCTCTTTTTAATAACTTAACATTTCCATGCTTAATATATGTTGTTGCACCTGCAAAAACTATCTCTAATCCACTTGTTTTATTTGTAATCGTAGCCATATTATTTAATCTATGTAATTTCTAACTGTTGTATATAAAGCATCTAAATTAGCAGTAGATGGACTTGTAACTTCAGCAAATGTTAATCTTATTGGAGCTGCTCCTATTCTTCTTTCTGAATTGTCATAGATATTTAAAACATCTCTTTTTATTAGTTTACAATTCGCATACTTAATAAAATAAGTATCTCCATGTGAATCTAATATCTCTATACCATCAGTTTTATTTGTAATTGTAGCCATATTATTTAATCTATTAGTTGCTAATATAAAAAAAAGCACGATAAAAACCACGCTAAATTTCATTATTTATGTTTTTTTGTTTATAGGTTATTGTCTTTAAAAAAGTTAGATACTAATTTACAGAATATTCTAATTATACATAAACACAGTAATAAAGTGAAAAAACTCATTACTTAATTATTTTTTTAATTTCGTTTAATTGCCTAAAGTCTGCTAATATTCCTGTATTGTTTGGATCTTGTTTGAACTTTTTACTAATAGATTTTAAAATAGTTTCTACTTGTTCTTTAGTTCCTAATAGGTTTTTAATAGCTTCGCTTCTTTGCTTTTTAGCTTCTCCTTTTAGTTTATTAGACTTTCTTAGTTCTTCAATATCATTTGCAATTCGCAAAACAACTTTTTCACAATCTTCTAACATTGCAGGAATCTCTTTAATTGCATTTGCTTTTAATTCATCCTGTTTATTAATCTGATCTATCTGTGAATTTCTTTGATTAATTAAATGTTCTTTAAATTCCTTTTCAATATCTAATTTATAAGCCTTATCAAGTGCTTCAAAGTTATTTTTATCCTTAGATAAATCTTTAATGTAATCATTTAAGAAATTAACTCTTTCTTTAAATCTTACTAACTCTTTTTCTAATACTTCTTTTGTTGCTAAACTGCTCATGTTATTTATTTTTTATGTATACAAATTAAATTACTATTTATTAAAACTTCATAACCTGCTTTTTTTATATCTGTGAATATATAAGTATCACTATATGCAGTTTGTGATAGTTTTTTATCTACTCTAAATTCTATGTTTTGCATTACATCTCTAGTGAACAAAGTACAGCCTATTCCAGTTGCTGTTATCTTTGCTTCTGTATCATTTAACAAATGGTTTAAAGGTAATGTACCTTTCCCCATTATATCGTGTCCTACAGAACGGTTTAATAATTTTTCACTTCTTACTCCTAATTGATCTACTGTTGAGGTTAAGCATAAAACTTCTTCTTCTTCTTTTTTGATCTCATAAGTAACTGTTACAGATCCAGCATTATAAACATCTGCATAAGATACTAAGTTTTCTATTATACTTTCACCGGTAAAAACATCACTTTCAATCATTAAAAGATAATCGTAATCACCATTTAAAAAGTAGTTTCTAATAATGTTTTGATGCCTTGCTAGTTCTTCACGTCCTGAAAAGGTTTTAAAATTACCATTAAAAGGTTCATGAACTGCTTTTATTCCATTATTCCAAAACTTATAAACATGGTTTTTATCAGGTGAATTATCTAATATAAAAATATCATATAAAGGATATGTAAAGCTTTTAATTTGCTCTATAAATTCATCTACGCAATAATCTTTAGCCTGTGCAGTAGGGCATGAAATTAATACTTTTTTCATTTTGTTTTGTTTTAATTATTACTTTCTACCTCTTTTAGCATCCTTATGTGCCATTTCTTGCATTTCAGACTTTAAAGTATCTTGTGCTGTTTCAATACTTATAAATTGAAATACCTGCCATACATTGGTACTATAAACACTTTCTAAAGGTGTTAAGCCTTCTTTGCTGTAAATACCTTTCTCAGCAAGTTCATAAGCTTTAATTTCATAGTATACACTTTTAACAATAGTTTCCGATAAACTGTTAACTGGTTTACCTGATTTTCCTGAAAAGATGTTAGAGTAGATTTTTGTAAGTTGTTCAAAGAATTTGACAAAAAAAAATAACCTTTGTAAGCCTCTGAAATAGTTAATTTTCCAAACTCTTTAGACCTTCTATCTATAGTATCTTCATTGTACTGCTCATTTGCATCTGCTCTAAAAAGTATAGCCGTTATTCTTGCAATGTACTCCCACTTTCTATAATTCTTATTTTGAAATAAATGAGCTAAAGCATTTGCTTCTGAAAAGTGTTTATAAGTAGCACCACCTAAAAGTTTTTCAATACCTCCAGCAGTTTTAACAGATTCTATTAAAGTATATTTAGTACCTCTTAATGTGATAGTATCATTTGGTTCTATTTCTTCTTGTGTTGGTTCTCCTAAGAACTTAGATACAGAATCAAATAAAAATACTATAGAATTTTCTTCATCCTTAACAGCTAAAACTTCTTCTAAAAGGTTTCTAGGAATATCAGAAAACAATTCTATCCAATCAATATAAAAATCTAATAACTTAGATTCAGATACAGGAGTTTCAGAACCTTTATAGATATAACTTTCTAACCATTTAGGAAGGTTATTAATATATTCCTGTGGTTTTTCTAGTTGGTTTATAGTGTTGTCTTGCCAATCGTTTCTAACCTTATATTCTTTTTCTAATATGGTTACTTTTATCATTAACGCTTTAAGTTTTTAGATATTCTTGTTAAATCTGAAATAGCTTTATTAATAGAAGCACATGAAGAAGTATTTAATTCTTTTCTGTCATTCTTAATTACATCTTGCATTTCTAAAACTAAAGAATCTATCTTTTCAGATATACTTTTTTTAACTGGAGCTTTAACTACTTTATTAATTTTTTTCGGTGTTTCTTTTTTCTTTTCCATGTTGTAAATATAATAATTATTATTTGAATAAATGAGTTAACCTTGCACACTGTCCATAGTCTTTATGATGTATAAAAGCTTCTATAGCTTTAGGTGAATGGCAATAGCCTTTTTTATTGTGCCATGCATCAGTACCTGAAGGGCTTCTAATATATTCTACTGTTACACCTTGATAGTCTTTACCACTTTTGAATTTAGTGACATCTTTATGATGTATGTGATGAAGATAAACATATCTATAATCTGTTTCAGCCCATTCTTGTTTAGCTTCATTTGCCATTAATAAAGGCATATCAGCCATTTTTGCACCATCTCCATGACTAGAACTAATTAAATTCCTTCCATATTTGTAATACTTTCTATGTTTATTCGTAACATTAAACGTAACATTTTTACTTTTTCTAAACCAGCAGTAAATAGAATCAGCTAACATAAAACCACTTATAAAGTCATGATTAGAAGGATTATGAACTATATGAACATCTGCAACCTCTAAAAGCATATTAATAGCCTCTATGTAAACATTTCTAGCTATTATGTAGTTCTTATGCCATGATCCATCTACATCCTGTATTGTTCCTGTAGTAGTTGATTTATTAGCATTATCTACGTGTAAAACATCATTACCAATTATAAAAAGTATCTTTTCAATCTCAAAACCTGAAGCCTTTTTTAATATTCCTTCAATACCTCTAATGGCTCTTTGCTTTGCTATATTAGAATTGTATTTATCTCCAGTTTCAGAAGCTTCAGCAAGTTTTCCTACGTGTAAATCTGCTATATCAACTACTAATAAATGCTTATCTTTTATTGGATCTCTATCTATCTTTAGGTATTTAGGAGAGTATTTGCTCATTTCTTCCTTAAATTCCTTTCTCATTTCATCATAAGGTATTAATCCTTTTGTATTCCTAATAAATACAGAAGCATCTTTACCTTTTAACCATCCATAAGCCCAATTTTCAGGCATTTGAAAATTACTGTTTTGTAATTTTTTTTCAAAAGTATTTCCACCTTGTAATTGAGTAGCTGATACACCTCTTAAACTTAAAAACTTTCTAATACCATTGGATAAAGCATCAAAATTATACTTTTCTTTTAAATGCTTTTTAATTACTTCTGAACTATTCCCCTGTTTAGATAACTGTACTACTTCTTCTTCATAATCCTTAAGCGTTTGTTTCATAGTTAAATATAAAATAAATTAAGCAATTGCACGTACTTTTTTTCTTCTTGTTATATTCCTGTCAATAGCCATTACTAAAACATCTACCTGATCATCGTGTGATCCATTAGGAAAGGCTTTAAGTTCATTTAAAAAATCATTAATATATCTACCATCTAATAAATTAACTCTTTTTGATTCTATGAATGGAGATACTGCAGAAACTCTACTAACTTTATCTTGTGTTGGTGGTTTATCTTCCATTATATTTAAACCTGTAGACTTTCTAAGCATTTGTACTATACTTTTACCACTTGCTTTAGGTTCTACATATATTCTACTAGAATTAGAATAACCATTAATAGAAGCAAAGTGCTGTATTTCTTTTATAAGTTCAGGAAATTCTAATCTAACAGCCTTAACTTCTTTTATATAAAGTTCATTATTATAAAACGCTGCACACATTAGAGCAGTTGCATCATTTTCTTGTTTATTAGTATATGCAGTATCTAAATAGAAATCCCATTTAAGGTTAACTAATTTATTATTTTGATCTCTAGGAAGTTGTTTTATAATATTAAACCATTCACCTTTAATTATACCACCATCACTAGGAGCTGGAAGCTGTGCATATTGCCCTGAATAACCATAAGCACCTAAACCAATTTTAAAGCTGTTTAATACCTTTAATGATAATCTTTTAGGAAACAGTAAACCATCTACGTAATTATCTATTAATTCAGGTGGAGATATATTATTAGAAGATTCAGCAGGTAGACAAGTATAATTCCATTCATTACGTTCTTTATCTAATAACATTCCTGTTAAATCATTTTCATGTAGCCTTTGCATAACAACAATAAAAACACCTACTTCAGGATTATTTAATCTACTTCTTAAAGTTTCATTGAAGAATCTATTAGCATTTTCTCTTTCTACTTCTGATCGTGCTAACTGTGGGTTTTGTGGATCATCAATAACTATAACATCTGCTCCCATTCCTGTAACAGTTCCACCTGTAGAAGTAGAATACCTTAGACCACCTTTAGGAGTTGTAAACCTTGATTTAGTATTTTCATCTTTAGATAACAGAACTTCAGGAAAATGAATTTTAAACCAATCACTTTCTATTATTCTTCTGGATTGAGTTGATAATGTAATAGATAAACTAGATGAATAAGATGAAGAAATAAACTGCATAGAATCATCTAAAACCCAACAGTAAACACTAAAAAAAACATTAACTAATTCACTCTTTAATGTTCTAGGTGGTACGTTTATTAATATATGCTTATCTCTTTTTTCACCTCTTACTATTCTTTCAGCTTCTTTTTGTAGTTTATCACATAAATATTCTATATGCCAATTATATGTTAGCTCCTGTCCATTGTGTAATGTTTTAAAAGCTTCTAAACTAAATTCATAAAAAGACTTTCTGTATAACTCAGCCTTTAGGCTCGTTAAGTTTAAGTTGCTCAATAATACTCTTAATTGTTCCTGCATCTAGTTTTGAGTAATCTATTTCCGTTTTTACTGTTTGTTCTACATTACTTTCTATTCTATCCTTCCAGCCATGATTATTAATTAAAGTAAATCTAGTCATAGCAGAGTTTAATTGATCTAATACACCTAATTTTTTTAGCTTAATTTCTTGTATTTTCTTTGCTCGTTTTATTTTTAATTCAAAGCTTTTAGGAAATTTTATACTAAGATATGATATAAGTTCTTTGTATAAATCCTTTTCTATAAATAGAAAGTCTTCATAGAATATATTAGCATCTTCTTTTTTCATCCATTCTATTAGCTCATCTGCTAAATCTAAAGCATTTTCTTCAGTCCATTTTTCAGCAGCTAAATTACCAGCTTTAAAACTTGTTCTACTCTTTCCCATTATCTATTATTTCTTTTAAGTCTTTTAAAATATCACTATACAAGTGCTTAACGTGTGCATATCTAAGAAGCTTTAAACCTAAAATAGTTATATTATTATACTTTTCAATATCTTTTAAAAATCCTTCAGGTCTTGTATGCCTTCCACCAGTATAAACACCACCTTCTAATTCAATAGCTACTTTTAGATCAGGAATAAACAAATCTATTCTCCACTTTCTAGTATCATGAAACTTATGCTCTAAGATACAATTTAAATTGAAGTCCTGAAGTATTAAGGCTTTTAGTACATCAGCATTAATAAGACTATTTTTAGGCTTCCTTTTAGCTTTTACCTTAGTAGGTGTGTATTTCTTTAGCTTACTCTTTTTTAGTAGCTTAGGTTTTCTCATATAAGACTGCTATCTATTATTGATTCAGTTGCTAAATCATTAATGTAGTCATCCAAAAGGCTCATTTTATAAAGTTTAAAATTTGCTTGTAATATAACAAAAAAAAGCCTATAAACAAAAAAGAAAAGCACCACTCTTTTAAGAATGATGCCTCTCAGATTTAACTTGCATTTTTAATACTTTTAAAATAGTTCAGTTTGTTTAATATTTTTCTGTTTCATAATTCCTAAAGCAGTTTCTAATATTGTTTTACCTACTTCATAATCTACTAAGTTTCTAGCTATTTTATCAGTTCTTTGTTTTCCTTTATATTTTTTAAAGTCATATTCATGAAACTTACACCATCTATTTATTTCATCTTTACCCTCCATTATACTACTCTTTCTAGCTCCTACATCATTAGGTAAATTAAAGTTAGTCCAGTATAAATGTCTACCTCTTTTTTTTGCTTCAATTAAAGGTTGATAGTATGGTATAACATTTTCCACTACATATTTACCTTTAAACCATTTATCTAAAAATATAATTTCTTCATATAGTTTTAAGTCTGGATATTTTGCTTCTGTTGTATTTCTTCTTGCAAATCTAGCCTTAGAATGACTAGGACAAGGTGGAGAACTCCATATAAAATCAAACTCTTTATAATGGTCTAATAAATATTGATGTGCATCTGCAATTATTACCGTATCATCTGGGAATCTTTCTTGATATAATCTTGCAGCTTCAGGATCTAATTCTACAGCAGTTACTTTTATATCTTCTTTTATTTCATTCCACTTGTAACGGTTACCACCTAAACAAGCGTAAATGTTTAATATCTTCATATCATATTAAATTAAAAGTGCCTAACAAGGTGTAAAAGGCATTAAAACGCCTATTACACTAACCGTTATAATCAATAGTCTTTAGCCATTCTATAAGCTACATTTTCAAAGTAATAACTTTCAACCAGCATATCATAGCGTTTCCACTTTCTTCTTCTAAAAACAAACCAAAAAAAAACTATTAAAAACTGTTTAGTAGTTAAATTATCACAGGAGTTTAATTGATCTCTCATAGCTTTTTAACTATTTGTATTATGTTATCAGATACTTTTTCTAATAAATCTTTTAATAAACTATTTATTAAATCATCTTTTTTTGCTGCTTCTTTTAAAAGTTTATCTATTAAAACATCTTTTTTATCTATAGTGCTTCTGTATTCTTTTATAGTATTAGCTTGTGTTTTAATATGATCTTCTAAACCTTCTATTTTGCTTTTTATGTACGTTTCCATGTGTTTATTTTTTACAGGTTAAATTATCTAATTCTTTTTTATAATAATCTATTGTTTCATCTTTTTTTTTACAAACTTCTTTATATCCTATTAGCATCTTTTCTAAGTGCTGGATGTAAGATTGCATTTCTTTTATTTTATCATTCATGTAATGTATTTTTATATTTAAAAAACGGGTAAGACTAGCTTCAAACTTACCCTAGCAAAATCGTATTAATAAACTAGTTTTAAAGAACGGTTTTAAATATTGCTAAAGATAAAATACATTACCGATACACCAAATACCAGTTGAGCTATTAATCTGTGATTTCTTTCTTGTTCTTCTTTAGTTTTCATTTTTTTTTGTTTTTAAAATTAATACCTACCTGTATTGGCTATAAAATTACCAACTTTTTTATCACCTTCTAAATGTGATATAAATTCTGATTCATTTTTAAAATCAGTCGTTCCTAACGGGTTTGAATGAGTTAAAATAACATATTCGTTTTTATCGTTAACTTTTGCAAAGTATCTCTCGTCTGCATAAGAGATGTTAACTGTATTTTTTGTTTGAAAAACTTCTTTAGTTTTTACTGTGTCATTGTTTAAAATATTTTTCATAGCGTTTTGTTTTTTTTATAAAGATACGTTAACACTTGATAAAAATCTAATTTAAAAACAAAAAAAGATCAATCGAATGTTATTTTTATTTTAGAAAACACTACAAAAGCCCGTACAGTATAGCTATAGAACTTTAAAAAAAAAGTAATTATTTTACGGGTTTTTTACGGGTTTACGTGTTTTTCACTTTTAAAATGTCTTTTAGATTTAAAAACGGGTTTTTTCTTCACTTAATTCCAGCCATTTTTTATAGCATTTTTCACAGTGCAAAGCATTATTTAACACTTTAACACCACAAATAACGCACTTTTCATTAGGAAATAAACTATAATGAATCATTCAAATGTTTTTTTAATGCTTCCTGATATGCTTTAGATGCTTCTATTTCACAGTTAAATAGTCCTAAAAATTTTACTTTACCATTAATTCTTATTTTAGATTCCCATTTTTTAGTTTTTTTATGCCATGAAACACCTGTATATTTAGATGTTCCATTTTTTCTATCTTTACTAGAATTTTCTCTACAGCTAATTAACTGTATATTTTCTAATCTATTATCTGTAGGTATATTATTAATATGATCTACTACAATATTATTATAATTTGGAATATGATTTAAAAAAGCCATTGCTACAAGTTGATGAATTTTCTTTTTTTTTCCTTTTCCATTTTTTAATAAAGAAACTGTTAAATATCCTCTACCATCATTTAACGCTTTTAAAATTCTTTCTTTATTAAATTTTAAGCTCTTTACATTTCCTAAATTACTTACTTCATAATCAGGATAATCTTTTATTTTTTTCCAAATTTCCATATTTTTAAGCTCCAAATTTATTAATTTCATCATCCTGTCTTAATAGTATTATTTCTTCTCTAAGCTTTTGTATTTCGTCCTCGTATCTTTCTTTAGACTGTCTATGTCCTATTAACTCAAATCTTAGAATATCGTAGTAGTGCCTCCAGCTATCAAAATCCTCTAATCCTTTTTCTACTAATTTACTTGCATCATTATTTAAACCTTTCTTTTTAAATAGTTGATCTAAGTATATTAGAGCTGCATGAATAGAATATAAATCTGTTTTGAAACAGTTTACCACATCATCACATAAAGCATCTTTAGATTGCTTCCATGCTTTTAATACTGGTGTAATTTTTTTCTCGTGTGTTTTCATGGTTTTGGTTTTTAAAAAGGTAAATCGTCTTCTTCTTCTTCCTGATAGCTCATTTTTTGCATTGCTTTATGACTTGGCGATAATTCCGCCAGGTTGGATATGTCTTTATCTCCTACATCACTATATGAATTAGCTAATGGGTTTTTACCGTTAATAGTATATCTACAATGGTTATTCCATTTCATTAAAATAGGGCTATCTCTCAAAGTACATGAACCACCTGTAATAGTTTCTTTTATCTTTCTAACGTGTACTTCTGCAGTACTCCATAATTGGGGATGTTGTGTCATTCTGTGAATAGTCCAAAAATTATCGCAGCGATTGGCGAACTTCTGTCCCCCTTCAGTATCACTCTTTTCTGGAGGTTTGAGGTGGTTTTCGTATTCACTATCTTTAGGATATACATTTCTTGCAGCTTGTGTTACTAAATGGGTATTTACAAAAGTAGTTGTATTTGTATTATCGCAAAATATTCTAATATTAGCACATGTATCATAATCTTCCTGATGCTTATTAGTTGATTCAGTTATTAATGAATTAAAAGGATCAATTAATAAACCATCTGCAGGGTGTTTATCTGCTATGTCTAATATTTGATTAGAATTATATCTTTTATCTGATCTAATAAAATTGAAACAATCAGTCATTTCATTTAGTGTACTATGAAAACCTTTAGTGTCTTTTGTAAAGTCCTTATCTAATCTTTTTCCAGTCCAAAAGTTAAATAGTTTAAATACTTGTGATCTATGGGTATTTTCTGAACTATAAATATTAAATTTCATGTTATGCTTTTTAGCTAAACATACAAAGTACCATAAAAGAACATCTGTCTTACCAACATTATCATGCCCGTTAATCATGTTAAATTCTTTTCTCTTAAATAAAATATGGCTATCCCATTTTTCATTTCCTATACCAAAACCCTTTTCTATTTTATCTAGCCTGATTTGATCCAGCTCTAATATAGCATCAGAAGGAGTTAACATTGGGTTAATTATATCATTCATTTAGTTTTGTGTTTTAGTGTTATTTACTCAACCATGGGACTATAGGATTTTCATCTATTATAATAACTTTTTTAGGTGGATTAAATTGTAATGAATTAATAAAATGGCTTAGTACCTCATCTGTTTGTCTATTCTTAAAATCTGCTTTAAATACTTCTTTTTCTAGAAATTCATCTAATCTTTCTTTAACTCTTTCTTCACTACTTTTGTATTTTTTTATTGTTTTGGTAAAGTCCGTTTCATTGAATAAATCAATTACTTTATCTATAGTTGTAAACTTACTTCTGTAGTTAATTATTTTAGGTTCTTTTTTTATTTCATCATTCCAATGTTCACCGTTTAAATAAGTATATGGATCTTTTCTAAATTTAATATCAGGAGTTGATTTAATATAGTTTTCTATAGTTTCAGCAATCTTTAAAATATCACTATCTTTTAATTTTAAGAACTTTGTTAAGCACTTTTTTTTGCCTTGTTTTTTATTGTAAATATCCCAAAACTTATTAAATTTTTCAGTTTTTAAACTGTTGTTTTCTTCAGGAGATTGTTTTTTATTTTTTCTAGCTTCTGCACTTGCTTTACCAGCTTTTGAATATCCTATTTTCTTTTTTTCCCATATATCCAAATCAGCTTTTAACCTTTGTTTAATGGGTAAAAAAACTAGCTCTATCATTAGATCATCTGTTTTAGGATTTAGATCATTTACGTATTCTAAAATGTGTTTAAATAGTTGCCCTGCCTTATCATCAGGAAGCTTAGATACTACTTCAATTATATTTGCATAGAGTAAAAAGCTTTTTTTATTTTCTGCCATTTTTAACTATTAGTTTATTGTTTTATACTTTAAATTTTTTAACTAAAAAAAAAGCTATATTTTTTCCAATTCAACAAATTTAACTCCATCAATAACTACTATTTTAATTACTTTATTTGTAGCCAGTCTATAAACCCATGTTACGGATTTATCTATTTGTTTTGCGTAGGTAGAAACCTTTACTAAATTCTCCATATTTTTTTTTTGTGAATATAGGTTTTTAGTTTCTAACTTCAATAGTTTTTTAAAAAAATATTTAGCATTTGAAAAATGCGACAGTATTGTAAATATATTATATTACAATTACATATTACAATAACAATAACAATAACATATAACAGTTAAAAACGTTGAAAAAAATTTAACGAATTTAACAAACGTTAAAAACGTTGAAACGAATTTAACAAACGTTGAAAAAATAACAGTATATAAAACTTTAGATTTAAGCACTTTAAAAATATACAGTCAATACAATATATAGATTTAATAATAAAAGCCATTAGATTAAGCCTAAACAGTGTTAAAAAGCGTTTTAAACTGCTTTATGTTTACATTCTATTTATTAATTTTAATATTTCATAGTATTTTTTTAGTTGATCTTTGTTTAATTCTAATTTTTCAACTAATTCAGTAATCTTTTTTGATAATATAATTTTATCTTTTTTCATTTTTTTAATTCAATTTAAAATGTAGTTAACTTTTTCAATAATATTTTTAGCTCTTAAATTATATCTTTTGTTTCCAGTCCAAAACCAGCCTAACCATTTTGAGTAAGTATGAAAAGATACTTTTAATTTTATAGTTTTATTTTCAATTACAAAATAATCTAAACTACAGTAAAAATCTTTATCTTTTTTTGATCTTATAAAATTAGGATCTTTTTTATCAAATATTAAATAAAGCCTTAAAACATCTTCTACTAATTCACTATCTGCAGTTTCTAAATTTTCTCTAGTTATTATCATAAAACTGTTTTGTACTCATTAACTAAAAATAAATCATCAGCCTTATTTCTATCAGGATAACAATATAACATATTAGTAATTTTTGAATGACAAAGATTTTTAATTTGTAAAACTATTTTTATACCACCTTCACAAGTTATTGTTTTATCTAATAATATATTAGCTGGTAATATTGGATTGAATACTATTTCGTATTTTTCTTGTTTTTCAGATATAACACCTGTAATAATTCCTAAAGTATTTTTTTTAATATTATTATAATTATTACTAAGCCTAACTATATCACCCGCTAAAGGCTGTGTATTGTTTTGAATGTTTTGATATACGAAGTTTTCTTTTTTTGGTATATAACCTCTACTAAGTTTAGCTAACATTCCATTATGTTTTATTTTACAAGTTGAGATACAATATTTTTTATTTTTTTTAGTAGTTTCAAATATATTTTTACAAAAAGGGCATACTTTTTTTAACTTATCCATATCTTTTATTTTTTTCTTTTAATTACTTTTTTTCTTAATCTTTGAAATCTTGATAGTTTTTTAGAGAATATATATTCATCTACTTTAAAGAAAATTAATGATCCTATTAAATTAGCAATAAAAGCTGTTAACCAAAAGTTATTTATATTGTATTTTAATAATATAAATGGTATTACTGCTAATATTGGTGTGCTTAATTGCCACCTAAACATATATCTAAATAATTTTATCATTATGTTAATTTAATTAGTTTTTAAAAATAAGCACATTAAGTTCTAGGTGCTTTCAACTCTCTAATTCTAAAAAAACCATCAAACTCATTTGGAAAATCAGTCATCATTTTTCTAGCGTAATCAGGTCTATAATTATTACCAACTTTAAAATTATCTCTAGCTGAAACTTCAGTATGCCATCTAATTATTTCAAATATTCCATTGGCTGAATAATGTTTAAATCCTCTAGCTTTTGCTTGACGAGCAAATTTTTGAAAAGCCTCCCATATTTGTGGGTTTTTTTCGTGGTAACTTTTAAAATCAATCATATTATTAAATGTTTGCTAACAATGGCTATAAATAAAAGCCTTTGCTAAGGTTATTTTTTTTAAAAAGCCCCGAAGGGCATTAAGTTTATACTAAATTTTCTATTTTAAAACTTCTAAATCCTTCAGCTTCTAAATCCCAGTAAGCAATAACAGAAAAATTATCTTTAGTGCTTCCTTTAAAATCGTAATTGATTAATTCAGCTTTTAATGTTCCTTTTGCTTTTCTAAGCTCTCCTGATTTCTTCTTAAATGTAAAGTTAACCTTTCCTGCTTTTAATTTCAATTTAAGCTTATAAGCTTTCCATGATTTTTTTAATGCTTCAGAAATAGAGATTCCTAATGTTCTTACTAATTGCCATGCTGCTTTAAATAACTTGCTTTTCATATCGTTTTGTTTTAGTGTGTATGTAAATATAGTTATTTATTTCTAACTACGATTGAAAAAAGTTCATATGATCGTTATTTATAATGATTCTAAATAAGAAAACCCTGTTAAAACTTAATCTAACAGGGCTTTATAATTGTAATATGTGCAGCTATTACAATGCTTTTATTATTTTACTTCATAAAATACTTTTTCTATTTTAGTTTTTTGAATGTTTTCTATCTCATAATCCATAACAGAACCTGAAAGAAGTTGTTTAATTGATTTATTAGCATCTTCTACTGTATTTGCTTGAATTATATAATTATCAATGATCTTACTAGTTTTACCATTATCAACATCTGAAGAAGTAGAAACTATCTTAACTTTAAAATAGTCTTCTTTAGTTTCATCTATTCTAACATCTTGAATATTGAACTTTGAACAGCTAACTAAGTTATATTCAAAATCATCTTTTAAGCACTCTAATAGACTTTTTTCTGCATCTGTAAAGCTAACAGCCTTTAAAACATATTCACTAGTCTTTTTTTTAATACTTCCTTTATCAGGATCTTGTATTAAGTACTTAACTTTTAGTTTAAAAAAATTGTTTTCTATCATAGCTTAAAATTAAAATGGTAAATCAGAAGTTACATTAGGTTTAGTTTCTGCTGGTTCAGAACCTTTAATGTTTATTTTCCAAATTCTTAAAGTATTAAAACATCTTTCTTCGTTTGTTTTTGGGTTAGTCCATAATCTACCTTCTAAGTTAAAATTAACTTCTACTTCCTGCCCTTCTTTAATTCCTGCTAATAAATCGCAGTTATCATTAGTTGCCTCAAAGTTTATAAACTTAGGGTACTTTTCATGGTTATCAGTTAATATTATTTCTTGCTTTCTGAACTTATCAGATATTACTTGTACTTCTTTTAATTTGTTAACTGTTCCTGTAAATGTTAAATTGCTCATAATTGTAAATGTTTAGTTGTTAAAATTTTAATTTATTTGAAATCCTTTGTATTATTACTTTTTCTTCTTGCTTAATCTTTAATATTAGATCATCAACATTTTTATTTAAATCTGCTGCTAATTCAGATACTATACCACTATCTTTTTTAGATGTAAATATAACGCTTTCCCTTGTTACTTCCAATAAGAATAAAGGCATTAGAAGGTAATCAGGATTGAAGGAAGCGAAGTATAATCTTTCTATGCTTTCATCCATTGCAAAAAAATTAACTATTTGCCATACATACTCTAAAGGTAATTTATTATCTCTTACATAGCTGTTATGTACTTTAGCTGAAGGGCATTTAATTTCTAGTCCTATCTTTTCGCATAATGAAATACCATCAGGAGAATGACCATGATAATTATTTCTACTAATCCAACCAGCATCTTTAAATATTACACCAGTTTCTTTAGTTACTTCTTTAATTGCTAAAGGTTCTAAATCAATTCCACGTTGCATAGCTTCAGAAGTAAATCCTTCTTCATAATTAAAGAAGGTGTTTCTTTCACTCATTACTTCGTCAAATATTACAGCTTCAGTAATTGATTTTTTAACCTGTACTGATTTAGCTCTAGTTCCTCCAATTTTAGCATTTTTTAGTTCATGCCATTCTTCAGAACCTTGTTTTAAATCATAGTCTATATACATCATATTAAGATAATTTTGTTTTTAATGAATCTTTTAAAGCCATTACTTCTTTATTACTTTGCTGATTAGATTGCAATGCTTTCCATGCAGTAACAAGTGAATCAATATCTTTGCAAGCTTTTAAGTTAGCTTTAGCAGTTTTAATTAAAGCATTGTATTCTATTGCTATTTCGCTATCTGTTTTTTTAACCTCAGTACCATCTGCATCTGAATCAACATCTGTTACTAATCCTAAAGCACTAGATAAAGAATATCTTCTGTAGTATGTTATTCCTGATCCATTAACCTGAAAAGTATTCATACCTTTTAAAGTTATTCCTTGTGGTATTTCTGTAATACTTTCAATACTTTCACCACTTTCAGTATGAAAAATAATAGTTTTAATGTTAGTTCCTTCTATTAGTTGTGTAAATCCTAAATCATGCTTTTTTAATATTGGATTGATAACTTTAAAAATGGTTTTTAAATCTGAATATGTATATCCATATCCTTTAGTTCCTTGATGAATAGCCGGTACTTCTTGCTGAAATCCTGCTAATGCTTTAAATAAATTTTTCATAGTGTTTTGTTTTAGTGTTTGGTAAAGATAGTTATTTACTATTAAAATAATACCGTTTGAACTTTATTTAAAGTAATTAACTAAATACTGTTTTTTCTTACTTCATGTAATACATCGTGTATTATATCAGTTAATTGATCTAAATATTCTTCATTAACTACATTTCTTTTTTCTAATTCATCTAATAAACAATTACCCATATTATTCCACCTATTAAAAACTTGTTTAGGCTTTTGTTTTAATTCTCCTCTTAAATGCTCTGACTGTTCTATAGTTGCTTTCATTAAAGCTAACATTATATTACTTTCTAAAACTATTTTTTTATTTTCCATCTTTTGCTCTTTGTTCGTTTATTTTAATTTTGTTTTTTATTTCCTGCTGAATATCTATATCATGATGTTTAGCAAAGTTTAAACATACCATTATAACATCTGCTAACTCTTCACATACTGAAATGTGCATAGGCTTAAAACCTAAGCTATCTTTCCTAGTCCACCAGTCTAAAGCAGTTTTAAATTCTTTTACTTCTTCATCTAGTTTATCTATAAACTCTATGTAAGTAGTAGAGGGCTTTATGCACCCTCTATCTACTATAGTTTTATAATTATCTTCTATTAACTCTTTCATTAGAATAATGTTAATGCAGATTGTTCTAAAACTGCTGCTTTATGATTCTTTTTATTAATTTCAAAATATGACTCTTTTAATTCTACGCTAATAGATTTTCTATTCATTTTAAGAGCTTGATATCCTTCAGAACCTATTCCACCAAATGGACTTAAAACTGTTTCTCCTTCATTAGAATATAAATGTAATACTCTTTCAATTGTATCTAATTGTAAAGGGCATATATGCTTTTCATCATTATTATCTCTTGCAGTAGTATATTGTAATGTTCTTTTATAGTCAACATCATACCAAATAGGAGATGCATATTTTTGCCATAAATCTACAGGTAAATAATCAGATTTAGTTTCATCTTTATCTTGATGAGTTATAGGAGTTAAATTTTCTCCTTCATTTCTAAAAAATAAAACATAATCAGGAATACCTACTCTACTCATAGAGCTATCTTTTTTAATTGTTTTATGTAGTAATCCTAATGCTTTAGTTCTTTGCATTTCTGTTACTGGGTTTTTCCATATTGTAGCTCTTGAATGATAAATAAAACCTTGATCAGTAAACCAATCAATTAACATTCCTGAAAAATCTCTCAAACCTATAAAACCTTCTTTACCTTTTTGTATTGGTAGATCCATACAATGAACAGCAACTATTCTACCATCTTTAACAACTCTTTTTAATTCAGGAATAAGGTATTTAAAATGATTCTCAAACTGTTTATAATTAGCAACATTACCCATATCTTCCTTCTTATCACTATAAACATATAGTTCAGCAAATGGAGGGCTAAAAACTGAAACATCAGCACAGTTATCAGGTAGTTGTTGTAGAGTCTGTACACAATCTCCATTAAATACAGAATAGTTATCTGTTACTATTTCTTTATTTGTTATTTTAACTTTTGATACAGCAGTTTTATAATCTGTATTAGCTGAATAATTACTCATTTCTTTAATCATTTGAAAGTGTTTTTTTTCTTTTTCTAAAATTGATTGTCTTACGTTTTTCTGTGATTCAGGAACTAATAAATGTACTTTTACTTTTTCTGTTTGTCCGAATCTATAACATCTCCTAACAGCTTGATAAAAAGCTTCGAATTTAAAATCATAAGAACAAAAAACCATATTATGGCATTGTTGGTAATTCATACCAAAAGATGCTATTGATGTTTTAGTTATTAATCTTTTAAACTCTTCTCTAGCAAATCCATTTAAATTATTAGCTTTTACTTCAGGCTTATCAGAACCTTGTACATTAACAGATTCATCTATTAACTTATTTAAAGAATCTGTTTCTGCATTTTGCAATCCCCATATTATAAACTGTTCATCAGGATTGTTATTTACTATCTCATTAGTTTTATTAAGTCTATTTTGTAAACTTCTTCTTAGATCTTTATTTATTTCAGTAGCAGATACAGAAACATCTCCAAATAATGAATTAGTTAAATTTTCAACTGGTATAGTATGTTCTATATATTCTATTTCAGGTAAATCATAACCATCATGATTAAATCCTAATGTTTTAGGATTATCAATAGCAATAGCCCAAGTCATAGCAAATTTCCAAAAATCATCTTTAGCATGTTTTCTTAATCTCCATTTAGAAGTTTCTCCACCATCATGAACAAAATACATAGCTAACATTTCTAAGTAAGACATAACACCTAAGAACTCAGAATGCTGTCCTAATTCCATATGATCGTTTGGAGATGGAGTAGCAGTACAAGCTAATTTATATGGAGTAAATTTAAAAGTATCAATAATATATCTTGATAATTTACCATCTCTACCTTTCAAAATACTTGATTCATCTAATACTACACCTGAATAAATAGAAGTATCAGTATTTTTAAGCTGCTCATAATTTGTAATATCAAAGCTATCTAAGTTAATGTTAAACTTTATAGCTTCTCTTTTAGTTTGTTCTACTACTGCTAATGGAGCTAATAATAAAACTTTTTTACTAGTGTGTTTAAATACTTCTTCAGCCCAGCTTAACTGCATTAATGTTTTACCTAAACCACAATCGGCAAATACTGCAAATCTACCTTTTTTAAGTGCTATTTTAACTGTAAATTTTTGAAAGTCAAATAAACTATTATTTAGTTTATCTTCTTCTATATCAAAACCACTTGATATATGACTTTTCTCTTTTGTTTTTAAGAAATCTTTATACTCCATAAATTGTTTTGTTTTAGTGTTTGGTGAAATTACTTATTTATTTGTGTTATAATTTAAAAAAAGTTTAATTAAACCTTATTTATAATGGTTCTAAATTAGTTTATTAATTGAATCTTAGTTTTTCTGTAAAGCTTTACTATAACTTTTTGCCCTTCATCTAATGCCATAGCTTCTACATATTGTTTTAAAGTAAAATTATAAAGCTCACGCATTATATCTAAAAAATAACTATCTGTTTTGTACTCTTCACCATATAAGTATTTATAGATTGTTAGGAACTGGTGCAACATTAAATTGCTACGTTCTAATGTTACCCTAAAGGAGCTTAATTCTAAATCTAGAACTCCAGCTAATTCTGTTAATGTTGCATCTTTAGACTTAGCTATAAGATGAATAAAATCTTTTTGCCTGTACTGTTTCATTTTTATTTGGTTTTAGTAAATTATTAACTGCATTTTGTTTTCTTTGTTCTAGTCTATCCATAGATTTATTTAAAATGTAAATTCTTTTTTTATCGTGCCATTTATGAAAGTAAATTCTTTCTTTAAGTATTTCTATATTCTTTTCAATTAGTTCTACTATTTCTACTACTGCCTTAGCTCTAAGAATATCATAAGGAAGACTATTTTTACCATAGTCTTTATATTCCTTAATTAATCCTTCTATTTGTTTTTCTAAGTTCATCTTAATGCTCGTTAATAGTTATTAAATAATCTTTTATAATTTCTAAATCTTTTTCAGAAACATTTGAAGTATTTTCTAAATCTTCATTGCAAATAAAACATTCTATCATTTCTATTTCTGTAGTAGTTTCATCAGAATCATATGGTGTATCATAATCAACATATCCTAAACCTTCTTCTGTTTCTTTAATTACATTGTAATTTACTAAGTAAGAAATGTTTTTATTATTAACTAATAATGTTTCTGATTCGCTTATGTAATAACTTTCCTGAATATTCATAGTGTTTTGTTTTAGTGTGTTCTACAAATATAGGTATTTTATTTTAAAAAAAGTTCATATGAATGTTATTTTAATAGTAATAAACAAAAAAAATCCCCGTTAACACTAATGAAAACGAGGTATAAACAATAAAATAAAAAAATTAATTTAAGACCAAAAGCCTAATTTTACGATCAACTTCATTAAGCTTTTAGCAGTTTCAGCTTCTAAACCCTTGAATATAACACCAAATATTATAAAACCCATTATTAAATATCCTGAAATCTTTGCTATATCGTATTTTCCTTTTCCACCATCAGGACTGTTTTTAGAATTTAAAACTGCAGATACTACACCACCAGTAGAAGCATCACCAGCACCTTTTAAAACCCTTCCTATTACATTTAACACCTTCTTCATATTATCTAATTTGGTAATGTGGTAAATCTCTAAAAGTTTTCCAAAATCCTCCCCATTCTAATTTATAGTTTAAATCATTTGCAGCTTGTAACATACATACAGCAACTTTATAAAGTTCTTTTTCATCCCATGAAGCACCACCATTAACATAAGGCACAACATCTAAAGCATTTCCTGATTGATGATATGATTTATTTTTAT
>Ga0209337_1000968_pt1 | contig 22392 bp, 42 predicted proteins | sample LinPmetageLP53_FD_184044 | JGI IMG/M metagenome (GOLD analysis project Ga0209337, IMG submission 184044) | Marine viral communities from the Pacific Ocean - LP-53 (SPAdes) (version 2) | ecosystem: Environmental > Aquatic > Marine > Oceanic | place: Pacific Ocean | collected 2010-02-08 | reverse complement strand
AGATATAACCCGAATTGGCTCCCACCGCCTGTTCAAAAAAGAATACTTGAATAGGTTGATAGCCTTAGAAGAACAGAGAGTGATTCTCTATAAACAATATGTGGCCGATGGTTTGCGCCACTATGAAGCATACCAAAAATCAAAAAGGAGATTAAGAATATGAAATATAAAATAGAAATAGAATTAGAAACAACAAACCTTAATTGGTTTTATGATTTAATGTGGCAGGTTTCGCAAGAATTACATGCTAATGAAAGCATTGATTGGAAGTATTATATTGTAGGGGATGAAGAAGAATGAAAGAATTGCCCAAACTAAAAGAAGACCAATATATGCTACTAATGTATATTAAAGAAGTAGCGAGAGAACTCGACCATGATATGCAATATGCTATTTATAGTATAATTGACATTATGTTGGATGCTTACAAATCGGAGTGGGAATTAGAATGAATATATTTGCACTATCAAAAAGCCCAATTGAATCAGCACGACAAATGCTTGATAAGCATGTAGTCAAAATGCCAACTGAAACATGTCAAATGCTTCATACTAACATTCTTTACATGCAATACATTCAACATGTGGGTAATGAACCTCAATTGAAAGACCTTAAGGCTTTTCATGTGGCATATGACTCAAAATTGATGAAGCCCGCCATGCTAAATCACCCCTCAACCATTTGGGCGAGGCAATCTTTGGATAACTTTGAATGGCTATTTGAACATGGGTTGGCTCTTTGCGACGAATACCGCAGTAGATACAGTAAATGTCATGGTTCATTTCATAGAATACATGATTGCCATGCTTTTCAAGATACAATATTACAACACAATTATCCACACAGCGGATTGACTCCGGTAACTATTGCTATGTTTGATAAATACCGATTAGATGAGAAGGAGTATTACAATCGTAATCCTAATGCTAAAGATTGGGATTTTGTAATTGCTTCTTACAGGCATTATTACCTTGAAGGTAAATGGGAGTTTGCTACATGGAAAACACAGCCGCCTAATTGGTGGCCCGAAGACCATTATAATAATATGATGGCAAAAAAGGTTGAAGCGTTCAACCAAACTTATAACGCTAAATTACAGGAGGAATAAATATGATAAATGATGGATATTGGCTAGCCCAAATATTAGAAGAATTGAAGAAATTAACAGCCCATTTGGGTATAGAAGGAGATGAAGAAGAATGAATGAAAGACTATTAAAAGAATTGTATGACGATATGTTAGACGATTGCTACCCACCAATTAAAATTGGCAGTTTGGAGTATTCCCCATCAGTGGGATTGTATCGAATTGACCCAATAGCATATCGAGTTGGAATGAGTGATTATGAAAGTAGTCTTCGTGAAGATTACGAAAACGGTTATGGTTATGAAGAATTATTTGGAGATGAAGAAGAATGAAAGAAATAGAATGTCAAGGAGAAGGCTGTGGCCGAATGGCAAATGAAGTTGATGAAGACTATTATGCCTGTGGCCGTTGCGGTTGGGCAGGTAGTGAAAATAACCCTGTTGTTTTTTTGAATAAAGAAATAGATAATTTATTATCACAATTAAGAGATTGTCATGATTTACTTAACGACTGTGGGTTTTTCTATGAAGATGGAACATGGATTGACCCACAAGATGACTCTATGGAGGGAGAAGAATGTAAAGAATGTAAAGAAAAGTATTGTGCCGATTGGCATGATTATTGCGAGTGTGAAGAAGAATGAATTGCGAAGAATGTAATAATGAAGGTCAAATATTACAATTTGATTTTCAACATGATGTAATGATGCGTGTTAATTGTGTTCATTGTTTAGCACATGAACAAATGAAATATGATTTAAGTATCAAAATGGCAAAAGTGTTCATGGATTTAAGTATGAGTAGAATGGCTCGAATGTTGTCCGATACTCTAATTAGTCTCGTTGATGCTGACGATAATCCCGATTATGAGCGACTATTTGCACTTGTAGCCGCAAAGAATAAAGAGTCCTTAGCATCATTGTTGCAGGTGATGGCATGACGACAACAAGCCAAGAGGAATATGATATGATAGGGCAAATAGACAGAAAGGTGCTTAACTTATTGTATGACAAAGGAGAGATTAGCCTCGTTGATATACAACAAATACTTGTAAATAGTGATTTGGAATTGAATGCTGATGAAGTTATTTCATACAGTAAAATGCTTGTTTTTGAATTGCAAAAGAGATTCTTAGAAAATGTAGAAGTGCCGTTATTTTCTATTAATTCTGATAATGTAAGGTTTGTAATACATGAAGAGGCACATTGGGTATTAGACCAAATATCACAAGAAGTATATGACGAAAATGGAGAGGTAGTTGCCAAAGTGCTGCCAAATTTTGAAATGGAGGAATATCAATGAACATAATGGAAAAAGAAAGGAAAGTTGAATTTAGAATGGTTGATGACGCAGAGTTGCCACCTATTGTAATTTCGATGGATGAAGAAGATAACCCTAAAGTAATAGTTAATATATACCATAGAATATGGATTAGTTATAATAGAAAGGTTATTGCAGGTATTATCGAAAGCCTACAAGGAAAGATGGATTCGCTCTTAGATGCGTATTTATTGGAACAAAGAAATTTTGAGAAAGAAGATAGGGCTTATGAAGCCGAATATTAAAAGGAAGTGAAAAAAAATGAATAAGAAAGAAATGAAGCAAAATGAAAAGACAGCCCAACCCACATCGCTTTATAAGGGTGTAGGACATGGAGAGAATGCAACGGAGGCATACGAATGATTAAATTACGAATACAAAACGAAACCGGACACACAGACCTCACACTTGAAAGTAGTGGGGTTCTTGAACAAATTGATACACACCCGACTCATTGGGTGTTTATTGACAATGTTATGGTTTCAAGGGAGAATATCACTGAAATTAACTGGGATTCAGTTACTAAGGTTGATTTGACCCCTGCTATCGTTGGCGGATAAGTAGGTTATTAAACCGACCACAACTTGCGAATCTTGGGGTGGGGGTGTTGCCTTTACGGGCAATCCCCTGCCCCTTTTTTGAGTGTGGCAAATATGGACTTATTTAATTTTATCTCGAAGGAAGCATTAAATCTCTTTTTTGAAACAAAAGGGTGGAATATGCTTATTCCTATTATCTTTAATGAAAAGGCAGTTTTTAAGCCTGACTTCTATGAAGATATGCACATTATAGCGCAGGGTAAGTCTGGAAAAATATGCGCTAAAGGACATTCAATAATAAATTATCAAGGTAATACCTTCGATTGTGTTAATATGCTTATTTCTAAGCATGGCAAAGAAGCAATTGAAGATTTTGATAACTGGCAGTTTGTTGAAGAGAAAGAATGGGTCATCTACAAAAATGGTGAATGGATTCATTCTTTTACTTCTCTGCTAGAATTACCAAATGCGAAAAAATATAGGTGTTAATCATGCAAAAAGAAACTACAGAAAATAAAGCAATTCAAATTCTATCCGACATTACAGTGCATATGAAATATGCTCGGTATCTTCCCGACTTACAAAGACGGGAAACTTGGGATGAAATTGTCTCAAGAAATGAACAAATGCACATTAAAACATATCCACAATTAAAAGGTGAAATAAATGAAATCTATACAAATTATGTTAGAACCCGAAAAGTCCTCCCGTCAATGCGTTCTATGCAATTTGGCGGAAAGCCTGTCGAGATTAGTCCGAATAGGGTCTATAACTGTGCTTATATGCCTATTGACTCCTATATTGCTTTTAGTGAATCTATGTTTTTACTTCTCGGTGGAACGGGGGTTGGGTATTCTGTCCAAAGACATCACATTGAACAGTTACCAGAAATCCAACAACCTAATTCCGAAAGAACTCGTCGTTATCTCATTAATGATTCTATTGAAGGTTGGGCTAATGCAGTAAAAGACTTAATGGAGTGTTATATGGGTATTAGAAAAAGCAGCCCAAAGTTTGATTATTCTGATATTAGACCAAAAGGTTCTCTTTTAAAGACTTCTGGTGGAAAAGCACCCGGCCCTCAACCTTTGCGTGAATGTTTAGTTAAGGTTGAAGGTATCTTACAAAACATGCCTAATGGTTCTAAATTGAAGCCAATTCAAGCACATGATATTATGTGCCATTTAGCCGATGCTGTATTAGCAGGAGGTATTCGTCGTGCCGCTATGATTAGTTTATTTAGTGCTGATGATTCTAGTATGCTTTCTTGTAAAGCCGGTAATTGGTGGGAAAATAACCCACAAAGAGGTAGAGCAAACAATTCAGCAGTATTGCTTAGACATAGAATAGATAAAGAATTTTTTATGAATGTTTGGGAAAGGATTCAATTAAGTGGTAGCGGAGAACCCGGAATTTATTTCAGTAATGATAAAGATTGGGGAACTAATCCTTGTTGTGAAATTGCTCTAAGACCGTTTCAATTCTGTAATCTTACAGAAGTAAATGCTTCTACTGTTGAAGGACAAAAGGATTTAGAAGACAGAGTAAAAGCGGCGGCTTTCTTAGGAACATTACAAGCGGGATATACTGATTTTCATTATTTGCGTGATATTTGGCGTAAAACAACTGAAAAGGATTCTTTGTTAGGAGTATCAATGACAGGTATTGCTTCTAATATCGTTGAGAAATTGGATATTGAATCTGCTTCTCTACAAGCAAAGTTAGAAAATCATAGAGTTGCTAAAATACTTGGAATTAATCCAGCGAGTAGAATTACTTGTGTTAAGCCCGCAGGAACTACTTCTCTTGTTTTAGGTTCTTCTTCAGGTATTCATGCTTGGCACGACAATTATTATATTCGTCGGGTTCGAGTTGGTAAGAATGAAGCAATTTATAATTATTTGGCTACCAACCATCCCGAATTGGTTGAAGATGAATACTTTAATCCAACTGAACAAGCAGTAATTAGTATTCCTCAAAAAGCACCAGAAAATGCAATTACCCGAAGTGAAAGTGTATTTGATTTGCTTGAAAGAGTAAAACAATTTAGTATTCGTTGGGTTAATAATGGGCATGTTGATGGGATGAATACACATAATGTATCTGCTACTATCTCAATCAAAGAAGATGAATGGGATGATGTTGCTGAATGGATGTGGTTTAACCGACATTATTACAATGGACTGTCTGTTCTTCCGTTTGATGGCGGAACATATAAACAAGCACCATTTGAAACAATAACTAAAGAAGAATATACTAACTTGTATTCTCTTCTTGGCTCAATAGATTTAACTAAAGTAACTGAAAGTGAAGATAATACTGACCTTTCTGGTGAAATAGCCTGTGCCGGTGGATTGTGCGAAATCTAAGGTGATTAGATATGGCTCTTTCTTATAGGAAATTATCTTATGATGAATATAAGAAAGCCATATTGTCTCTACTAAATGATTTTTCGGAACAGTCAAAGACTAGATTACTATTAGCAATAGAAGTTTGTGAAGAGTTACCATCTGATGATAGGTTATATAGAATCGAACAAAGTTTAGATACTGCTCTTTGGGAATTTGACGAAGCAATTGAATTAGGTTTTAATAGATGGAAAGATAAACATTTGGTTGATAGGAGTAATGCAATCATATACCATGAACTAAATAAGGATGAATGTAATTATGATTGCGAAGTGTGTAAATTGACATTTGGGTGGAAAACATGAAAGAAAAAGACCCAAAGTATATTAAGAGTCACCGGACTTACAAGAAGAGGATAGCAACCTCTTGTCGCATATGCGGCCAACAATTGCTAATACCAGAAGAAATTAGAAAAGAAATGCACGATAACTGTGCTTCAAACAATAAAAATGACAACATATACATGATGTGAGATTATGAAAGAAATAGGAATAAAAATTAGAAAACCAGACGACACCAGAGAATATTTCCCTACTGTTAAAGTAGCATGCGAACAATTATCTAATTATGGTGCAGGTTGGGAATATAAAGTAGAATATAATAGAAGCAAAAAAGACCCAATTCATGCAGGTCTTGTCGCCTTTTGGAAAGGTGCATTATCTAAAAGACACCAATACAATACTCCTAGAATTGGGTTTCGGGATGACATACCCCTTCTTATTAAAATTGAAGAGTTACCAATAGCGATTCAAAGAACGAAAGGTCGCTATAAATTAAATGGTAAATCGGAATCGGCTTCTACTATTGCTAATGCTCTTGCGAGAGTAACAGTAACCGCAATTAGAGAAAAGTCAGCAACTAAACTATTGTCATCAATGATGAAAGTTTTGAGCCTTTCCGAGAATGTAAAGTATTGTATTGAGAATCGAGTGCCTTTTCACTATTACATTAACTTTAACAAGATAGATGTTCGTTTGAATGTTCAGCAAATTTCTGAAAAAGAATGTGCTATCGAAATAAGTGATGGTGTTTGGGCGAGCATAACAAATAAAGAACTTGATAAGTTTTGCACTTTCTTTTTACATGGAAAGAAACAAGGTAAGTTTAAGCATATGGGAATAAAAAGACTATACACTTATCTCATAGGGAATGAACCGAGTGATTCGGACTTAGAATTGATGCGTCAATTTCTGCGACAGAACAGACAGCAGGATATTGTAGAAGACAGAGCAATACAACTCTTGCATGAATTGGTCGAAGAAGCACCCGATAAACTACATTTGGTAATGAAAGGCAAAGAGCCGGAATCCCTTTTTGTTAAAGGACAAGGTTATGATTGGCTATTGACTGCAACTGAATTTAAGAGTGATATTCAAATGGTATCTACATATGTTTGTCAGCCTGTTCCTGAAACTAAAGACGATAAGCCTTTAGACTTCATGGAATGTGAATGGAAATGGAAAGGCCCAATTTGCATTGATAATATGGCGAAGGGTTCTTCACTTGGCGACCAGTTCGCAACAAGAGCCTTAGCATTGATTAACGATACTCATACAATACGAATTGTAAATACAATCAAGAGATACTTGATTACTGATGAAAATACAAATAGGAAGGATTTTGATGAAATGCTTAGAGTGCAACACAAGTGAATTTGAATATGATGAAGTGATGGGAGAAACCGCATGTAAAGAATGTGGTTTGATTGTTGCTACCGAATTATTTGAAGAACGACAAATTTCAATAGATAAAGAAGTGCTGAAAAGTTCTTCCGAAAGAACAACTCAATTGGGTAGCACTATTGCAGGTAAAAGTAAAATGGCTCATATCCATAACAGATACAGTAGTAAGGATAGCCACATTAGAAAGGCAATAGTTTTAGGACAATTGGTTTTATCAAGTGTGTTTAATGCCAATACTACTCTTCGAGATAGAGTTGGCGAAGTATATAGAGAACTACATTCTAAAAACACATTCAAGGGCGTTTCGTTAGAAGTAAGAGCAACAGCAGTTGTGTGGTTTGTTATGAAAGAAAACAAAACACCCATTACAGCAAAGAAAGCGAGCGAGGAGTTTAATTGTGGCGGTAAATCATTGAATCGTTTAATAAGAAAAATTAACTCTTATTATGGTAGTAGAATGAAGTATTTACAACCAGACCCACAATACCTCTTAAAGAAGGTAGCCAATCAAATAACTGATGATATTGTTTTCATCTCTCAATGTATGGAAACTCTTGAGTTATTTGAACCAATAGTAATTAGTAGCGAGTATAATAAAACGCCCGCATACTATGAAAGCATCTGTTGGATTTCAAAGAACATCTTTGTATATCCAAAAATTACATTGAAACTTATTGCCGAGAGGAGTGATGCTTCTTGGTCGGCAATACAAAAACAAACCAAAGTCCTTTTAGGATTAATTGGATTAGAAACTTGTGCCCAAGTAAAAGGCAAACAAATAAGTGAATTAGAAAGGAGAGAATAAATATGAGAAAAATATTAATAATTGGAACAGGCGGGATTGGGTCATTCTTGACTCAATACTTAGATAAAGTCGGACTATACAACATTACTGTTGCAGACCCCGATATTGTAGAAACAAAGAACTTAACCTATCAAAACTTTAAGAAAGGTCATGTTGGGCAGAATAAAGCCAGTGTAATGATGAATGAGTATGAATCAGTCCATCATTATTCTAAGTTTCCTATTCTTACAGTAAAGCAAATGGAAGGCTATGACTTAGTAATATGTTGTGTTGATAATTTGAGTGTTCGTCGAACCTTATACAACACAAGTATTAAATGGTTGGACTTACGAGCGCAAGGTAGGAATGCCGCCCTTGTTAGCCATAGGGCAGATTCTAATATGCACGATACTTTGCTTACGGGCGAAGATGGTTCTTTTAGTTGTCAAGGCGATTCTTGGGATGGAACAAACAAAGGCGTTCATTTTATGCAAATAGTAATTGCAGGGATGGGCGCACAATGGATTCAAAGATACTTCAATAAAGAAGAAGTAATAGATTTTAAGGTTGTGAATGTATGAGAAAATTAAATAAATGGACAGAAAAACAAATAGGCTATGCTCTGGAACTAAGAAAAGAAGGTAAGACTATGAATCAGATTTCTAGAGAAATGGAACGAAAATTCAAAGTAAAGAGAACAGGCAATACTATTTATCAAAAACTGTATAAGTGGGAAAAAGAAAATAAGGAGGAAAAAAATATGTATGAAAATGATTATGAACCAGCGACACGGAAACAATGTAGGTTTTATGCGTCTTTAGTATTAGGCGAAAATGCTACTACTAAAGCAATAAAGGCCTTACAAGAAGAACTGTATAAAGATAAGGCCCTAAAAGGACAATTTAGTAAAACCGAATGCAATACACAAATTCAAAACATGATGTCTATTGTAAAACCAGAGAAGGCTATTAGAGTTCAAAAGAACTCTAAGAAGGTAAGTATGGCTAAATGGACAGAAGAAGAGGAATTATATGTGTTTAATAACTATAAAACTCCTTCAGATGCACTTGTTATTGCAGGTGTTCTTAACCGGACTGAAAGAGCCATTCAGCAACGAAGAACTAGAATGCGAAAGAATGGCCGTTGGACTGAACTTCAAAAGAAAGTATATGTAGATATATTGGAAAAAGAACAACCAATTCAACAACCTTTGCCTCAAAAGATTAAAACTTTTGTAGAAAAACATGGTAATCCAACTACTCGCCACCTATCAAATGATGAAAAAATGATGTTTATGGAAGTAGAAGAAGCACTAGAAGAAGTTATTAAGAAAAAACATGAAAGAAGTCGAAAGGCTTGGAAAACTGAAGAAGAGTTAGACCTTCTTTGTAATTTCTATGAATTGTCTATTGATGAAGCGAGAGAAAGATTTGAGCGAAGTTATGCTTCTCTTGCACAAAGACTTGAAATGATTGTAGATAGCGAAGAACCTGAATATGTTTTGATGCTTAAGAGAGCCGCTAAGGTTATTTCAAAGCGAAAGAAGGAAGAGGCCAAGAATGCAAAGATGGGCTTTTTCATGCGTCGAAAGATAGCAAGAAAGGCACGAAAGGCACGAAAGGTAGCACGAAAGGCAGAGCGTCTTGAGGCAAAACTAAACAAACTACGAGGTGAATGAAATGGGAAGAATGAGCGATAAAAGCATAGAAAACGAAGAAAGATACGGAATCAACGATGATGCGGCTTGGGAATACCAAATGCAGGTTAAAGAAGCGAGAAGTGAAATAATCGCTATGTTGCAGAACAATTGGATTGAAGAGTTTGATATGAACGGAGATGATGCAATACATTCTAAATCATGGCATTATTCTATTTGGTTTGCATCAACGCAAATGCTACCTAATCTTGAAGTTCAAGTAGTTATTGATGCAAACAATAGAGCATACATTTCATCGGGAACAGCAGGTTATGTTGATTTTCCTATACCGCCGAAGGGATTAACATTACCGATTAAATGTTGGTTTCATACTCATCCATTTGGTTCAGCCTATTTCAGTGGAACTGATTGGCGAACCGTTTCTATTTGGGAAGATAATATGAAAACAGCATATGTTATTGGTGGAGATGAACATTATGGATTTTGGGAGCAAAGCAGACCTAATCAGTTAGAGATTAAAGAAAAAGACGGAACATACCGAATACAAATAAAACAAGGAAGTGAAGAAGAATGAAAATAGGAGATAGAAACGCAAGTAAGTTACAGGAAATACCAATGAGAGAATACGAAAAGATTACTCTACAAGAACGACAGGAACGACATAAGGCATTACACTCTAATGATGATAACATTGTAAAGGTTAATGATAATGGAGAACCTGTGAATGGTATTACTTGGAATACAGCAGGTAAGCACACTAAAAAGATGGATAGGTTTTACAAAGAACATATCTATACTTTTGTTGATAGAGATATGAATAAGGCTTGGGTGCGAGTTTCAGGATTTGAGGAGGAAGAATAGATGGATAAGACATTTGGAACAGTAACAATAGATACTAATTGGCTAAAAGAATACTACCCTAAAGCATTACAGGATTGGATAGTTGAAAATGAAAGACGACAGGCCAAGTTAAAAGTTTCTTTCAATAAGAAACTTGAAAAGGTTCAATACTTTTTAGATAATGATACTGATGATGATGCGAAAACTTTAGACATTAAAAAGGCTATGCAATTTGCAGTAGATACTGCTTTTAATACCAATACACCAGATACAAGAGAGAGTATGTGGACAGCAATTCGCTCTTTAGGTTCAACATTACCTAATTATCCACGACATAGAGTAGGAAAGGAGGAAGAAGAATGAATAATAAAATATTAACAAATACGGATATTTATGCAATAATTAACCCAATTCTAGATTTAAACTTGACTGTTGTTGATTTAAGGCTTTTAGCAAATGTGTTGTTAGATGAAGCGGCAGTTTTTGAAGAAGAAGAAGAAGACCGAGAAAGAAAAGAGAGGGGAGAATAATGATATTGAAAGGTTGTGGAGAATGGATTCTTATTGAAACTGAACAAGCCAGTAGAAGTGGCATTGTAATGAAATCGGATAACAAAGGAAAGTGTTTGAGTGCTAGTGATGATTATAGATACTTAGTTGGTAAAACTGTTTATTTCGATAACACTGGAACTCAATATCAAACTATTGGTAACTTAACTGTTGTTCCTTTTAAGAAGATTTACGGATATGAGGTGTAATAATGTGCGGAGCAATACATACAGAATGTGAAGTAGAGGGCTGTTTGGCTTTAGTCAAATATGATAACATTTGCACTATTTGTAAAAACAATTTAAATTATCCAACGGGGGTCTAAATATGACAATACTTTTTGAAAAAGGCTGGAATAAAATATCTAAGAAAATCTACACTAATGCTGTTAATCATGGTTTCTGGAAAGAAGAACCTAATGACGGTGAACGCATGGCTTTGATTCATGCTGAAATTAGTGAAGCACTTGAAGCACTAAGGGATGGAAACCCGTCATCTAATAAGATTATTGAGTTTTCTTCTCTTGAAGAAGAATTAGCAGATGTTGTAATCCGTATCATGGATTATGCGTTTGGTAAAGATTTGGATATTGCAGGTGCTATTCTCGCTAAGATGGAATACAATGAAAGTCGTGAATATATGCATGGGAAGTCTTTCTAATGACAGATAAACATAACGATGATGCAGAATACTTAATTGATTTGATTAAGTTATTCTACAAAGAAATGAATGAAGGGCCGCCATTACGGTCAAGAGAAATAATGGAAAAATATGAAAAGTTCTTTAGGGGGCAATTGAAATGATTATACATGGAAACGAAGTAAAAGAAAAACTATTACAAGGAATTAATTTAGTAGCAGATACAGTATTACCGACACTTGGCCCACAAGCCAAGACGGTAATCCTTCAAGGAAACCCACCAGTTATTATTAACGATGGTGTTACCATTACTAAGTATGTATCACATGAAGACCCTTATGTTCAAATGGGTGTTCAAATGGTTCAAAACTTGGCGAGTAAAGCACAGGATAATTCAGGTGATGGAACAACAACTGCTTGTATTATTGCGAGAGCATTATGTGAACGAATCAATAATGCTGATGTTTCAAACCTTCATACTCTCAGTAAGGAATTGGATGAAGCACAAGCAATTATTGTAGAAGCACTTGAAATGATGGCAGTAGATGTTGGAGATGCCGATATTGTTTCTGTTGCTACTATTGCGGCAAACAACGATTCTTACTTGGGTAGTTTAATTGAACAGGCACTTAATGAAGTTGGGCGTGATGGTATTATTACAGTAGAAGAATCAAATAGCCACCGAACAAACTTAGTTGTCCGTAAAGGATTAGAAATTGATGAAGGGTATTTGAGTCATTTGATGGCTAATGGTGATGATGGAAAAGTTCAATTCACCAACCCTCTTATCTTTACTTCTAATTTAGCAATAAAAAACTTTAGCGATATTCTACCAATGTTGGAATTAGCGGCTGTTGAGAAGCGACCAATGGTAATGTTTGTAAAAGGGATGGATGGAAGTGCTTTGAATAATATTATTATGAATGTTCTTCAAAAGACAATCGAAGTTGCAGTTGTTACTGCACCTAATTTTGGTGATGCCCAATTAGATGAATTGGGTGATATTGTTTCTATTGTTGGGGGTCGCCTCTATACTGACGAAAGCAAGGATGACCCAGAATTGGTTACTAAAGAAGAATTAGGTTCTTGTGAAAAGATTATTATTACAAAGGAGACTACTACCATTATTGGTGGTAATTCGGCTGATGAGAGAATCAATACTCTCAAGTCAGTGTTTGAAACATTAGATGACGATTTCGATAAGAAGCGTATGAAAAAACGCATCTCTCGTTTGAGTGGTGGTATTGCTACTATTCAAATTGGTGCTTCTTCTTCTATGGAGATGCGTGAAAAGAAAGAAAGGTTGGATGATGCTTTGAATGCAACAAAAGCGGCATTAGCAGAAGGTATCATTACAGGTGGTGGTCTTGGTTTGTTAAGTGCAAGAAAGAACTTAGCGATTGAAAAGACCGGACATAAGATTGTTTATGATTCTTTGGAAGAACCTGCTCTTGCTTTATTGAGTAACAGTAGTAGAAGTGGTGGAATGGCATTTTCAAATGGCAATCCTAATTATGGTTATAACGCTCTTACTGAAAAGTATGAAGATTTGTTTGAAGCAGGTGTCTTTGACCCTGTAAAGGTAACAAAGGGAAGTTTTAATGCGGCAATCTCGATTGCTTCATTGTTCTTAACTACTGAAGTTGCTGTGTTATTGGAGGAATAAATATGGGAATTAGAGGAATAAGCCAATGGGCGGTAAAAAATGTAGATGAAATAATAACTTCTGAACCAAGACCGTTTCAGTCAATATTAGACGATTTATTCAAACAAGCAGAAAAAAGTAATAGTGCTTCTAATAAATCTACAATGCCTACTAGGAGTGAATTACAATACTACCTCGCTAGGAATTATTCTAAGGTATTTCTTAGCGATGCAACTAATAAACCAGTTAAGACAAATTATAAGGCAACAGTCCATTATTTTAGAGGGGAGGAATAAATATGGGTGGTAGAAAGATAAGCAGTAAGGCTAAAAAATGGATTGATAGGGTAATAACTGACGAGCCTAAAACAATATCTAAAATATTAGATGACCTTTTTATGTTAATAGATTTAGACAATAAAACTCCATTCTTTTATACTAAAAAAACTCAATATACAAATGGAAGAGACTTAATCCCTACCACTAGAGAATTACAATACTATCTAAGCAAAAAATACGAATCTATCGCAATAAAGAATACTTATAACCCTGTTGTTGCACTACACAACAACAACAAAGTTCGGCACTATTTTAGAAAGGAGGAACAATTATGAAAAAAAGAGCAGTTACAGTAACACTACCCGCACCACACAATGCTGAAATACCTTGTCCTATTTGTGAAGGAAACAAATGTAAAGTATGTGGGATGAAAGGTAAATTGTCAATTAAAGTTGCACCTAAGATTCCTATTCAAAGGGCGCACATTATTAAGTATGTTGTAGAAAATATACATGAAGTAGCAAAGGAAATTACTTACAAGTATGGTTTGGTTCCTGAAATACAAACTAAAGAAGTCATTAATGTAAATGATGGGCAGTATGAAATTGTCCAAGTATCAAGCATTGGTGGTTCGTGTTGGGTTGTTAATCGGCTTGATGAATTAGAAACCCCAAAGTATTTTACTGCAAGAAAAGAATTAGACAAGTTTAAGCAGGGGTGGTTCAATGAGTGATGAATTTGAAACAAGGGGAACAATAGCAAGGGATTCAACTCATGAAATTTTAATTAAAACAGGTGAATATTACAATATCGAAGTCTTGGATATTCGTTGGCACACCTCATCAAAGCCAACAAGAAAAGGTATTCGTTTGAATATGGAAGAAGCAAAGAAATTATTAAATGTATTACAGAGGGTTTTAAATGAATGAAGAAATAGAAAGAGAATATCAAGAGAATAGGATTCCCTATCAACAAGCAAGAAAAGCATTACGATTGGCTAATCCAAAACGGCAATATGCAAATGGTTCTGTTGATAGATTCCGAACAAGAGCAAGTGAACTTGTGGATTTGTTTGCGGAGTATGTTGATGAACAAATGATTAAAGCACCCAACACAGGTCATGGTTGTAGAGTTCAACCGAGTAATGTTCAAATGGCTTTCATTAAAATGAAAGCAGAAATGGAAGAATATATTATTAAAGAAAGAGAGTTAATGGCTTCTGTAAGAGTTGCTATGAATAGAAAAGAAGGTGAAGAAGAATGAATTATGAAAAACATTGGAAAACAGATAAATCTTTGAATCAATGGGCAAAGAAAATGCGAAAGAACTTGGAGGGCAGGTATCTTGATTTGTTTAATCAACAACATGCTACCATGAGTAAAGCCAATCTATATATTAGAGCGACCTTTGTAATCTATTGGGAAATTCAAACTGATGAAAAATTATCAAAGTATGCAATTTACATTACTCAAGCCACACTAATGACAATGACAGATAAGTTTTTACAAATCAACAAAATGCAAGAAGCAAATGCAGTTCATATGATGAATGTTAATTTTACTAGATTACTAGGTGGTTTAGATGAAGAGGAATGATTGGAATTATATTTCACGATTAATGTGGGCATATGCCAAAAGACAGCCAAAAAGAATCAGCGTATCAGTAGGCTGCTAAAACAACTGGTAATAACAATAAATAAAAATAATGAGGTGATTATAGATGACAATGACGAAAATGACGAGACTATTAGAAGCAACGGAACACTTGACCCCGACTCAACAAATAACTTTGATTTCGAGGGAACTGGAGAACTTTGAGGATAAACCAATCTTTTTTGCGATTCTATCTCAAGAATACCCATCAAACAATATAGGTTTAGCAAAGGCTAAGAAATGGCTCACTAAAATGTATAGGTGTTTTGATGATGAAATTGAACAAGAATACAATGTGCATGATGATTTGGGAGATGCTATTTATTATCTCGACCCATCAGCAAAAACAAAAGTAGAACATAACCTTGCTACATTTCATAGAATACTTTCTTTGGACTGTGGCGGAGTAGATTCTAATGCTTATCGGGCAATTGATTCTTTCTTAGAAGACTTGTCGGCTTTGGAAGCAAAGTGGTTTATTCGCCATTGGTTGAAAACAACTCGTAATGGTTTGCGTGATGGTGTAGTTAAAAAGATTATAGCCAAGCATTACAATAAGAAAATTACACTTGTCAAGAAACATTGTAATTTCAATTCAATCAAAGATGTAGTTTCATATTATGAGCGTAATGAAGAACCTCCATGTAATTTAACGCATGGAAAGTTTATTTCACCAATGCTTGCTAAAGAAATACCTATGAAGAAGTGGCCGTCAAATCCTATTGTTGATTATAAGTATGACGGTAATCGTTATCAAATCCATAAGGATAAAGAAAGTGTGATTATTTTTAATCGTAAAGGTAAAATTGTAACGCCTCAATTTGCTGATGTTGCACAACAAGTAAGTGAATATGCAGTTATACAAGCCATATTCGACGGTGAAATCTACCCGATAAAGGAAGACGGAAGCCCCGATGAACACAAGAAAATGGGAACGAGAGTCCATTCTAAAGACCATGCCGAGGCTATGGAAAGAGTGCCGGTTCGATGGGTTATTTTTGATTGTTTAAAATGGGAGAGTGAAACTATTATGAATCTTTCTTATGCTCAAAGATTAGAGAAATTTAAGTCTAATCCAGACCAAGCACATAGAATGGAAACAGGTGGAGACATTATGGCATTCTATAACAATGCAATCAATGATGGTTTTGAAGGTATTATAGTTAAAGATACTACATTACCATATGAAGCAGGTAAAAGAAGCACAGGTTGGGCTAAATACAAACCACCTCAAATTGAATTAGATGTTGTTATTCTTGCGGCTTCTTATGGAGAAGGTCGTAGAGCAAATGTATTTGGAACTTTTGAGATTGGTGTTAAGTCCGAAACAGGATTCACTAATATTGGTTCTATTGGAACAGGATTTACTGATACTGATTTGATTAACTTAACTAATCAATTGCGTAAGATTGTAGAATCATACAAAGATGGAAGATATGTATTCCTTCCTCGAATTGTTTTGGAAGTTAAGGCTGATTTAATTAGCAGAGATGCAAAAGGGAACATTGGTTTGCGATTCCCTAGAATGAAACGAATTAGAGATGATAAGTTCGTAGCAGACATAAATACAATTGACAATGTAATGGAGATGATTTGAATGATAAGTGATGAAGAAAGAATGAAAGCCACACCGAGACTTGCACAAGGTTGTTGTAATGATACTCATGTAATAGACAAGCGGGGTAATATCCTTCAAGTTAATAGTATCTCAAAGAAAAAGGCGAGAAAACTTTTAGCCTATAAGATAATCTGTATGAAACGAGCATTAGATGATATTGATTTGCTATTGGATTATGCCCCTGTTGGGGATGGAACAGCAAAAACATTTGCTCGTAATTTGAAATTAGATAAGACTTTGTATAGGTTACAAGTTTGGGAAGAAGAAAACGAACCCGAAGCATTGCAACTTGTAATGGATTTGGCAATAAGAAGTTTAGAAAATGGCGCAAGTCAAGAAGTGGTGCTTGCTATGTTAAAACAAAGTAGAGGTGAAAGAAATGATTGAAGTTGGAGGATTGACTGTAATAGATTTTAAAACATATACTTGTCTTGAAATAGACGAAGAGGGATATGCACATCTAAAAGATGTAACTACTACTCAAGGAAGACCAAAGAAGATGAAAGCAAAACTTGTTCCTTATTTTGAAGATGGAGTATTTATTACTCCCGAACCTGAACCTGTTGAGAAGTTTAGGCTTAAAACTAAAATTAGCGTGAGAAAAGTAGCGAGGGAAGAAGTAGAAATGCCAATTAGTAATGCAGCAATTCGACTATTATCGGAATGGGCTGACACATATATTCGTGTTGCTATTATTAATGCACAAAGTAATGCTCTTAGGAGAGGTGTGAAAGCAATTCAACCGGCAGATATTTATTGGCTAGAACCCAATTCACTTCAAGTAGAAGGATATTGGCCTCATCATAATGAATACTCAAAGAAGGAGGAATAAGTATGTTTAGTAAAGATATGTTAATTGGTATTATTCTCGGTATGTCTAAGACAGACATTTACTTAGATAGAAATGATAAATCACAAATTGGTTATAGAGTTAGGCTTAGAGTAAATCTAAGAGCAAATGCTGGCTTTCTATTAGCAATTCAACGAAGTTTGCTACAGCACCAAATAGCCACTACATACAAAGAAAGTGAACATAAAAGCCGACCAAAGCCTATACTACGAATTGGAGGCATCAAAAACTTGTTCAAAATATGTGAGTTGATTCCTGAGAATCTGCCGGATGCAAAAGATGAGTGGGTAGTCTTTAGGCAAGCAGTAGATATTGTAGCCAACGATAGGCATTTACAATTAGAGGGCTTAGAAGCACTCTTTGAATTAAAAGGGGTTTAATAATGGGATTTATAACAATGGAAACAAAAAGACCAATACTCTTAACTGGTAAAGCAGGAACAGGAAAAACAACTAAGGCGAAAGAATGGTTGCCGGATGCCGCATTGTATTATGCTAATGAAATGGGAATTAGAGAATTAGGTTCAATGTCAAGAGAAGATGGAATAATTATTGAAGACATACACATCAAACCAAAGAAAGATGAAATACTTAATGTTCTTAGAAAATATCGAGGGCAGGTAATTATTACTTCAATTAATGAGAAATCAGTTCCTAAAGATATTAAGAGTATGTGCCAAATAAAAAGAGCAGGTTCAAATAAATATCTACGAACTGCTATACAAGAAATAGCACCTCATTCATGTGAACCTCTATCTATGGAACAAGACACATACAGTTTAGTATCTATGTATCTAAAAGAAACAGATAGAGATTTAATGGCAAAAGTATTGTGGTATAATAAACCATCCGATACTCAAATACTCTCTTGGTTGGTAGAGAATATGCACCCAAACAAAATAGTATTCATTGATAGCGTAGTAAAGCGTAGATGGCCTTTGTCTTATTTTTATGAGATGTTGGCATATACCCACAGTGGTAAAACATTTGGGCAGGTATCAATGCCAAAGAGAGGAAAGTATTCGCAGAAGCCTAAACTAATTAAACGATTGGGAATTAAAAGTGGTGAAGAAAGATTATTCAAACAGTTTAAGAAAGACGAAGAGTTTGTAGAGTTTGCTAAAACTAAACTTAACAATGGAGATTGTCGAATACTTGGGCTTGGAGAAAAAAGACGAAGACGAAAGACTGACCCTGTAAGGGTTCAGCAAAAAACATTAGGTGATTATCTATGAGTTTAAATAAAAATAATAAAAAGAGAATAAAAAGAATTTTAGAAGACGGCCCAAAAACAACAGGGCAGATTATGGAAAGATTGAAAGAAGACCCAACAACAAGGGGAACACAACGAATTATTAAAGATGGTAAGATTGTAGGCTATAAGAAAAATAAGCGTGAAAGTCGGAGAAATGATACTCCAACTATGAATCAATTATCTAATCTTATGAGAAGTGTTGCCAAGAAAACTGGATTTTGTGGAGATAATAAACAAGCAATTTGGGAATTAAAGGCGGAATAAATATGTTATGGACAGAAAAATATAGACCAAAGAAGATAGGAGATATTGTAGGGCAAGAACATTTTGTAATGGATGCCGCTACTTGGATTGAAGAAGGAAACATGCCAAATGTATTATTCTTTGGTAATGCCGGAACAGGTAAAACTGCGGCTGGTATTGCCTTAGCAAGAGATATTCTTGGTGATTGTTTTAATGATAACTTTGTAGAAGTAAATGCTTCCGATGATAGGCGACTTGAAGTTGTAAGAACCACAATTAAGAATATTGCACAAAGCGGAACAATTGGAGATGTTCCTTTCCGAATTATTCTATTGGATGAATTAGGAGGAATGACAGTTGATGCTCAAAGTGCGCTAAAGCGTCTTATGGAGAGATATGCAAACAATGTTCGCTTCATTATTACTTGTAATGACAGAAGTAAGATTATTCACCCATTACAAAGTCGGTGTGCTAATTATCATTTTAAGCCACTTGCGAATGAAGTCATTCTTGAAGTAATCAAGTCAATGCTTCAAAAAGAGCAAGTAAATGTATTTGCAGATGATGAATTAGCAACCTTCATATATGAGGTAGATGGAGACTTGCGTAGGGCAATTACCGAGATACAGGCGGCTAAGTCCTCCGGCTTCTCATTATCGAAACAAATAGAATCATCTCACAAAGAATACAATGAAATACTAATTGAAATACTAAATAAAAATCCAAACAAAGCACTAACAGACCTTCATAAAATTGTTTATGAAGGTAGAAGCGTTAAACAAATCTGTTTAGGTTTGCATAATGCTATTATTGCTTCGGATGGCTTGGATAATACTACCAAGTATAAACTGTTAAGAACAGTCGGAGAAAGCGAATATCGTTCAACTACCATGACTCCGAAAGTATTACTATCATGGATGGTTGGACAACTAATATGAAAAAGGAAGTGAAAATATGTTAAGCGAAAAAATGCAAACAGAATTGGAAAAGAGCGCACAACACCTGAATATGACGGTGGAGGAAGCAACAGAAAAATATACGGCTATTTGCGCCGAAAACAATGTAGAGGTAAATGATGATTTAGGAATTGGCCTATGGCGTTCATTTGCCGCACAAGTTGTTCGTAGAGCAAAACAAGGTGAAACAACACAGAATACAGGAAGTAATTCTCTTGTTAAGAAATGTTTTGGTTTCTTCGTTGCTTTAGAAGCACCGAGAGATATGATGTCTTGGAATCGTAATAAGGCAAAAGAAGAATACAACCGTGATTCGGATAATGCTTTGAATGAAGGGCATGTAGCAGTCGCTACTAAGAATGCTTTGGGTAAATGGATGATTAGTCGTTATTATAATGGTGAATATCAAGAGCGAATGGTTTCGGATTTGCCATCCGGTGCAGAAGAAATGCAAGATGGTGTAATGGTTATTCCTTTGGATAATACAAAAGCATACATGAATGGTGGAGAAAATCGAAACTATGGTAAGCCTTTGCCTTTGGAACAAATGCGAAGAACCGGAGTATTCTATGGAAGTGTTGATGGTGCTGAAATGAAATCATATACCTTCTCTTACAAGAATGACGGTGGAGTAGCATTTACTCCCGATTGTTATGACTTTGTTCACTTTGTAGCGATTCCTTCGGAAGATGGAAATAATCTATATGGTATGACAATGACAACAAAAGACAGTCTTATTCGTAATGATGACTTAGACCCTGAAAACTCTGATTATCGAGATATGGGAGAAGTAGATTGGCTTAGTGTTCTAAATGAAAACTTTGAAAGTCATATGGTTGAATTGGTAGAAATTGACCGAGCGCACATTACTCGCCAAACTCTACCTGCAAAAGACCGTTTCGTTATTACTGGTGGAACAGTTTGTAATATGAATATGATGCCGACTTCAAATGGCAATCGTATTTTAAATATTACTGACTTGAATGCAGAGTTCGATTATGATAATGAATCAAACATGACTACTTGTTGGATTCCCGAACATTTGAACATTGATTTTGGAATTGGTTCTTCTGTAATTGTTGTTGGTCGAACATCTCAACGATTGATTGATGGAGTCGCTGACCCTGTAACAATCAATGTTTCTTCTGTTCTTGTAACTGAAAAGCGTGGTGCGCCTATTGAAGTAGATGCTCCACAAGAAGAATCATTTGATTGGTTTTGAGGTTTAATTGATAAAGTGCGTGTGTAATCTAATGCCAATGAATGTAGGTCAAAACGGGTGCGAAGCCCGTTCTCTTAGGAGGAAAAATAAATGAATGATATAATAGAAAATAAATTCATTCTTAAAGGAGAAAGTTATATTGCCGATTTAGAAAAGGTGGACTTTCTCACTTGGAATGAAAACGATAAAACAAAGGGAACATATTTTATGAAGTTTCATATTGGAACAAAAGAAACTAGATTTATATGTTCTAGCAAAAAAGAATTACTGAGCATAATTAAGGCTTGGTGTTTAGCAAATGGAAAAGATGTAGATATAAATGAAAATGATATAGGTGATTGGCTTGCTAGGGATTAAAAAAGAAAAACTGAATTTTAAAGAATTGATGGCTCAAAAGAGAGCAGAACGAAAAGCACGAATGGTATTAGGTATTTGGGGAGAACCCAAGACTGGAAAGACTGGAATTGCATTAGACTTCCCCGATAAGAACATTTATGTTCTTGATTGGGATAGAGGCGTTGAATCAACATGGTTTGAACATCATGATGCAACCGACCGAATTAATGTGTATTGTCCTATTGTTACAAAGAAAGACAATGTAATAGATATTATTAAAAGTGAACAAAACTCCCATGACTTCATTAGTTTCGCTAGAGAACAAATGGAGGCAGGTGAAGATATTCTATTCATTATGGATGGAGTTGATAGTTGGCTTAACAGTTGTATTCTTAAGGTTAATCCTGACCCAAGAAGTGTTACCCGCATGATGCCAAGAGATTATGGCCCAAGAAATAAAACTTTCTATTTCTTATTGAAGGCAATTTATCACTTAAATTGTGATACAATTTATATCACTCACGAAGCAGAAAAGTATGTTGAAAACACACCTATTGGTGTTCAACCTATTTGGAAAGATTGGGGCGGAAAATTAGAACAAGAGATTTATTGCTCAAAAAAGAAAGTAAAGAATGAAATACACTTCTTTGCTGAATTGGTTGGTTCAAGAACCAATGGTAATTTAGTTGGAAAGAAATGGACTGTGCGTGAAGGAACTCCCCCTAATATTCAATGGAACGGTGTTCCTGAATTAAGGGAGGGGAAGATTTGAAGTTTGTAGTGAATAACAAAGAAATGGAGAAAGCATTAACAGACATTCAAGGAAAAGGAAAGTA
>Ga0209337_1000967_pt1 | contig 22401 bp, 42 predicted proteins | sample LinPmetageLP53_FD_184044 | JGI IMG/M metagenome (GOLD analysis project Ga0209337, IMG submission 184044) | Marine viral communities from the Pacific Ocean - LP-53 (SPAdes) (version 2) | ecosystem: Environmental > Aquatic > Marine > Oceanic | place: Pacific Ocean | collected 2010-02-08 | reverse complement strand
TGGAGTCTTTTCCAAATTATTCTACAGAAGACTTTTCAAGATTTAAAACATTACATACCTATTGTCGTAGATACTTTCCAGAAGAAGTATTTGATCCTAAAGATTGTACAATTGATTTTGCATTACAAACTAAAGTAATTAAGTCTTCAGATAAAAGATTAGCAGATGATAACTTCATGTATAAGGATTGGTCACTAGGAGTCTACAGTAAAGCTAGAAATTTATTAATTGATCCAGAGGAAGCATACAAGATGGAGAGTTATAAAAGAGATTCACTTACAGTATTTAAAAGAAAGATAGATACCTATGAACATTACAAGACAGGAGGAGGAGAAAGATCCTTCATAGACTTTGATGATATGATTCAAAGAGCAATAACAGAAGTAGATTTCCCACCACTTAAAGTTTTAATATTAGATGAAGCACAAGATTGTACACCGTTACAATGGTCAGTCTTATATAAGATGGCACCTAAGGTAGATAGAATATATTTAGCAGGTGATGATGATCAAGCTATATACAAATGGAATGGAGCTGATCCAAAATATTTTACTCAATTCTTTCCAGGTCGAAAAGTAAAATTAAGAAAGACTCAAAGATTTGGAGAAGCTATTCATAAGTTCTCTCAAGTAATTAGAAGAGGAATAAGAGATAGTGAAGAGAAGCAATATCAACATGGAGATTCTGAAGGATCTGTTAAAAGTTATTTATCATTTAAAGAAATACCTTTTGAAAAATTAAAAGAGGATTGGTATATCCTAGGCCGTATTAATGAAACTGTAAATGAACTTAGGATGTTAGCTAAGGATGCAGGTCTATATTACAAAGATAATAAGGGCACCAAATGTTTTGATCAGAGACAATGGGAAGCTATTAAAGCTTGGACAACTATTAGTATGAATAAAAAAATAGATAAGAGAGCAGCACGTAATATGGTTAAGTATATAAGAGAACTTGATGACCCTGCATTTAGATTAGATAAGTTCTGGAGAAACGAACCAGACTTAAAAGATTATGATTTTCAAACTTTGAAAGAGTGGTGTGGTTTATCATTAGGGGATACACAAAAAAATAAACCGTGGTATTGGATACTAAGAAGAAACTTTAAACCTAAACAAGTAAGACACTTTATAAGATTGTTAAGAAGGTATGGACAAAAAGAATTAGATAAAGATCCATTAATAACAATAGATACAATACATAGTGTAAAAGGTGGTGAAGCAAATCATGTTGTACTTTATAGTAAAGGTAACTACCCATCTGACTATGCAAATAAAAACAAACAAGAAAAAAGTGATGAACGAAAAGTCTGGTACACCGGTGCAACAAGAGCAAGAAAAACTTTACATTTATTAAGAACAGACTATAAGTTTAACTACCCAATTGGTTCAGACTATTTAATATATGTACAGGAGAAAAATGACAAATAAAAATGTGTTAGAAGATGCCTTTCCACATGATAAACAAATTGGAGGATCTCACTACAAAGAACTTCCCATACAACCTTATACATTTATTTCTAAAAATAAGTTATCATTCTTTCAAGGATGTGTTGTGAAATATGTTTGTAGATATTTATTCAAAGGTACACCAATACAAGACTTAGAAAAAGTAATTCATTATTGTGAATTAGAAATAGAGAAAATTAAAGAGGAGAGAAAATAATGGCTTACTTAAATGCAAATATACCTGTCATAGAATGTTGTGTAAGAGGCAACTATCTAAGAGATCAAAAAGATTCACACGATAAATATTTTGAAGTGGGGGTATTTGGTTTTAGTTCTATACCAAACAGAGTGCCTATGTTTCATTTTTTAATGGAAGATGGTGGTCTATGGTGGAGAGCACCTATCTCAGCTTTCTGTACTAAACCTGGGGTAAAAGAATTACCACTAGATGAATTAGTAATGTGGGATAGTTTTAGTTACAATGTAAGTGTTACAACTTTTTATGAACTAGCTGGTGCTACTATGCAATATACATCTAGACGTAAAGTAAAACGTAAAGGTAAATATTTGTTTACAATAGATTGGTGCGCAGGTGACTTTAATGAACTCAACTTTGGCTATGCTGAGAAACCAGATCAACATAAGTGTGGCCATGTTCTTGAATTAGAGGATGGTAACTTTGCTATTCAACCTAACAATAGACTTAAAATGTTTGATGCATCTATGGGTGTTGATCCATCTAAAAACTTAATTAATAGATTAGTAAGTAATAAAATATACTCAGTAGAAAATTCTTCTAAATGGATTACAGATGAGCATGAAAAAGGTAGCTATGATTATCAATTAAAAAATTTAGATGAGGATGGTATACCTATTGATGAGGATAAAAAATGAACGGACTACAACTTACTCTAACTTTTAAAAAATCAATGTGGAATACCCCAAGTGAATATAAAGATTTATCTGGTGCAACTGAAATAGCAATTGACTTAGAGACTAGAGATGATGGTATTAATGAAAAGCTTGGAGCTGGTTGGGCTTTAGGTAAAGGAGAGATTGTAGGGTTTGCAGTAGCCGTTGATGGATGGCAAGGATACTTTCCGTTTGGTCATTTAGGTGGTGGTAATATGATACCTGAACAAGTTAAAGCATACATGAAAAAAGTTTGTAGCTTACCTTGTACTAAAGTATTTCATAATGCTCAGTACGATGTAGGATGGCTTGAAGCATCAGGAATCACGGTCAACGGACAAGTAGTAGATACAATGATAGCTGCAGCATTAATAGATGAAAATAGATTTAGTTATTCATTGAATGCATTATCAGTTGATTACCTTGGTGAAATAAAAGCAGAGACAGAATTAAGAGAAGCTGCAGCAGCTCATGGTATAGATCCTAAAGCAGAGATGTGGAAGTTACCTGCAGAACATGTTGGTTATTATGCAGAGCAAGATGCAGTGTTGACATTGAAGTTATGGCAAAGATTTAAGCAAGAGATAAGAACTCAAAGCTTAGAAACAGTTTGGGATTTAGAACAACAATTAATTCCGGTGTTAATAAAAATGCGTCAACGAGGAGTGAGAGTCCAAGTGGAATTAGCTGAACAACTAAAAAAAGAAATGTTGATCCAAGAAAAAGAAATACTGGTGGCCATACAAAAAGAATCAGGAATAGAAGTAGACATTTGGGCATCACGCCAGATTGCCAAAGCTTTTGACAAAATGAAGTTAGACTATCCACGAACTGAAAAAACAAAAGAACCTTCCTTTACACAAAATTGGTTAATAAATAACAAACATAAACTAGCGCAGTTAGTTGTGCAAGCCAGAGAGGTAAATAAGTTTCATAGTACCTTCTTATCATCAATCTTAAGATACCAAGTCAAAGGTAGAATCCATGGAGAGATACAACAGCTTAGATCAGATTTAGGAGGAACAGTATCAGGTAGATTGTCTATGAGTAACCCAAACTTACAACAAGTACCTGCTAGAAATAAAGATCTTGGTCCTAAGATTAGATCACTATTTATTCCTGAAGAAGGCCACCAATGGGGCTCATTTGATTATTCCCAACAAGAACCAAGGATGACTGTGCATTATGCAGCCTCTATTGGAGAGAATGGATATGCAGGATCTCAAGAATTAGTTGAAGCATATAAAGATAACAGTGCAGACTTTCATCAAACAGTTGCAGATCTTGTAGGTATTGAAAGAACACAAGCTAAGACTATTGGCCTTGGTATTATGTATGGAATGGGTAAGAATAAATTAGCATTATCGTTAGGAGTTACTAAGGATGAAGCAGATGAATTGATTACAAAATATAATAAGAAGGTACCTTTTATAAGAAAACTTTCCGACAGATGTAAGTTAGCTGCAGATGAGAAGGGTGTGATAAGAACTAAAAAAGGTAGGAAGTGTAGATTTGATAAATGGGAAACAAGAGACTTTGGATTACACCAAGCCGAAACATTTGACAATGCAGTAGCAAAATATGGTAAGGATAATATTAAGAGAGCATATACATACAAAGCTTTGAATAGATTAATTCAAGGATCCTCAGCTGATCAAACAAAACAAGCAATGTTAGATTGTTATAATGCAGGACACTTACCTATGTTACAGATACATGATGAACTTTGTTTTAATATTAAAGATGATGCTCATGCTAAAAAAATTAAAACTATTATGGAAGACTCAATAGAATTTAAAGTACCTTCAGTAGTTGATGTAGGACTTGGAAAGAGTTGGGGTGATGCTAAGTAGAAATTTCCCTCATGATAACAGAGACTTAATAGCTTATGCAGCAGGATTATTTGATGGTGAAGGTAACATTAATTATGCACAATATAAATGTAAAAAACCAAACGGGAAAATTTATTTAAAATGGAATGTTGCAATGGAAGTTGCAATGACAGATTTAAATTGTATTAAAAATTTTTATGACATTGTTAGAGTTGGAAGTATTCATTTCAAAGGTATTGGTAAAGGTTCATTAGGCAAAGTAGACCAATGGAGATGGAGGTGCTCACATCAAAAAGCTTTGCACTTAGCAAAATTATTTTTACCTTACAGTACAGTTAAAAGACCAAAGCTATTAAAAATTATAAACCATTATGAGTTTATTAAGCCGAAAGAATCCCTAAGGAAAAAGTTTAGTTTTTTAAAACCTAATAAAACTTAGCCTGCTGCAGCTAAATTTTCTTGAACATCTTGATACTTAAGTTGATTTCTAAGAGATTTAATTTCACTCTCAGTTGACAACATGTCAATAGTACAACCACCATTAGTCATTAGGCTGGCTGACCAAGTATGTTCTTTATGTTGAAGTTTTTTAAGCAACTCCAATTTTTCTTTACTTAACATTAACGATCTCCTCGTATGTTATGTGGATTCTTTTATTACCAGTAAAGCCATCATTGATGACTTCGGCAGTACCGTCCTCCACTTTTTCTGACAATTTTAATATCGCTTCTTTGCAATCGGTTGCTTCAACTACTTGGTTTACTTGCAAACCTCCCATGCATGCTTTGATACGATAAGCTGTCATAAGATATTATAAGATATTTCAAAGCTTTGGTCAATATCCATGCCTTTACTGTCAATAGCATAACAAAATACATTGTAAGAGGCCATAGACCCCCCTAGTTCTTCGATCTTACGTTTTTGAGCTGTACCTATAGCTCTAGCCATAGATCGGCATTTCTGAGCATCTATGAGATCATCTCTAAGGTATTGACCACACTTTGTCTCTCCATTTGGATAAGTTAAACAAAATGAAGTTAATAGCATAAATTTAAGAATCATTAGGTTTCAGTTATTTCTTTGCAAATAAATTTTGTATAAATGTCATACTTATTTACTTCTTCTCTACCTATTTCTTCTAACATATCAACAGATTTTTTGTAACCATCTAAGTTACATGAGTAAATATCTGTATAGTTATTAGTGATTTCTAAAGGAGGCATGCAGGTATTACCAACTGTTGAACATACATACATTATTAAAATTAATTTCATTGACTTCTAATTACATCCCATATACTTAAGATAGCATAATAAAAACAAACCAACAATAGAGGACAAAATGACAACAGATAACTTATTACCTTTGGGTCAAAAGCCAGAAGGGGAATTGAATTCTTTACTTAGAATGCAAAATGCATTTAGTAAATTAATGAGTAGCTTTAAAATGCTTCAAGAGAATATAGATAAATTAAAAGAAGAAAATAAAAAACTTAAGGATGCTTTAGGTATTACAGAAAAAACTAAAGAAGAAAGTCCTTTAAATGATTTAAAGGAGGTTATAAATGGACGTAGATAAATGGAAATCAGTTGCAGTTAAGAAACAAGATTACACTTTACTTAAGGCAATATGCAAAGATAAATATAGGGCTCCAGGAGCTATGATATCTAAATTGATAAATAATCATATTGAGTATGAAGCTAAGAAAAATAAAACAACCGTTGAGAATGTAAAGAAAAAATTATTAAACGGAGATAACAATGATGACAGAGAAAGATCTAAAAAGAGTTGACACTAGAATAAAAGCTAAAGAGTTAATTACTATAGAATTAGATCATGCTACTAACACACTTACCTTAATAGTAAATGGTAAGATAATGAATGTTGTCAAAACATTTAAAGCAGAATCTTTATTTGACAGGATGTTAAGAATAGCAAAATTTAAATTCTTAAAAATGAGAGACGCTAGCCGTAAAGAATACATTGGAAAATAAATTAAAAGTTTTAGATTTATTTTCTGGGATTGGAGGCTTCTCGTTAGGCCTCCACTCAACAGGAATATTTGATACAATTAAATTTGTAGAGTTTGATGAGTTTTGTCAAAAGATTTTAAAAAAGAATTATCCAAACGTACCAATTGAAGGAGATATAAAAAATGTCAGAGGAAGAGAATTCGAAGCAGACATCATTGTGGGAGGATTCCCATGTCAACCGTTCAGTGTCGCAGGTAAACAAAAAGGAAGAGATGACAACCGATACCTCTGGCCAGAAATGTTTAGACTCATTAAAGAAATCAAACCCGAGTTCGTTATTGGAGAGAATGTGCAAGGACTTGTTAACCTCCAAAACGGCATGGTCCTCAGACAGGTGCAAGATGACTTGGTTGGTCAAGGTTTCGAAGTCCAATGTTTCCTTATACCAGCTTCGGGCATCGGTGCTTGGCACCAACGATTCAGAGTCTGGATTGTGGGCCACTCCAAACACAATGGATTACTTGCCACCGAGAAGCGCAGCAGGAACCAAGAAGTTAATGGAAGGACACAGGAAGGGCAGAACGAAACCATCGAACTTGAGAGAACAAGTGGATCCAGAAACAATGAAGATGTATCCAACACCATCGGCCAGTTGTCAGATGGATGTAGTAGCACCACCAGAGACAGTGAAGCAGAACTCATCAGGTTGGAGTGTAACGAGGGTTGGCACTGGAACCAAGTTCGGAGCGAAGTTGAACGATGTAGTGAACAAAGTAAATCAACCGATAGAACCTGGTGGCAAATTGAATCCGACCTTTGTGGAGTTCCTAATGGGATTTCCAGAGAATTGGACAAAGATAGAGCCAACAGAATAAAAAGTTTAGGGAATGCAATCGTTCCACAAATGGCAAGAATCTTCGGACTCGCAATCAAAAAAGTTTTAAATGAAAGTTAATCTTTTAAAAATAAATAAAATAAAAAAGGTTGGTCGTTGGCTAGATGTCAACTCAGTTGCTATTGATCTATGGGAACAATACAATCCGATTGGCAAAATATATTTAGGTTTAGAGAAAAGACAACAAGCAGCTAACAGAAGAGATAAATTTGTTAGAGATAGAATGAAGGTAAGACCTGGTTGGAAGAATATGTATTTAAGATACGAACAATCTTCTAAAGCTTTAGACTTAATTAATTATATTTTAAAAAGATACCTTAGACGTAAAAAATAATTTTCTACCTCCCTTGTACCCACGACACTGATTAGTTTATAATAAGCACTTGCAACCAAGCAAAAATTTTTATATGACTAAACTATTACGCAACCACAAGATATGTACCGACTGTAAAGGAACGGGTCGTATTATGACTTCAAACAGAGCGTTTGTATCTTGTATCATTTGCAATGGATCAGGAACCACGGTCAACGGCTCATCATCAGAAGCAGAACAAGTATTATTATTTAAGGTAGCGTGGGATTATATAAATGGCAGAGAAAAAGGATGGTATCACTGATTTAACTAAAGTTTTAGTTTGTGCTGCTAAAAATTTTAATGAAAAAGAATATAGCAAATTACAATCTGTAATTTTTGCAATGTTACATGGGGTTAGCTATGGCTATACTTCTATGGATGCAAGATTCTTGGAAGACTCAAACGATTTATTTTTTATACACAGAGCTGATAAAATTCACAAAAAAATTATTAAAAAGAAAGTTAAGTATAAGGACAATGTAATTCAATTTAAAGATTTTAGTACTGAGGATGTCACGAATGATGGCTGATAATTATACTAAAGCAGAAGCCCAATTAGATTTTAGAGATATCTCTGAACATATTGAAGAAGAAAACTTAGAAGGCGCAGCCATCACAACTTTGATTGATGATGTACACGAACACTTTGAGGTCGCCACTCGATTAAATTTTAAAAAATCGAAAGGCCATTATCGTGCTCTACTCAGTAGACTTATTAAAACTTATGGGCATTAAAATAACTTCCGATATTGTTGCAGAAAATCATATATGCAATGAACAGAAGTTATGGAGGCATGTAATTTTAAATGCGTTTGAAGATACTAGAGCTTTGAATGCAGATCGTAAAGCAAGTCTAGCTAAGTGTGATGCACATTATTGGATTGCAAGATCAAAAGATTTTGAACAGATCTGTTGGTGGGCAGGATGGGAACCAGACAATGTAAGGTATAGATACCGTAAAGCATTGAGTAGTGGTGATATAAAATTTAAAAGAAAACATTTTTTGTGGCATGAATATAATAAATTATTTCAAAGACTTAAAATGGAAACTGATTTAGATTCAAGAAAAGAATTAAGACGTAATGTTGAGAATAAGCGTAGACAAATAATGGACGCTGATAATGTTTTTGTTGATAATTTTAAAAAGGATTTGGAGATAGAACTTTAACCTGCAGTCCAGGGAGCAATCGCTAAACTGCAAGCTAAAGTATATAACTCATGATTTCTCCTAAGTTAGTAAGTTAAATATATAAGATTAAAAATTTTTTTCAAGATTTTTTTCTTCTAAAAAATGTTCTCCAGAACCAAGATCTACAAATAGATATAGCCGTGAATATTACTGCAATATGAAATGATTCCCATACGGTTGGATACATATCGAAATAGGGAAATATATAAAGCTGCACTAAGGTTGAGAGTAATAACCCTGAGCCAACATCAATTAATGTTTCGAAAAGATTTCTCATAATAAAACTTAGGCCCACTAGAAAGGAAATTCAAAAACGTGAGCCCAAGCTAACTAACAAATGAGAGATGTAAATGATAAAAACATAACTCAAGATAACTTTAAACCTTGGGTCGAAGTCCGTCAATAAAATAGATACCCAACGCTTAGGGTATCTATTATCTGGGTCAATGGTACTAGAACCACGGCTCACGGGCCTTGTTTCCTAGTACACTTCCTTAGAAAAAAAAAAATAAAAAAAAGTTTGTAAGGGTTTTTCTCTAGGAAACTAGGAAAAACATTGAAACACAACACTTCTAAAGCAAAACACACTAGGAAAACACTAGGAAAATTCCTAGTAGTTCTAGGAAAATACACTGCTTGAGGCCATTTTCTGCAAAAAAATAAAAATAAAAAAGTTTGTAAGAAAGAGTATTAGGAAAAAATTTATGATATAAGAGGTCAAGATGACTAAAAGAAAAAATACTTTGAAATCAACATCTGAGCTGACATTGAAGCAAAAAGCATTTGTAGATATATATGTTAGTAATTGGGGAGAGATCTCTAAGACTGAAGCAGCCACTAGGGCTGGGTACCAATCTATTAAAAAAGAAGGACCAACAGAAATTGCAAGTAGACTAACCGATCCAAATAAAAACCCTCATGTAGTACGTTACATGGAGATGAAATATAATCAAGAATTAAAAAAACACGAAGGGGATAAGCTTAAAAAATATAAAAGATTTGAAACACTAAGTAAAAAGGCAGAAGATAAAAAACAATTTTCTGTAGCTGTAAACGCAGAGTATCGTAGTGGACAAATGGCAGGATTTTTTATAGATAAAAAAGAAGTAACCCATGTTGGATTGGAGGGTATGAGTCGTGAACAACTTGAGAAACGCTTATCTGAACTTGAAGGTAAAATCGGAGAAGCCAAAAATATCATTGACGTTACGCCAAAAGAAATTACTTAATGATGGAAATTTTATGGTGGTCTTTAATGAAATCCATAACAAACATCTTAATACTTCAGTCGGCATTGTCTCTGTCCTTACAGAGAATAACAAAAGAGTCTATAAAAATATTAAAGATCATGGCACGGACATTACTTATGAAAACGAATTTAAAGTTAAAAAATGATATTGCTAAACTTTACTAATGCAGTTTTTTATGTTGCTAAACTTTACTAATGCGAAATTATGAAAACAAAAAAATTACAAAAATCAAAAATTTTAAATTTTAATTTTAAAAATTTAGGCAACAATATTTTAGACTATCCATTTGTAGAAATAAAGTGGCTTGATATTGAGGGGGATAGTGGTTGGTCTGACATTAAAAGTTTAAATAAAGAAAAATTACCAACTTGTGTATCAAAGGGTTATTTATTATCTCAATCAAAAGGTATTACTAGAATTTTTACAGATTATATAGAGACAAAAGATAAGCCCACGTTTGATAATATAGGCAATACTACAATCATCCCAACGTCTGTAATTCAATCAATAAAAAAAATAAAAGTTTAACTTGATTTTTATATAATTACGTATATCTCACTTAAATGGGATTTTTATCACACATATTTATATTTATATTAAAACGACCATTATTAGCCCTTATTTTACTTGTATTTACTTATCTTTTAATAAGTGGATTTTTTAAATTATAATTTGACTTATACTCTATATATCTTATATTGATGGGATATGATTATAAAACTAACAAAAAAAGAAAAAGAGTTTTTGGTTGAGTGGCTTACAGATGATTTGGATATTGAAATAGAAAATTATTTACCAAATTCACAAGTAAGAAAAATTTTACCAAAAATAATTAAAAAACTAACAATGAAACAAAGGAGCAAAAATGGGTAGATACTATCAAGGAGATATAGAAGGTAAATTTTGGTTTGGTATTCAATCAAGTGATGATGCAGATCATTTTGGAGATATTGGGGAACCAAATGAGATAAACTATTATTTTGATAAGGATGATCATTTAGATAATATTAATGAAGGTATTAAAAAATGTTTAAAAGGTTTAGGTGATTGGAAGGATAAACTTGATAAATTTTTTAAAAAAAATGATAGCTATAATGATGAAATGTTGTGGGATCAAATCAAACTTAATAAAGTAAATAAAAATAAAATATTAAAACTTTATGCAAGACTCGAATTAGGAAATCAAATAAAAGAATGTGTAGAAAAAAAAGGTGCATGTTCTTTTTCTGCAGAACTTTAATAACTAACAAAGGAGCAAATGAAATGAATAAATGTGAGAAGTGTGAAGGTATTGGATATTATAATTTATCGGCAAGTTATGATGATGTTCATTCTAGAATAGAATGTGAAGATTGTTTAGGTTGTGGTCTAGTGTCTGTTCTCGATTGTGATGAGCAAAAACTTCATAACGATAATTACATAACACAAGGTAAGATTAATAAAATTAATGAAGGGAGCAAATAAAATGGATTATACTGAAGTAAAAAAACAAACCGAGATCAATTATGATTTAGGTATTATAAGAAAAAAAATAAAGTCATCTAAATATTTTTTACGTGAAAAAAATTATTATGATATTTCATCATTTAAAAATAATATTTTATCTATTTGCCCTCAAGGTGGTGGATTTGTTAAATTTATTGATGTTACTAAAAAAAGTTTCATTAATGATTTTAAAAAAGGTAAATTTGATTTTAAAAATGATATGCCTTTTGTTTGGAAAAAAGTTAAACTATACCATGATCATTGGTTGTCAGATAAAACTGATGAAAATGGAATTGCTACAATAGAACATTATATTGAAGGTTATGTAACAACACATAAATGGAATGGGTGGTCTATTCCTATGGTTGAAATTGACCAGATTGAAAAGTTTAATGAAATCCAAAAAAAGACCATGGATGGACAATCTTCATCTATTTTTAAAGTCATAGATAAAGACAACATAAGTATAAGAATGTTTGATGAGGATGAGTGGATCACAATTGAAAGTTCTGAAATTAATGTTGATGGTAAAAAGCTTAAAGTTTTTGATGTGTCACTTGGTTGGACTTGGTCGGAGGAGGGTTTATAATGCTTATTAAAGATATTTTAAAACTTGTATCAACTATTGATAATAAAAAGTTACCAGATGATATAGAAAAAATGCTTAAACGAGTTATTTGGTCTGAGAGTAAGGAGACATATATTGAAATTGGTGAAATGCATCTTGATCACTATTTAAGATCTGTTACTAAGAAATTAAATATTGACCCTAGTTCTGAGGAACTTATTGAAAAGTTGCAAGGAATGAAATTTTTAATAGTTCGTTGGAGTGGTGATCAAACTCCACCCTCCTCAAATTTGGTTGATGACCCACTTACATTTTTTAATAAAAATTATTATGGGGATGATGTTATTAAAGATTTGGCAGATCTAACAGTCGGAGAAAAATACAATGTTGATGAAATGATGCAAGACATTGAAATATTAAGATATGAATAGAGTTTATTAATATGAATTTAAGACAAATTTTTATAAGATCAAAAAAAATTAATCCTCTGTATCATGGGACTTTTGCAGATTTTATTTTAGATTTTTTAAATTGTAGAGAATGTTTTTTTAAATCTTTGGCAGAGTGTAAAAAATTTGCATTTACGCCTAAAATTGAGAAAGCACTTGATAAGTATTATAAGAAATATTACTATTGAATTCTTGGTATTTGGGCTAACACAGACAACCAAATATCTTGATTAAGGGGGCAACAACGGGAGACTTTAGTTGTCCCTTTTTTTATGTTATTGACTTGATAACATAATGAAAAAATCTGAAAGTAATTTATGGAAACGAATTAAATCTCTTAAGTTAAAAGGTCAATTATTCCGTATTGAAAGTAACACTATTAATGGAATTCCAGACGTTTATTGGTTGATAAATAACAAAAGTATTTGGATTGAACTCAAGTCAAATGATGTCAAGAATTTAGGTTTATCTAAGTACCAAATCAATTGGCATTTGACCCATTTTAAAAATGGTGGACAATCATTTATCTTGCGAGAGACACTCTCGCAGGGAACCTCCTCAGAATTACAAATTTTCGTGATCCGTGAGCCGAGAACCTTGGTTCATGCCTACTCATCACTTAATTTAAAAGATGCAATGAAAAAAATTCAAGACGCTTGAACCAATTCTCACGCTTCACGATACTAAAACCATATCGCTAAAAATCGCCTATGCGATTTTTATGATTGGTTTACTATTACTAAACTTTTGCCATGTCATATTTTACGTTTGCCCCCTTATACTATACGTGCGAGGTTCCTAAACTTTTACCATGTCTTTTTTGGTGCTTTGTTACTACTACTAATATTTAAAAAAATTTATTTTTTTAAATTGGTCCCGTTAACCGTGGCAGCTCATGGCAGCTAAAATTTAATTTAAATAATAGTTGACTTTAAAATCATCCCGCCTTAATAAGATTTATTAACTAACTAAAAAGGAATAAAAAAAATGACTAAAAAAAATATAAAAACGCCCAGCGGATGGCCAGCCAATAAACCGTGGACTGAGAAGGATGCATCAGAAGCAATGAAGGCTGCAGGGCTCGGACTGAGTCGCAGCGACTTCTGTGATGATGCAGCAGATCTTAAAGATTTAAAAAAAATAATCGAAGGGGGTGAATAATGGCACTATTAAATTACTACAGTCAAACCAAAATGGCTAAGGGTGAAGCGTTTGGATATAAAACAGCTATCTTACATTTTGCCCCCTACAATATGAGTGGAAAAAATGTTTGTCCAAAAGCTACTAAAGGTCCTGGTGGATGCATTGCGCCCTGTTTAAATACTTCAGGCCGTGGACAAATGAATTCGGTGCAACAGGCCAGAATAAATAAAACCAATTATTTCTGGAATAATAAAAACGGTTTTCTTTATGAATTATCAAACGAGATCGGGCTATTAAAGAAGAGGGCAGCTCGGGACGGTTTCAAATTTGCCGTTAGATTAAACGGCACCAGTGATTTGCCCTTTTTTAAATATAAAGTTGATGGTGGTGGCTCTCTTATGGATCTTCACCCAGATGTTCAATTTTATGATTATACCAAAGTTTTAAATTATCTTGATCATGATAAAAAAAATTATCATGTCACGTTTAGCGACTCGGGTTCTAATTATAAAGATCAAGTTGAAGCGATGACTAAATACTATTCAAACGTTGCCGTAGTTTTCAAGGATAAGCTGCCGTCAAAATGGATGAGTCGGAAAGTCATTGACGGTGATAAACATGACTTAAGGTTTAAGGATCCGAGGGGCGTGATTGTGGGCTTAGTTGCTAAGGGCTTAGGAAAAAAGGTCGAGACAAATTCTTTTATTAAGATTGCGTCATGATTGAGGACCTTTTAAAATTTATCTTAAAAATGGCTATCCCGTGGTTATTTCTTTTTATATTGTTTATTGCAATATACATTTAGAACCGTTCTAAACTAACAACGCCAGGAACACAACCTGGCGTTGTATTAAATTAAATAAATCTTTTTCTTTACATATCTTTTTATATCCCTTATTAATGGGAGATATAACATAAGTTATATATAATTAACAAACGAGGTAAAAAAATGAGTACACTTAAAAAAGCCAAATTAGATAATTTGTCTACTTTACAAAGTAAACTTTTATTTAATTATTTTGACGCTAACAAAAAGAAAAAAGCGTTTACAAAATTAACTATAGATCTTAAAGATCCTGCAGTTACTATTGTCGATGCTTTAGGTGGTCAAGTCTTTACACATTGTAAAGGTTACAATGTCCACGCCCAAACAAAACACAAAGAATATAACACGATCGACCTTAAAAGATTGCAGGAAGATCACCCTAAATTATATGATCAATATAAAACTAAGGTTGTTAATTCTATAACGCTTGAAGTTAACGCAGTTAAAATATAATGGATCTTGCATTACATATATTTTTAATCGTAATAAGTTTTATGATTGCTTTTTTAGGTGTGATTATATTATTTACGGTTGACCCGTGGACAGGTTTTTTCCTGTCCACGGGTGGCATTATCTTATCAATTAGAACTATGGTGAGGGCTTAACAATGGATGAGTCTAAAAAGTTTATACCATCGGACAAAGTTAAAAAAATACAAGTCGGATCGATTAAACATCATAGAGGTTATACTATATATGTTTTCTTATGTATTAGACTTGATATAAGACGGCTCAATTATGGTAGTCACTTTCAATATGAATTAGAGAAGGGGGACAAAGTAATTTCAAAACCCTTGAGCCATGGATTAAATTTATCGGATCTAGATAAATTAATTTACGATCATATAGACCAATTAATTAAAGAAGAGATTAAAAGTTAATTAATCTAACAACACACGCCCCACGTGGGGCGTGTGGCTTGCCTATTGATAGAGGTACCAACCAAATTCCAAAATTTGAAATTTACAAATTATATTTGTAAAAACTTAAATTTTTTAAACTTTATACACTTTTACTAAAACTTGTATGACAGATACAGGTAGTAAGGCCCTGTAGAATTAGGGGGTAGATTTTAAGGGGACCCGAGGGTATAGTAAATATAGATGACTGATACAGATTTATTGACCACCGATCAATTACGAGAGAGGCTCGAAAAAGTATGGTTAAAACATATAAAATTATGTCAGGACAACTTCTTGTATTTTGTAAAGAATGTTTGGCCAGATTTTATTTGTAGAACTGATAGTAATCCTGATAAGTGGGGCCATCACCAACACATTGCTCACGAGTTTACTAACATATCAAAAAATAAAAAAGGGAGGCTCATTGTTAATATGCCACCCCGTCATACTAAATCAGAATTTGCATCCATATACTTTCCTGCTTGGATGATTGGAAAGAATCCTAAGATGAAAATTATGCAGGTATCCCACAACGCAGAACTTTCAGGAAGGTTCGGTGCGAAGGTAAGAAACTTAATTGACAGTGCGGAGTATAAACAGATCTTTGGAGATGTTAGACTAAGAGAAGATAGTAAGGCAAAAGGACGTTGGGAGACCAATCAAGGTGGGGAATATTTTGCAGCGGGTGTTGGCGGTTCTATCACAGGACGAGGGGCGGACTTACTTATTATTGATGACCCACACACGGAACAAGACTCAATGTCCGATAGTGCAATGGAGAGAACTTTTGATTGGTACTTATCGGGTCCCAGACAACGTCTACAACCTGGAGGCTCTATTGTACTTGTAATGACAAGATGGGCTCAAGATGATTTAACGGGTCGATTAATTAAATCACAAAATGAACCTAAGTCAGATCAATGGGAAACAATTTCTTTTCCAGCTTTATTAGGGGAAGATGACAACGTACAGCCCGTGTGGCCTGAATATTGGAACCTAGAAGAACTAGAAAAAGTTAAAGCGTCCATATCAATTAGAAATTGGTCTGCACAGTACATGCAAAATCCAACTTCAGAGGAAGGAGCAATTCTTAAAAGAGAATGGTGGCAGCCGTGGACCGAGGATCTTCCTACGTTAAAACATGTTATTCAATCTTATGACACTGCATTCAGTAAAAAAGAAACTGCCGATTACTCAGCCATTACTACATGGGGAGTATTCACGCCTCACGAATCCATGCCTGATGCTATTATGTTAATTGATGCCGTAAAAGGTAAATGGGATTTTCCAGAATTAAAAATGGTAGCCTTAGACCAATACAAATATTGGCAGCCAGAGACAATTGTAATTGAAGCTAAAGCAAGTGGACAAAGTTTATTACAAGAATTAAGACGAATGGGTATCCCTGTTATGGATTACACTCCAGGAAGAGGCCAGGACAAACACTCACGGGTCAACGCCTGTTCTCCTATATTTGAATCTAAACAAGTATATTATCCAAGGGACGAACATTGGGCTCAAGAAGTGATTGAAGAGTGTGCTGCGTTTCCTCACGGAGAACATGACGATTATGTGGACAGCACTACCCAAGCTATGTTAAGATATCGACAAGGTTCTTTCGTAACTACTTATTCTGACGAGGATGAGGTCGAAAGTTATAAAGAACGTAAATACGTATATTATTAATTAGGAGAAAAGACATGTCAAAAAAATCAAGAAGACGAAATAAGATGCTTCTAGCGGGTGCTGCATTATTTGGTGCATCTAAGTTAGGAATGCTAGGAGGCAAAGGTATCCCGACAGGTGCAAGTGGTTCATCAAAAAGTTTATTTACTTCAGATAAAGCATATAGCCCAAATAAATTTAAAAAAGCTGTTGGTCCAACAAAAAAATTAACTACTAAAAAAACTTTTCCAAGACTAAAAGTTACTAGCACAGGAGATGTTATTAAAGATGGTGTTAACACTGGAGTCGGAAATACTAAAACTAAATTTGTAAATACAGATGTATCCTCTGGTAAAAAAGTAGGAATTTATCAAGGTGGAAAAAAAGTTAGTGAGTTAAATCCAAAAGCGATTAATGTTTTATCAGATGGTAAAATTTCATCAGGTGGAAAAACTTATGCTAATAAAAAAGAATATGCATCTGCAATGAAAAGTAAAAGAGCGTTAAAAAGAAATACAGTATCTAAAAAAAGTACTAAGAAAAATCCAGGTTTGTTCGGATTTACATTTGATAAACCTTTACTTAACAAAGGAAGCATGGTTAAAGCTCGTGGTGGTGGAATGGCGAGAATGAAACCAACTAAACTTTATTAATTTTTAACATGGCTGAAATTGACAAAGCAATTGAAGAGGAAATAATAACTCCTGATTCAGAAGAAGTTGACATTGAAATTGAAGGTGAAGAACCAACAATTAAAGAACAAGCAAATGCAGCGGAAGAGTTTTTTAAAAATATTGCAGAAGACATGGATGATGATGTTCTTCAAAGAATGTCTAATCAGCTATTAGATGATTATAAAAAAGATAGAATCTCAAGAAAAGATTGGGAAACTTCTTATACTAGTAATTTAGATTTACTTGGTATTAAACACATAGAGATGACTAGACCGTTTAAAGGTTCGGCATCCGTGACTCACCCTCTATTATCAGAAGCGGTTACATCATTTCAGGCACAAGCATATAAAGAATTACTTCCATCTTCAGGACCAGTGAAAACTAGAGTCCTTGGGGTGGAAGATCCTGAAAAAATGAATCAAGCACAAAGGGTGCAAGATTTTATGAATTATATGATCACAGAGGAGATGGAAGAATATACTCCAGAGTTTGATCAGTTATTATTTTATTTAGCACTAGCAGGATCTGCATTTAAAAAAGTTTACTATGATGAAGTAATGCAAAGAGCTGTATCTAAATTTATTCCTGCAGAAGATTTAGTGGTTCCATACTACGCAACCGATTTAATGGAATGTGAAAGAATTACTCACGTTATTAAAATGGGAGAAAACGAGATTCTTAAAAAACAAGCATCAGGTTTTTATAGAGACGTAGACCTTAAACCAACTTCAGCAGGCCCTACAGAAATTGAAAAAAAATATCAAGAATTAGAAGGGGTAACACCTTCAACGGATAGACAATATTCATACTCAGTTCTTGAGATGCATGTTGATTGTAATCTAGAAGAATTTGAAAACAATAATTCAGAAAAAGAAGTTAAGGTTCCTTACATTATAACAATTGATGAAGGTTCAGGAGAAGTATTATCTATCTATAGAAACTATAAACCAGATGATGAGACTAAAAAAAGAGAAGAATATTTTGTACATTTCAAATTTTTACCAGGATTAGGTTTTTATGGTTTTGGGTTAACCCACATGATAGGTGGATTATCTAGAACTGCTACACAATCTTTAAGACAATTACTAGATGCAGGTACATTATCTAACTTACCTGCAGGATTTAAGTCTAGAGGCATAAGAATTAGAGATGATGATCAACCATTTCAGCCAGGAGAATTTAGAGATGTTGATGCACCTGGGGGTAATATCAAAGATCAGTTTCAAATTTTACCATTTAAGGAACCATCGGCTACATTATACCAACTTATGGGCTTTGTTGTTCAAGCAGGACAAAAGTTTGCAGCGATAACTAACATGGATACAGGTAATGATATGCAAAATAGAGCTGTTGGTACAACTGTTTCGCTATTAGAGCGTGGTTCGAGAGTCATGAGCGCAATACACAAGCGATGTTACTACTCAATGCGTAGAGAATTTAGACTATTATCAAAAGTATTTGGTACATATCTACCACCAGTCTACCCATATTCAGTATATGGTGCGGATCAAGCAGTAAAACGAACTGATTTCGATGATAGAGTAGACGTTATACCGGTTGCCGACCCTAATATCATGAGTATGGCACAAAGAGTAACGCTTGCTAACGAAAATTTAAAGATTGCTATGTCAAATCCTATGATGCATAATTTGAGAGAGGCATATCGTAGAGTATATGAAGCATTAGGGACTCAAGATATAGATCAACTACTTATTCCACAACAACAGCCTACTCCTAAAGATCCTGCTACGGAAAATATGGAAGTACTGCAGCAAAAACCACTTAAAGCATTTCCAGACCAAGATCATGATGCACATATCAATACTCACAGAGCATTTATGTCTACAAGAATGGTTCAAATTAATCCTCAAGTGTACTCAGCTTTACAAGCACATATATCTGAACACGTTTCAATGAAAGCTCAAGGAGAGGTAGGGGCAATGATTGCTGAAGATCCTATGATGCAAGCACAATTTCAAAATGATCCTCAAGGTGCACAAATAAAAATTGCATCTATGGTTGCAAGAAGAGTTTCAGAACTAACATTAGAGTTAGCACAGAGTGAAGCTATGGGTCAACAGAAAGATCCACTAGTTGCATTGAAAGAAAGAGAACTTGATTTAAAAGCAATGGATCTCCAAAGAAAAGCAGAGCAGGATATGAACTCTAATGAGATAAGAGAAAATGAAACGGATGAAAGAATTGATTTAGAGAAAATGAAATTAGAAAATAATGAAGATCAAGCAGCAGAAAGAATTAGAATTGCAGAAGAGAAGCTTGAAATTGCTAGAAAGAGGAAAAAATAATGAAAAGAAAAATTAGAAAATTAAGAGGCGGGGGCATGGATGCCTCAAAACCTGATTTTAAAACTCCATCAACAAATAAAAGTGTTACTAAAAGCCCATTAGCAAGAGGTAATGAAGGTGCAACAAACACTTCGAAAAACTTAAATACAGGAACTGCTACCTCTAATAAAGTCCAAACTACAAATATTAAAAAAACTAAAGTTCCCAAAAATAATTTAAGCACTGGAAACGCTGGAAAAAGTAATTTTAGTTTACCTCCAATAGGACCATTTAGTTTAGCAATAAAAGGTTTTACTGCAGTTGAAGATGCTAGAAGAGCAAAAAGAGCTAAAGGAGAATATTTCACTAGTAAAAAAAAGATCATGCCAGCTAACCGAGATTTTTATCGTCAGTATGGCAGACCATTACAAACAAAAGTTATCCCTGGTAAAAAAGGACCAGATGATGATTATTTAAAAGAAGCAGGAATAATAGGCACACATAAAGCACCTCCTAGACCTAAAGATGATCTTGTACGATGTATTGATGGGACTCTTCCTCCTTGTGAAGTTAAGACAAAAACAAATGATAAAACTTTTAAACCAGATGAATTTTTTAAATTAGAAATGAATAAAGGTGGTGGAGTACCTTATGGACCACCTCCTAAAAAAGGACCTAACTCTGAAGTCCCTCCTGTAAAATTATCAAGGGGTGGTGGAGCAGCTATAAGAGGTACAAAATTTAAAGGAGTATTTTAATGTGGTTATCAGCTATTAAACTTGCAGTCTCTGCAGGATCAAAAATTTACGCTAACAAACAAAGAACTAAGATAGCAATGTCAGATGCACAATTAATGCATGCGTCTCGTATGGCTGAAGGAAAAGAAGCTTACCAAGGAAAATTATTAGAAGCCCGTCAGTCAGATTGGAAGGACGAGGCAGTTTTGATAATTTTAAGTTTGCCCATAGCAATTCTGGCCTGGGCAGTCGTATCAGACGATCCAACAGCGATGGACAAAGTAAAATTGTTTTTCGACATGTTCTCGCAGCTCCCTAGCTGGTTCACAAATTTGTGGATCCTTGTCGTGGCGAGCATCTATGGCATTAAGGGAACTCAGATCTTCAGGGGCGGAATGAATAAGGATAAAAAATGAATCTAGAAAGAGATTTACAAAAACTTAAAAAAGAAAAACAGATGAAAGAATCTGCTATTGCTCAACTTAGAAAAAGAAGTAAAGATTCTATAGCTAGACCTAGAGCAGAAAAAAATATTTTATCAACTAATCCAGAGATGCAAAAAATATAATGATAACTTGGGTTGTAAAAAAAATATATCATTATTCCACTGCTTTAACTTCATGGTCATGGACTTGGCTTTATGGTAAACGTAAAGAAAATGAAGAAGATTATTCAAAATATTCTAAAGGTGATTTAAAAAAATTACAAGCACAAGGTAAAATTAAATCTATTTACAAACCTTATAATTAATAATATAGATTCATTATGAGTCTAAGATCAACTTTACTACAAGCGTTGGAAGATAGATATAACGCTCAGATATCTGAAGCAGATGTAACTATTCAAATATATTTAGAAAAACCTGTAGCGATTGGAGAACATCCTCAACACCTAGATGAAATAGATAAACTAATAGAAAAAATTGCAGCTGCAGAAGAGAAATTAATAATACTTAATCAATTTAAATTATGATCCAAGGGGACAGTACAGAATACGAAATTTTAGAAGAAGCTTGTAAGACACTTGATGGTGATAATCTGTTTACTGCAGAGATTGGTGTGAGACAAGGACAAGGTTCTAAAATTATTTTAGATACCTTAAAAAATAAAAATCATTGGCATATAGGAATAGATCCATACGGAGATATTGATTATTTACATTTTGATAATCAAGAAAATACAGTTTGGAATAATAAACCAACACCACCAACATACTCTAACTCAATGAAATCAGAACTTATAAAAGATTTATCTGGCTATGATAATTTTAGTTTATTTCAAATGGAAGATGATGAATTTATGAATAGATTTAATGATGGTGTACCTATTTATAAAAATAAAAAAGAAATAAAAACTACATATGATTTAGTATTTTTTGATGGACCTCATACAACTTTAGCAGCAACCAAAGAAACTATTTTTTTTGGGGAAAGATCCAAACCTGGAACTGTTTTTGTTTTTGATGACTACCCTAAGTATAATATGAATATTATTTTAGAAATTGCAGTTAATAATTTTGGTTTTATGCTACTTAAAAAAGGTAAAAACAAAATAGCACTTAAAAGAAATTAATGCTTGATTATCATACAAAAGAACAAATAGTAAATGTAATTAATAGATCAATTAAAGATATTAAAGATCACCTCTGCTATGGGGTTGAAACAGTAGATCAACTGATGTATGGTAGGGGCAGACTCAGCGCCTTAGAAACGCTGCTTCAGGATATTAAAAACCTGCAAAAGGAGGATAACGATGGTACAATTGATAAAACCTAAACTTACAGATTTCGGTAACGAAAAAAATAAAGAAGAGGTT